>Ga0172375_10007363_pt1 | contig 15108 bp, 12 predicted proteins | sample LakKiv1m_FD_114537 | JGI IMG/M metagenome (GOLD analysis project Ga0172375, IMG submission 114537) | Freshwater microbial communities from Kabuno Bay, South-Kivu, Congo - kab_092012_11.1m | ecosystem: Environmental > Aquatic > Freshwater > Lake | place: Democratic Republic of the Congo... | reverse complement strand
GTATAAGGATTTTGTGAAAAATAAGGGAATGAGGTTTGATTATTTGGAGAGTTCTACTGATTATAATTTCCATAATTTTACTGATTTAAAAAATTATGATTTGCGGAAAATTAAGAGGGACAACCATATAGACAAGTTGGAAGAAAAATTAGCTGATGTTATTGACGGGGGGGATGCTTTTTCAAAAGGAGAGTTGGAAATTCTTTATTGCATTGACGGAGACAGAAAAACTTATGAATATGATATGGCAGAGTATTTGGAAGATTTTGCGGTAAGTAATTTGGCCAATAAAGTTTTTGGCGTAAAAGAGAGCAGAATTGTTGTTAATCCGACCATTGAAAAATTGGATAAAGAAACGTTTGCGGTTTTTCATGGCGAGGATAATGAGTGCATGCGGGTTCCTTATAATATTACGGAAAAAAAATTATTGCATTTGGCCAAGATCCATTTATTAAACGCTGATTTGTCCGAAGTTCCAAAGGAATTAAAAAGAAAAATTAAATATTGGCGTGGCAGTATTTATGACGAAAGCCGGAGTTTTGATTACAAAAATTTGGCGGCGGTTGGTGGAGGTATTACCATGCCAAATTGTCTGGACGTTAAAAGCGGTCAATTTATTTTAGTTCGCGGCTCCGGCGCAATATTCAAGTCTGCAAAAGAAATAATTTTGCCTAATTTTTTGGGTGTCGGTGGTTCTGGGGGTTTTTATGCTGATTCAGCGGAAGTCTTTGCTGCGGCCGAAATGCAAGTGATCAATGAGACTTTAAATTTGCCACAAGCGAAAGAAATCAATGTACCGCAAATAGAAAGAATCAAAATCCTTTGTTTGAATAGAAAAATTTGGATGGACAAAGTGTTAAATAACAAGGGACAGTATAAATTTTATCAAGTCGCCAACTTAACGCGGTGGTATCCGGTATGGTAAATTTTATGATTTTGCTGAAAAAAATAAGAATTTTTTTTGATTCGTCTACTTGGCGAGCTTTTGCCAAAAAAATGCCGTGGTTTTTGTTGGCGCTTGCGGCAATAAGTTTGTTTTTGATTGTTTTGACAAATGAAATCATTCCCGGTTTGTTGTTTTTTATTCTTGGTTTTGTTTTTATTGTTTTTTATCATTTCAATTTGTTTGGTTTGTTGGTTATGGTTTTGTTTTATCCGTTCCAAAATTGGCAATTTGTTTATCATGATTATAATTTTCCTTATGTTGATTTATTCGGAATTTTGCTGTTTTTGGCATTGGCGTTAAAAGTCGGTTCGCGTTTGTTAAAAAAAGAAATTTCAGCGGTGGAGTTGTTCAAAAACGAGTTGCCGATTTTCGGTTTTTTTGTTTTTTGGGCGGCGGCCGGACTTTTGGCGATGAATTATAATGTTGATTTCGGCCAAACAATGAAATATTATGTAAGGCCGATGTTGTTTTTTTATCCGATTTTTTTAATTTTACCTCATTTTGTCATAAAAAATAGCAAACAGTGGCGAATGGTTGTTGGGCTTATTTTTGTTGTTTGTTTAATAACGGCCGCGATTGGTTTGTCGGGGGTTGTTTTTAATCAGCAATCCGGATTGGCCGGTTATCAAGCCAAACCGTATCCGCTTTTTGGTTTTATGCCGCTAAGCGGCAACCAAAACGCCATTGCGGAAATTTTGGCGGTTGGAATTCCGTTGGCTTTGTGTTTGTTTGTTTTTGCGGAAAAAGTAAAAAAACGCGGTTGGTTTATTTTGGCGATTATTTTTTTAACATTGATTATGTTGTTGACTTTTTCGCGATCCGGATTTCTTGCGTTGTTGGTGGAAATGGCGGTTGTTTTGCTGTTTCGTTTTCGCGGTCAGATAAATTTCAAAAAATTTTTGACTGTTTTTGCGGTAATTGCCATGATTGTCGTTTTTGGTTATTTTTATATTTTGCAAAATTTTTCTTTTGTGCAAAACAGCAATGCCAATCGGTTGCTTTTGAGCCAAATTTCTTGGCATTATTTTTTGGTGCATCCGGTGATCGGCAATGGATTAAACAGTTTTCAAAACTTGGTTGGCTCAACTTTTATTTATTTTGTTGAATTTGGCGAACCGTTGGATTCGCACGGTTTTGTGCAAAAAGTTTTGACGGAAACGGGATTGTTGGGTTTGTTTGGTTACGTGGGAATTTTGGCGGGAATATTTTGGCGATATGTTGAATTTTTAAAAAATAAAAAAGAATCGGCCGATTATTACGCGGCCGTGGCTTTGTTGGCGATGACGATTGGCTTGGTTGTTTTTGAACTTTTTTCAACTTCATATTATATTGCCATAATGTGGTTGCCGATCGGAATCGGATTGTCCGGTCTGCGCGTTTTTGCCAAAAATGAAAAAATTGAAAAATAAAATTTAATTTATGATAAAAATAGTTCATGTTATCGGTCGTTTGACTTATGGCGGAGCGGAAAAATTGGTTTTGGATTTATGTCGGAACATTGATCAAGAAAAATTTTCCGTTTCGGTGGCCGTTTTGCAAGCGGACAATCCGTTGGCCCAGCAGTTTATTTCCGCCGGCATAGAGGTTGAATTTTTTGAAAAAGAAAAAAGTTGGGATTTTTCCATAATAAAAAAATTGGCCGATTATCTAAAAGAAAAAAAACCTGATATTGTGCATACGCATCTTTTTGCCGGTGATTTTTTTGGTTATTTGGCCGTTCGTTTGGCCAAAATAAAAATAATTGTTTCCACCAAACACGATATTTTGAAAGAAAGTTTTTGGCGCAATTTTTTTGGCGCTTTTTGTCGTCGTCGCTTTACCGCCGTGGTAGCGATTTCCAAAGCCACGAGGGAGTATCTTTTTCAAGCGGAAAAAATTAAACCGCAAAAAGTGAAAATAATTTATAATGGCGTGGATGTTGAAAAATTTTATCGTCCCAACGCGAAAATTTTTAAAAAAGAAGAATTGGTGATCGTTTGCGTCGGCCGTTTGGCCAAAGAAAAAGGGCAAAAACATTTATTGAGAGCTTGTCGGTTTTTGCCTTTTGCCAATTGGCGTTTGCTCCTTGTCGGAGACGGACAAAAAAGAAAAGAGTTGGAAATGTTGGCGGAAAATTTAGCAATTCGCGACAAAGTTAAGTTTTCCGGCAATGTTGACGATGTTCGTCCGTATCTTGATTTGGCGGATGTTTTTGTTTTGCCTTCCATAAGCGAAGGGTTGAGTTTGGTGATTTTGGAAGCCGCATTGGCCGGTAAATTTATTGTCGCCAGTAGAGTCGGCGGAGTGCCGGAAATAGTTGGCGATCGGCAAAACGGCTTGCTTTTTGAACCAAAAAAAGCGGAACAGCTGGTAAAACATTTGGTTTGGATCAATGACAATCGGGAAAAAGCGGCTTTGCTGGCCAAGGATTTGCAACAATTCGTGGCGGAAAATTTTTCTTTGCAAAAAACAGTTGCTCAATATCAAAAATTATATGAAGATATTGCTAATAAATAAGTTTCATTATTTGCGCGGCGGATCGGAAAAAGTCTATTTCCAAACCAAAGAAATTTTGGAAAGACACGGCCACGAGGCGAGGGTTTTTTCCATGAGCGACCCCAAAAATTTTTATGACAGAGATGAAAAACATTTTGTTTCCGGCGTGAATTTTGATGAAAATAAAAATTTTTTGCGAAAAGCGGGGAACATTTTTTGGAACTCTGAAGCGGAAAAGAATTTATCCGATTTGCTGGACGAATTTCATCCGCAAATCGCGCATATTCATAATTTTACCAGACAGTTGTCTCCGGCGATTTTGTCTGTTTTAAAAAATCGCGGAATAAAAATCGTGCAAACTTTGCACGATTATGCTTTGATTTGTCCCAATTATCGTCTTTTTGTCGGCGGCGAAATTTGCGAGAGATGCAAGGTTCATAATTATTGGCAAGCCGTGGAACACAAGTGTGTCAAAGATTCTTACGCAAAAAGTTTTTTGGCCATGTTGGAAATGACGGCGTATTGGTGGTTGCCGATTTATCGCCAAAAGGTTGATCAATTTATTTCGCCAAGTCGGTTTTTGGTAGACAAATTGCATGCTTGGCATTTTAAAAAAGAAATAAAAATTTTGCCGAATCCGGTTTTAATTCAGGAAGAAAATACAATGATTCTTGGTGATTATGTTTTGTTTGCCGGCCGATTAACGGAAGAAAAAGGATTGAATCTTTTTTTGTCTGCGGCGCGTAATTTGCCGCAGATATTTTTTGTCATTTGCGGTGACGGTCCGATGAAAAACGATGTTTTGCTGGCGCAAAAGAAATATAAAAATTTACGATATCTCGGCGTTTTATCCGAGAATGAGTTAAAAGAAAAAATAAAATCGGCCAGAATGGTGGTTGTGCCGTCAATTTGGTATGAGAATTATCCGTTGGCCGTTTTGGAAGCGCAGGCTTTGGGTAAAACCGTTTTGGCCAGTCGTCTTGGCGGAAATGAAGAAATGATCGTTGACAATCTGACGGGCGTTCTTTTTAAACCGAATGATTTGGTTGATTTTTTGGAAAAAATAAGCTCGCACTACAATGACTTGGAAAAATTGGGAAAAATCGGCCGGTTGGCGAGAATTCAGGTCGCGCAGCATAATTCGCCGGATGTTTATTATGAAAATTTAATGGCGATTTATCATGATGTTTTGGCAAAAAAATAATTTTTTACCCGTATATTCTAATGCCAATCGTAAAATTAAAAAAATTTATTTCATATTCGGTTTTTTTGATTTTTTGTTTGGCTATGCCAATATCCGTTTTTGGCGCGACTATAAAAAATGACAATTATCCGCGGTTGGCGAATTTGTTTTTTCGTTGGGATATTACGGAAAGCGAAGCTCGGGCTCTGGTCAAGTGGGATATGCTCATTATTGACATGGAAGCGCAGAAACAGTCGCCGCAAAATTTAAAATTGATAAAAAAATTAAATCCGCAAATAAAAATTTTGGCTTATTTGGCTCCGCAAGAAATTCGCGGTGATTCCGGGACGTTAAACGGGACATTGCGACAAAATCTTTTTCAAAAAATAAAAGAAAATTGGTGGTTAAAAAATGACAAAGGAGAAAAATCGGCGTGGTGGCCCGGCAATCCTTTAATTAATATAACCGCGGAAACCGAGTTGGCGCGCGGCGAGCGTTTTGCCGATGTCTTTTCCGATTTTTTGCGCGATGAAATCATGCAAAGCGGTTATTGGGATGGAATTTTTTTTGATAATGTTTGGGATAATTTGAATTTTATGACTGATTTTGGTTTTGATTTGAATAGTGACGGCAAGGCGGAATCAATGGAGTTCATCAACCAAAAATGGCGAGAAGGCATGGCGGATATTTTGCAAAAAACGCGCGCTAAAATCGGCAGTGGATATTTGCTGGTTGGCAATGGCGGAATTTTTTACAACAAATATTTAAATGGCGTTTTATTTGAACATTTTCCCAAATACGGCTGGACGGAAACAATGAAAAAATATTCGGGAATCAGCAAAAACGGAGTAGTTCCTTCGTTTGGCGTTATTAATTCCAACGTTAATAATTCGGGAAGAAAAAGCGATTATCAAAAAATGCGTTTTGGTTTGGCTTCGTCATTGCTTTTTGACGGTTTTTTCAGTTTTGACAACGGAGACAAAAGCCACCATGAAATTTGGTGGTATGATGAATATGAAACTTCTTTGGGTGAGCCGTTGGCTTCAGCCAAAAAAATAGTTGATGGCGAAAATTTTAGTTTATCCGAAGGTGTTTGGCGGCGTGATTTTAGTCGCGGTTTGGTAATTGTGAATTCAACAAACAAAGAACAAAAAATTTCGCTTAATGGCGATTATGAAAAAATTTTCGGGAATCAAGATTCGCAAATTAACAGTGGCGGTTTTGTTCAAGAATTGATTATGCGGCCGAACGATGGACTTTTGCTTTTAAAGCCGATTGACAGAGTGCAAAAAGGCGCTTATGAAAACGGTTCTTTTGTAAGAGCTTTTGGCGGTTCCGGCAAATTGACAAGAAATGGTTTTTTTTCTTACAGAGACAGTTTGCCCGGTGGGAGTAAAATAGTGGAATTGACAACCGGTTTTGTCGCCGGCGTTGACAATGAAGTAAGAGTTTATGATAAACAAGGAGTACTATTAAAAAAATTTTTTCCGTTTGGTCGGGAATATCAAGACAAAATTAATTTGGCCGTTGCCGATTTGTCAGGCAACGGCGATTTGGAAATAGTCGTGGCCAGAGAAAAATTTTCTTCGGACGTAAAAATTTTTGATTTTTATGGAGAAGAAGACTCTGCTAGTTTTAAAGCTTATGCGGAAAATTTTCAAGGCGGAGTTGATCTTGCTTTGTGCGATTTGAACGGCGACGGTCAAATGGAAATCGTTACCGGCGCCGGTTTTGGTGGAGGCCCGCATATACGAATTTTTGAATTTAATGGCAAACTTTTTGATTCCGGATTTTTCGCTTTTGACAGAAGTTGGCGCAATGGCGTCAATGTCGCCTGCGGCGATGCGGATAATGATGGACAAATGGAAATCATTGCCGGATCGGGATTGGGAAACTCGGCCAAAATAAAAATTTTTGACTTCCGCAACAGAAAAGTAAAAGTTGAATTTTCCCCTTATAACGAAAATTATCGCCGTGGCGCTGAAATTTCCTTTGGCGATATTGACAATGACGGTTCCGGTGAAATAATCTTTAGCGCAAAAAATATATTTTAAAATAAATTATTATGAATTTTGAAAATCCGGAAAATAAAATTGCCAAAGAAAATAAAAAAAACGAGAAGATCAAGGGCATTTGGTTAAAACGCAAAAAAGAGTTGGAAGAAAATTTAAAAAATAAAGAATGTGAATTGACAAAGGAAGAAATTGCGGAATTGAAAGATTTCCTTGTAAAGTATAAGCGATTTTTAAATGATCCTGATAATGGGGAACGTTTTACTTGGGGGCTTGAATTTGATGTTTTGCAATCTTCTTTTGACATAAAAAAATTTACGGAGACGGATATGACAAGGCTGTTTGAAATAGACGATAAAAGATCGTCCGGGCTAGAATTGTCTATTGATGAATTACGTTTTTATTATGCGGTTGATCGTCCGCATTTTGGTGGGGATGTAAGTTATGACGATGAAATGATTAAACCGGATTTGGCTAAGGTGTTTGGCGTAAAAAAAGAACAAATTGCCGTGAAAAGAGAAGAAATCAATGAAAATATCGCCGCTTATTTCAATCCCAATGATGATGACTCTTGGCCGGTTTTGGATAAAAATGTGGCTGAATATGCTACTGCTTATTTTTTACATTCAGATTTAAGCAGTGTTTCGGCGGAAAAAAAAGCGCAAATTGAATATTGGCGCGGTGCGATTGAAGATGATAGCGAAAATTTTTGTTATAAAAATTTAAAATGTGGCGGATTGTCGTTGATTATGAATAAATGTGATTCAGTGCAGAGTGATAAATTGACATTTTTGGCGCAAAATTTAATGTTGCCAAAAGCGAAAAAGGTGATTTTGCCGAATTTTCGTGGAGCCGCAAATATTAATTTGTCGGTGGCCAAAGAATTGGTGGCGACCAATTTGGAATGGTTCAACGAACTGGCAGCCAATAAATTGCCAAATGCTGATTTGCCGAATTTACGTGTGGCTGCGAGATCAGTTTTTTTGGGAGGAGCAAAAAAAGTCAATTTAAAAAATTTGCGTTTTGTCGGTGGTCATTTGGATTTGTCGTCCGCCGAAGAAGTGGATTTGTCAAGTTTGGAGTCGGTTGCCTGGACTATTCGCATAAGCAAAAATTTAGATAAAAATAAAAGTAATTTGCCAAGTTGGTTTTGGAGTTCAAAACAAGTGGTGATTTCATAATTTTTTCATTATGATGGATAAAATTTTAAAGAAATTTCAATTGAGCGAGTTGATGAAGAACGCAAAAGAAAGAAAAAAAATGAAACATTTTATTTTGGAAATTCTTTTTGTGTCATCTTTTGTTTTTTTGTTTGGGTTGAGTTTTTTTTGGGTTTTTGGCGGGTTTGATTATTTTGCTGACAAAGTTGATTTGCGAATATCATTTGTCGGTCCGGTTAAATCGGTCGGATTGACGACCGTGATAGTTGATTATGGCAATCGGTATGATTTTGCGTTAAAGAATGCGGAGTTAAAAATCAATTTGCCAAAAAATTTTGAATTGATTTCAGCCAGTGATTCACAATTTGATCTGTTTACAAAAATTTTGAATATCTCCGAGTTGTCCGCCAATGATGGTGGCCGGCTTACTTTGGTCGGTAGATTGTGGCAGGATTTTGGCAGTAAAAATTTTTTGGCCGCAAATCTTATTTATTATAAAACGGACAAACAAGGACAAAAATCAAAGGACATTTTTGAAAAAAATACGATTTTTGATTATCAAATTGGTGATTCCATTGTTGAGCTTTCCGAAAATTGTCCGAGCAAAGTTTTTGGCGGAGAGTCTGTTGTTTTGACCGCGACCGTAAAAAATCTTGAAGCTGATTTGCCGTTGGAAAATTTATTTTTGCAAAAAGAATTTCCAAACGATTTTGCGGTTGAGCAAACGGACGAAGAACGATTTTCTCTGTCGCCGAATTCTCAAATTGAAAAGCAAAGCCGGTTGATTTTGCCAAACCAAAAGGGCGAAAAAAAATACGGTTTTGCATTGTATTTGGAAACTTTAAATGGACGAATTTTATTGAATAAAATAGAAAAAGTTTTGCAGGTTGTTGAATCGCCGGTGATTTTTAACATTACTTCGGAAAAGAATGTTTTTGCGGCCGGAGAAAAAATAAAAATAAAAATTGAAATGGAAAATGTGTCCGGTAAAAAATTGGTTGACAACAAAGTCCGTCTTGATTTTGGCGGTGGATTTTGGCAACTGCAAAATGGAGCGAATGGATTTTTGGAATTTGACAAAAAAGATTTTTTGCAATTGAGCTCAATAAAAGCCGACGAAAAAATAGAATTTTCTTTGGACATAGAGACCAAAAGTGTGGATCTTTTTGGCGAAGATGAGATTTTTGTCAAACCGTTGGCAACGATTATTTTTGAAAACGAGCCGAGGATAATCACCGGAATTCCAACAAAAATGCAACTTATAAAAAAGTTGAGTTTATTCGCATATCCTGTCTATTTTTCCGCCGGAGGCGATCAGTTGGGACGAGGTCCCTTGCCGCCACAGGTCGGACAACAAACTAAATATTGGTTTTTTACGCGAGTGCTCAATGATTTTTCGCAAATCAATGATGTTGAAGTTAAAATTAAACTTGATACGAACGTTCAATTTACCGGTAATTCTGATGTGTTTTTTGGCGAGCCGGTGATTTTTGATCCGGTTAATAATGAAATAATTTGGAAAATAAAAACCGTTTTGGCGCAGGAAAATAATTTTGGTTTTGGTGTGGAGTTGGCTGTTTCTCCGAATAAAAATGATCTTGGTAAATATCCGATTTTGGTAAAAAGTTTGGAAATTTCCGGTATTGATTCAACCACCGGCGAAGTTGTGCGTCAAAGTTACGGCCAAGTGACTACGCAATTATTGAATGATGAAAAGGGGATGAAACTGGATGGCGTGGTCAGATAATGGTTTGCTTTAAGTCAAAAATTAAATAATTAGCACTCCACTTGACAGAGTGCTAATTATTTTTTTATAATTGATTTGCAAGTAAATTTTGTCTTATGATCGGTCAAAGACAACAAAAAATTTTGGAGCTTTTGGTGGTTGATTACATAAGCACGGCCGTGCCGATATCTTCTCAAAATTTAGCCAAAAAAATAGCTAAGTTTGAGACTGTCAGCCCGGCTACGGTGCGTCACGAATTGGCGGCGCTGGAAAAAGAAAATTTAATCATTCAGCCGCATACTTCAGCCGGAAGAATTCCAACGGCCGAGGGGTATCGTTTTTATGTGGATAATTTCTTAGATAAAGATTTTGTTGTCAAATGTCAATTGCCGAAGTTTGAAAATAAAAACAACCCTCGTCAAAATATCAAAGATTTGGCTAAGAAAATTGCGGAAATAGCTGATTTAGCGGTGCTGGTCTCTTTTGGCGGCGATGATAATTATTATACTGGTTTGTCCAATTTATTTTCGCAAAAAGAGTTTAATGAACAAGCTCGGGTGATTGACATTTCCTCGTTGGTGGAAAAATTTGATTCGGTTGTTAAAAATTTATTCACAAGAAATTATACCGAACCAAAAATTGAAATCGGTGAAGAAGGTTTTTTTGGCAAAAATGCCAGTTTCGTTTCAATTAAAGAAAAAGAGATTCTAATCGGAATTTTGGGACCGTTGCGAATGAACTATTCCAAGAATTATTGTTTGTTGAAGAAGCTGAAGGATGGATAAAAAATAGACTGCGAAATTACGAAAGGCTACGAAACTAGGAAAATAGACCTTGTTATTATATAGTTGTTCGTGGTTTCGTATCATTTCGCAGTTTCGTATTCATAAATAATTTTTGAAATATATAATGTATGTTCAAAAAAAAGAACGATGACAAAGAAATAAAAGAAAATTCGGAGCAAGAAAAACAACAACCAAAAATTGAAACAAAGCAAGAGTCGCCTGTGGATGAATTAAGTTTGCTAAAAGCGCAAAATCAAGAATATTTGAACGGCTGGAAAAGAGCGCAAGCCGATTATCAAAATTTAAAAAAAGAAAAAGATCGTGAACGTGCTGAATTCGTTAAGTATGCCAACGCCAATTTGTTGATGGAGATTTTGCCTGTTTTTGATCATTTTAAGTCAGCCTTTCGGCAAATTCCGGAAAGTGAAAAAGAGAGCGCGTGGGTGGTTGGTTTTTCTTATATCAAAAAACAGTTGTTTGATTTTTTGACGGCCAATGGAATTGAAGAAATCAAAACCGTTGGTGAAGAATTTGATCATAATTTGCATGAAGCGGTGGAATTTCGTGAAAGTGAAAGTCAAAAGGAAATTATTTTGGAAGAGGTGAAAGCCGGATATAAATTAAACGGTAAAGTGATTCAGGCGGCCAAGGTGGTGGTGGGAAAGGCAATAGAACAAGCAACTAAGCAAGAAATATCATAAATCAACTTTTTACAATATTTAACAAATAATAAAAAAAATGTATGCTCGTACCATGGCGTCCATTTTTGGACAACGTTGATGACTTTGACAAGATGTTTGACAACTTTGGCATGAAAGCGCCGGTTGGATTTTCTCCGGCCGTTGATGTTTATGAAAAAGGCAAAGAAATTATTTTGGAAATGCCGATTCCGCAAATCAAACCGGAAAATGTGGAAATTTCCATTGAAAATGATATTTTGACGATTCAAGGAAAAATGGAAAAAAAATCAGAAGTGGATGATAAAAATTATTATAGAAGAGAAGTGAGACAAGGCGCTTTTTTTCGTCAAATTCCATTGCCTTCGCGAGTGATTGGTGAAAAAGCTTCGGCCAATTATGAAAATGGAATTTTAAAAATATCCGTGCCCAAAGCTGAAGAAAAAAAAGGCAAGAAGATTGAAGTGAAAGTGAGAAAGCACAAGGAGCAATGAGCAAGGGACAAAAGAACATAAGAACAAAGAACAATAAAAAATACTTGCTTTGAAAAACGCTTTTTGCCCAAAAAACAAAAGGCGTTCGGAATAAGTTAGTATTGAAAAGTGAGTAGTGAGTTTTAAAACACTCATAGCTCACTTACTAACAACTATATTTTTAATTTTTAATTTATTTTTTTATGTCAAAAATTCTGGGAATTGATTTAGGAACAACCAATAGCTGCATGGCGATTATTGAGGGTGGCGCGCCAAAAGTTTTAGAAAATAAAGAAGGCAATCGCACCACGCCATCAATTGTGGCGATCAGCAAAACCGGTGAAAGATTAGTCGGCCAATCGGCAAAACGTCAATCCGTCACCAATCCAAAAGACACGATTTTCTCAATCAAAAGATTGATTGGTCGTCGTTTTGCCGATGATGAAGTCGTTCGCGACAAAACAACTTTGCCTTACGAAATAATTCAATCCGGCGAAGGAGTCAAAGTTAAAATCTCCGGCAAAGAATATACTCCGCAAGAAGTTTCGGCCATGATTCTGCAAAAATTAAAAGCTGATGCCGAAGCCAAACTTGGTGAAACGATTACCGAAGCGGTCATTACCGTGCCGGCATATTTTAACGATGCGCAAAGACAGGCGACAAAAGATGCCGGAGAAATTGCCGGATTAAAAGTAAAAAGAATCATCAATGAACCGACGGCCGCGGCGTTGGCTTATGGTTTTGACAAAAAGAAAGGCGGCAAAATAGCGGTTTATGATTTGGGTGGAGGAACTTTTGATATTTCCATTTTGGAAGTGGCCGATGATACGGTGGAAGTCAAGTCAACAAATGGAGATACGCATCTTGGCGGAGATGATTTTGATAAAAAAATCATTGATTGGCTTTTGCTTGAATTTAAAAATGAAAATGGCGTTGATCTAAGCCGTGACATGATGGCCTTGCAAAGAGTCAAAGAAGGGGCTGAACGCGCAAAAATTGAACTGTCAACTTCCGCGGAAACGGAAATCAATCAACCTTTTATCGCGCAGGATGCAAAAGGAAATCCATTGCATTTGGTCAAACGCATTACTCGCGCCAAATTGGAAGAATTGGTTTTGAATTTGGTGGAAAAAACATTTGAACCATGTCGCAAAGCGATGGAGGATGCCAAAGTTTCCGGCAATGATTTGCAAGAAGTTTTGTTGGTCGGCGGTATGACCAGAATGCCGTTGGTGCAACAAAAGGTGGAAGAATTTTTTCACAAAAAACCGAATATCAGCGTTAATCCGGACGAAGTCGTGGCCGCTGGCGCGGCCGTGCAAGCCGGCGTTTTGCAGGGCGATGTAAAAGATGTTTTGCTTTTGGATGTTATTCCATTATCATTGGGAATTGAGACAATGGGAGGAATCATGACTCGTTTGATTGAAAGAAATACCACTATCCCAACTTCCAAATCGCAAACATTTTCCACGGCTGCGGATAATCAAAATACTGTGGAAATTCATGTTTTGCAGGGTGAAAGACAAATGGCCGGAGACAACAAAACACTCGGCAGATTTATGCTTGATGGAATTCCTCCGGCTCCTCGCGGCGTGCCGCAAGTGGAAGTTTCATTTGATATTGATGCCAATGGAATTTTGCATGTAAAAGCCAAAGACAAAGCCACCAACAAAGAACAAACCATTACCATAACGGCTTCATCCGGTTTGAGCGCCGAAGAAATTGATCGTATGAAAAAAGAAGCCGAAGCGCACGCGGATGATGATAAAAAGAAAAGAGAAGCCATTGAAACAAAAAATCAAGCGGACAGCGCGATTTATTCAACGGAAAAAATGTTGCGTGAAAATTCAGCAAAAATTCCCGCTGATGTCGGTAAGTTGATTACGGAAAAAGTTGAAGAGTTAAAAAAAGTGAAAGACAGCGACAATATTGAAGAAATAAAAAATAAATTGAATGAATTGAACGAAGCGGCCATGAAAGCCGGACAAGCGATGTATCAAAATAATCAACAATCCGCGCCGGGCGCCAATCCAAATGACGCTTCCGCTTCTAATAATGAGAATTCCAATTCTGATTCCGCAAAAACTGATGAAAATGTAAAGGATGCAAAAGTTGAATAAAAATTATTAAAATATCTGTATCTGACTGGTAAGGGCGAGTCGCCCTGCCTGCCGGCAGGCAGGGACTCGCCCTTACCTTGGTGGATTAGTTGATAAGAGAATTTAGTTTTTTGAAAATAAAAAACGCCCAAAGTTTTGGGCGCGGACATTCAATTTTTTAAGGTCATTTAAAAATGGCAACAGCCGTGTATCCGTCGTTATCTTTATGCTTGAATATTTCTTGACCTCGGAATCTTCCGGAGCTCTTGTCTTGCCAAGTAATGACCAAGGTTTTGTTCCCCGCAAAGATATTTTTCGGATCTTCCGGCTTGGTTAATTCATAGAATTTGAAATTTTCGTCATAAGTGTCTTCTTCTTGAATGTTGCTGAAATCATGATAAATTTCGGCTAATGACGCCCAGCGTTTTTTGATTTCGGGCAGATTTCTTGAAGTGATCGGAGTAAGTTCGCAATCTGCTCGCGTAATAAATAATTTTTCCAAAAGTTTTTTTTCCGATTCAAAAGAAAAATGAAACATCATGACCTCCTCTGGTTATTGTCAAGGAACAGAATAAATTTATTATATTTTACATAATTTGTCAATAATAAAAAACGCCCAAAGTATTGGGCGCGTGTTATTTAAAAACGAAAAAAATTGGCGATTTCAGCCGGAAATTTGATTTCCTGACTTTTTAGCAAATTATTTCTTGACTCCAAGTCAAGTTTGCAAATGTCAAGGCAGATTTTTAGGTCTGCTTTTACTTTATTGACCAGTTGTGCAAACATGTTTTTGTTTCTTCCTCTGGCATCAATGATCGCTTTGATCAATAGTTGATTGTCGTTGGGGCAGGAATCTCCTGCCAAATTGGAAACTTCATCGCAAATTTGCATATAAAAGTCTTTTAAACCTTGAAATTCCTTGGCCAGCGTTGTTTCATTTGGCAAAAAAACAAGAGCCTCGTTTTTGAAAATAAGTTCAAAGTTTTGCTCCGGTTTGCGAATAATCAAAAGCCAGCCCTTATTTTTCCCAACTTCCAAAATAAAGCCGCAGCCTCGTTTTTGGGAAAGAAAGCTGAGGCAGCCTTCAGATTGAGAAAAGTCTATTTGTGAAATGATGTCATCGGTCAATTTTTCTATAAGCCAAAGGGTCATTTCTGCAGTCAAATTTTTTAATTCCGCCTCTCGTTGATTGTGATTTTTGCAGTACCAGTCATCCCAATCATCATCCGTGATATTTAAAAGTTCTTTCATTTTGGTAATGGTCCATGGACGGTCGGGGAAAAAATAATTTTTTGTTAATTTTGCAATCATGATGATCTCCTTTTGCGTTTGCTGTTTGCGGAAAATTTTTCCGACAAAGACAAACTGGCATTGTCAATGAGCTTGATAAATTTATTATATTTATTGATAATTGTCAAGCGTTGCGGGTAATGTGCAAACACATATTGTACTTTTTGGTAAAATAAAGGTATATGCCAAAAAGTATGCCGGAATCAATTTCAGACGAACGTTTTCGTTGGATTAAGCCAATTTTAGACAAAAAAGTCACTATTAAGAAAATGACAGATTGTT
>Ga0172375_10007362_pt1 | contig 15109 bp, 11 predicted proteins | sample LakKiv1m_FD_114537 | JGI IMG/M metagenome (GOLD analysis project Ga0172375, IMG submission 114537) | Freshwater microbial communities from Kabuno Bay, South-Kivu, Congo - kab_092012_11.1m | ecosystem: Environmental > Aquatic > Freshwater > Lake | place: Democratic Republic of the Congo... | reverse complement strand
TAGGCCGGGCCGTGACGGCGCAGCACCTCGGCCAGGCCAACCCTGGAGGCGGCGTGAACCATGGCGCTGCGCTCAGCGCTTGGGCGGGTCGAGCAGTTCCAGAGGCGAAGTGGTGCCGGTCAGACGCGTGCGCGCCAGATGCACATAGCGCAAATGTTGAGCTCAACATTTGATCTACACGCATGTGCTGAACAAGGGCGGGCGCGGTGTTGCAAGCCCGCTCGACCGGATGCGCCCGTCGGAGGGGGCCCCAAGCTGAGGCGCGGCGCCCCTACTTCAAGAAGCCTACCAGCGCATCCAATACCTCATCCGGTTTCTCGCCCATCATGTTGTGGCCGCTGCCGTCGATAATGACGCTGCGCGATCCTTTGACGCTTTGCGCGAAGGCCTGGGCCGAGCGCGACGGGGTCATCATGTCGCGCTTGGCGATGACGAAGAGCGCGGGGCAGCTCACTTTCGCCGCGGCGGCCGCGCCGCCGGTGTATGCGTTGCAGGCAACGAAGTCCACGTGCATCACCCCGGGTTTCTGCCGCTGCATCAGGCGCAGGTTTTCGCCGATGACCCAGAATCCGGGGCCGGGATTGTTCGGGTATTGCGCGTAGGCGAGGTGTGACCAGATGTTCACCATGTCCTGCGCCAGCGGCTCGTTGTCGCGCGTGGCGGCGAGCAGGTCCTCGGACACTTTCATCGGATAGGCGCTGGCGAGGAGCGCAATTCTGGCGATCCGCTGCGGATGGCGCGCGGCGCATTCGAGCGCGACGAGGGATCCCATGCTGTGGCCGACCAGGCTCGCCTGTTTGGCGCGCGCAGCATCGAGCACGGCCGCGATCCAGTCGGCGATGTCTTCGATGCGCGCCAAAGGCGGTCCTTCCGAGCGCCCGTGCCCAGGCAGGTCAAGCGCGAGCACGCCGTAGCCGTGGTGCGCGAGATAGCGGCTCTGCAGGATCCACACGCTGTGGTCGCACTGTGCGCCGTGGGCGAACACCACGGTGGGCAGCGCCGGATCGTAGGGTTTGCCGCCGGTGTAGGCGTAGGCTTTCTTGCCGTTGACCTTGAGTTCCATGGCGGTGCGTCCTATTTTGGGGCTTTCTGCGACGCGCGCAGGCCCGCGCCGAGATCTTCGATCAGATCGTCCGCATCCTCCAGGCCGATCGAAAGCCGCATCGTGCCTTCGGTGATGCCTGCCGCCTTGAGCGCGGCCTCGTCCATGCGGAAATGCGTGGTGCTCGCGGGGTGGATCACCAGCGACTTGGCATCGCCGACGTTGGCGAGGTGGGAAAATATTTTCAGCGTTTCCACGAAGCGCTGGCCGGCGGCCCGGTCGCCGCGGATGGAGAAGCTGAACACCGCGCCGCAGCCGCGGGGCAGGAGTTTTTTCGCCAGGGCGTAATCGGGGTGCTCCGACAATTCGGGGTAGGACACCGACTCGACCGACGGATGCTTCACCAGGAATTCGACCACCTTGCGCGTGTTCTCGACGTGGCGCGCCATCCTCAGCGGCAGCGTCTCGACGCCCTGCAGAATCTGGAACGCTGTGGCGGGGCTCATGCAGGCGCCGAAATCGCGCAGCCCCTCGCGCCGCGCGCGCAGGGAGAACGGCGCGACCGTGGACTCCTCCGAGAAATTCATGCCGTGGAAGCCCTCGTAGGCGCTGCTCAATTCCGGAAATTTGCCCGAAGCGACCCAGTCGAAGGTGCCCCCGTCGACCAATACGCCGCCGATGGCCACGCCGTGTCCGCCGAGGAACTTGGTGGCGGAATGGAACAGCAAATCGGCGCCGTGATCGAAGGGCCTGAGCAGATAGGGCGTGGTAAAGGTCGAATCGACCATCAGCGGCAGGCCGTGCTCGTGCGCGATCGCCGCCACCGCGGGGATGTCGAGCACGTCGAGGCCGGGGTTGCCCAGGGTCTCGGCAAACAGCGCGCGGGTATTGGGCCGGATCGCGGCGCGCCAGGCGTGCAGATCGCGCGGCTTGACGAAGGTGGTTTCCACGCCGAAACGCGGCAGGGTGTAGTGCAGCAGATTGTGCGAACCGCCGTAGAGTGCGCCGGAGGAAACGATATGGGAGCCGGCGCCGGCGATGGTCGCAAGGCCGAGGTGCAGCGCCGCCTGTCCGCTCGCTGTGGCGATTCCCGCGACCCCGCCTTCGAGCGCAGCCATTCTTTCCTCGAGCACCGCGTTGGTCGGATTGGAGATGCGCGAATACACATGCCCGGCGCGCTCCATGTTGAACAGCGCCGCGGCGTGATCGGAGTCGCGGAACACGAAGGAAGTGGTGAAATAAATCGGCGTGGCGCGCGCCCCGGTGTGCGGATCGGGTGCCTGTCCGGCGTGCAGGCTGAGCGTATCGAAACCTAGATACTTGGGTTGTGCCATGGGTCCTCCGCTATTGAGGAGGACATTTTATCAGGGGACGCCCGCGCCATCCTACCGATCGCGTGCCTGTCGTGTTCTCTTGTACGGATAAATGGCAAGGACGGGGTGGGGGTTACATACAAGATCGCCGATTGGGCGCGGACGGGTTTTCGTCCGCGCGCAATCGGTGATCCGCGCGGACGGGGCGCCGTCCGCGCAACACGCCGCTACTTCGCCGCGGCCTTCGCCGCTTCTTCGAGGGCGATCTGTTCCTGGCGCGCTTTCTTCAGCAATTCCGCGGCTTCGCCGTGGCCCATTTTCAGCGCGAGTTCCGCCGCGCTCTCGCCATCCCTGCTCAGGACGCCTACGCTGGCGCCGTTCCTGATGAACAGTTCGACCATCTGCGCGTTGCCGCGCATCGAGGCGTATTGCAGCGGCGTGTAGCCATTGTCGCTGAGCAGGTTGGGATCGAAGCCCATCGACAGGACTTTCTGGGCGTAGACCAGATTGTCCTTCTCGATCGCGTAGAACATCGCCTTGACGCCCTCGGGGCTTTTTTCCCGCGGCTTCGGCTCGAGGCCGGTGGGCAGGATGCTGACCACGTAATTGATGAGCGAGATGCCGACCATGGCGATCAGGGCGATGATCAGCGGAAGCTTGGAGATGCCCAGGGTTTCGGACCAGTTGTCGGTGACGTTGGCACCGACCACCAGCAGCGCCACCATGATGAAAAAGGCGAATTTCAGGTACAGGAACAGCGCGATGACCAGCAGGATGCCGAGGATCGCCGCGATGTAGCCGCGATCGATGCTCAATTGCTCGGCGATGTGGGGTGGAAGCAGTGCGAAGATCGTGGCGAGGCTGACCAGACCGACCAGCGCCCATTCCCGGTATTTCTTGGCCTGCAGAAAGTCCATGACTCCCTCCGCTATGCAATCGTTCGAATCGATCCGTGTGCAGGCGGGTCACCACGATAGGCGAGAACGGCCCGCTGGCGATAGTATAATCCATCCGTGGAATCAGTGGTTTGCAATAGCGGCGAGGAAATGCCTTGAACAAAGCGTTCACCAAGGAACAAGAGAGCCCGGAAGAGGACGAATTCGGGCCCGAGGCGGCGCTGCCGCAGGGGGTGAAGAATTACATCACCCCGGCGGGTTACGCCCGCATGAAGGCGGAGCTGAAGCAACTGCTCGATGTGGAGCGCCCCGAGGTGGTCGGCATCGTCCACTGGGCGGCTTCCAACGGCGATCGCTCTGAAAACGGCGATTACATCTACGGCAAGAAGCGCCTGCGCGAGATCGACCGGCGCATCCGCTTCCTCATCAAACGCATGGAGATCGCCGAGGTGGTGAATACCCGGGGCCAGGAGCAGGACCAGGTGTATTTCGGCGCCACGGTGACGGTGAGCGACAGCGCCGGGGCCGCGCGCTCGATCAGCGTGGTCGGCATGGACGAGGTCGATCCGGCGCGGGGGCGGGTGAGCTGGGTTTCGCCGATTGCGCGCGCACTGCTCAAGGCGCGCGTCGGAGACTGCGTGACGCTGCGCACGCCGTCCGGCGTGGAAGAGTTGGAGGTGGTGGAAATACGCTACCTGGATCTCCCGTAAGCGGGGCGATCCGGAGGCTAATTCTTCTTCCCCGCGCCGGGCCCGCCTTCGGCGATGCGGGCAAAGTCGCCCGCTTTCACGATCGACAGCTTTGCCGGGTCCAGGTATTTTTTCAGCGCGTCCTGAACTTGCTGCGGCGTCAGCGCGGCAACCCTGGCCTCGAAATCGGCGTCCCAGGCGAAGCGGCGCCCAAGGTAAAGATTGCCGGCGAGTTGTCCGGCGAGCGCCTCGTCCTGCGTGCGGTTGAGTTTGCGCAATTCGAGGTAACCAATTCTCGCCGCGGCGACTTCCTCCGCACTGAAGCCTGCGCCGCGCGCCTGCTGCAGCACGTCCAGGATTTGCGTTTCGATGCGCGCCCGGTTCTGCGGCGCGTAAATGGCGCTGAGTCCGAATTCGCCCACGGCATCGATGGAGCCGGCGGAAAGCCAGGAGCGCACGCTGTAGGACAGTCCCTCCTGCTCGCGGATGCGCCGCGAAAGGCGCGCATCCGATGAGCCGCCCAGCAGGTAATTGCCCAGCGCCAGCGCCGGGTAGTCGGGATCGTCGTCGCGCAGGCGCAGGTTCAGGCCGGCGCGGAATACGGCATTGGCCTTGTCGGGCGTGTCCAGATTGCGGTTGATCGGTGGCGCGTCGTGGTGGCGGCGGGGAATGCGCGCGAACGGCCGCGGGCTCTTCCAGCCGCCGAACAGTTCCTGTGCCAGGCTGCCGATCTCATTCGCATCGAAATCCCCGACCACGGCCAGCTCGCTGTCGCTCGCGCCGTAGAACTCCTGGTGGCATCGCCGCAGGTCTTCGATGCCCACCGCCTGATAGCGTTCGATGCGCTCCTCCAGCGTGGGCGTGTACAGCCAGTGCTCGGGCGGGTAGGGGTCGAGATGACGCCCCAGCTCCAGGCCGGCGAGCGTGCCGGGTTCGCTTTTCTGGTTTTCGACGCTGGTCAGGGCGGAGCGCTTGAGCTGTTCGAATTCGTTTGCGGGAAATGCGGGCTCGCGCAGGACTTCCGCGACCAGGCGCAGGACTGCGGGCAGATTGGGGCGCCGCGTTTCGATCGATGCGCCTTCACCGCCGACGCTGACGCTCGCCTGCAAGCGGTCGAATTCATCGCGCAATTGCTCGCGCGTGTGCCGCTTCGTGCCGCGCATCAGCATGGCGGAGGCGAGGCTGCAGGCGGTGCTGCGGCCCGTCTTGCTTTGCTCGTCGCCCCAGCGCAGGTTAAGTTGCGCCACCACGGTGCTGCCGCGGGTCCTCTTCGGCAACAGGGCAAGCCGCATGCCGCCGGACAACTCGCGCACGCTGGTGCGTGCATCGATATTGGCCGGTGCGGGGTCGAAGGTTTCGCCCGCCGCCACCGAAGCCACCCCCTTGTAGTCCCTGACCAGCGCGGCGACGTCGGGCGCAGGCGGAATCTCGGCGCGGTCCGGTTGCGGCGTCGGCAGGAACATGCCAAGCGTGCGGTTCGAGGTCTTGAGGTACCGGGTTGCGACGCGCTGCACGTCCTCGCGCTTCGCCTTGCGCAAGCCGTCGCGGTAGAGGAAAAACAGGCGCCAGTCGCCCAGGGCGATGAACTCGGACAGCGCAATGCCCAGTTCACGCGGATTGGCCAGAACCTGGTCGACGTCGTTCAGCAGTTGCGTGCGCGCCCGCTCCACCTCGTCGTCGGTGAGCGGCTCGGCGGCAATGCCCTCCAGTGTCGCGATCAAGGCCGCGCGCGCAGCCTCGATCGGCAGGTCCTTGCGCAGTCTGGCGCCGAAGTAGCCGTAACCGGCGTCGTGCAGCTGCCGGTCGCCGCCGAAGACGCCGCTCGCGCGGCCGCTCTCGACCAGCGCCCGGTGCAGCCGGCCGCCGGGCACCTTGGTGAGCGCAGCGACGAGCATGTCTGCCGCGGCGAAATCGGCATGCGACCCGGGCGGCAGGTGGTACAGCGCGCTGACGAGCTGCACCTCGCCCGCGCGGCGCAGGGTCACGCTGCGCTCGCCGTCCTGGGTCGGCTCGGCGGTGTAGGTGGGGAGTAGCGCGCGCTTCGGCCTCGGGGTTTTGCCGAAATGGCGTTCGACCCGCCGCAGCGCGTCCGCCTCGTCGAATCTGCCGCTGACGAGCAGCACCGCGTTGTCGGGCTGGTAATAGTTGCGGTAGAAGGCCTGCAGGCGCCCGATGGGCACGTTTTCGATGTCGGAGCGGGCGCCGATGATGGCGCGGCCGTAGTTGTGCCACAGGTAGGCAGTGGCGGCCATGCGCTCGCGCAGCACGCCCTGGGGGCTGTTCTCGCCCGCTTCGAACTCGTTGCGCACTACGGTCATTTCGCTGTCGAGGTCCTTCTTCGCCACATTGGAGTTGACCATGCGGTCGGCTTCCAGCTCCAGCGCCCAATCCAGATTCTTCTCGTTCGCGGCAAAGGATTCGTAGTAGTTGGTGCGGTCGAAGGAGGTCGAGCCGTTGAAGTGGGCGCCGTAGCGCTGCAACTCGCTCTTGATGTCCGCGTGGCGCGGCGTGCCCTTGAACAGCATGTGTTCGAGCAGATGGGCCATGCCGGATTCGCCGTAGCCCTCGTGGCGCGAGCCCACCAGGTAGGTGACGTTGACCGTGATCGTGTCCTGCGAGGCGTCCGGGAAGAGCAGCACCTTGAGACCGTTCGCAAGTCGATATTCGGCGATCCCCTCGACCGAGGCGATCTTGCCGATCGGCGCCGAAACCGCCGCCCCGGCCGGGGCGGCGTCGGCCGGAGCGGGCAGGAAGGCCGGCAGGAGCAGGGCAAGGGCGAGCGGGAGAATGCGGCGCAGCATCGGGGCCTCGGGCGTTCGGGACAGTCTTAGCAAAGACCGTGTTTTTCCGCTTAGGTTCAAGATTGCCTTATAACCCATGACGGAATGCAGAGCGATACCGCCGCCCGGGCTCTTGAAATCGGCAACCGCCGGCCGCATTTAGCTTGACAATGACAACTGTCCCGGGAGGAACCATGTCCGCCACCGCCGCCAAGGAAACGCTGGGTTTTCAGGCCGAAGTCAAGCAACTGCTGCATCTGATGATCCACTCCTTGTACAGCAACAAGGAGATTTTTCTGCGCGAACTGATTTCCAACGCCTCGGACGCAGCCGACAAGCTGCGCTTCGAGGCGCTGTCGGATGCCTCCCTCTACGGCACCGATGCCGACCTCAGGATCCGGGTCAGTTTCGACAAGGCGGCGCGCACCCTGAGCGTTTCCGACAACGGCGTCGGCATGTCGCGCGACGAGGTCATCGCCAACATCGGCACCATCGCCAAGTCGGGCACGCGCGAGTTCTTCCAGACGCTCACCGGCGACCAGGCCAAGGATGCCCACCTGATCGGCCAGTTCGGCGTCGGTTTCTACTCTTCCTTCATCGTTGCCGACCGCGTGACCCTGGTGACCCGCCGCGCCGGCCTTGCCGCGGGCGAGGCGGTGCGCTGGGAGTCCGACGGCGGCGGCGATTACAGCATCGAAGCGGTGGACAAGGCCGGGCGCGGCACCGAAGTCACCCTGCACCTGCGCGAGGGCGAGGAGGAGTTGCTGGACGATTTCCGCATCCGCGCGCTGATCCGCAAGTACTCCGACCACATCGCCATTCCGATCCGCATGGAAAAAAGCGTCTGGGACGAGGACAAGAAAGAATACAAGCTCACCGGCGAGGACGAGACCGTCAACCAGGCGAGCGCGCTGTGGGCGCGGCCGAAAGCCGAGGTGAGCGAGGAGCAGTACCAGGAGTTCTACAAGCACGTGGCCCACGATTTCGAGACGCCGCTCGCCTGGACGCACAACAAGGTCGAGGGCCGCCACGAGTACACGCAGCTGCTGTATCTGCCGGCGCATGCGCCTTTCGACTTGTGGGATCGCCAGCACCGCCACGGCATCAAGCTGTACGTGCGCCGGGTGTTCATCATGGACGACGCCGAGCAGCTGCTCCCCGCCTATCTGCGCTTCGTGCGCGGCGTGGTCGATTCCAACAATCTGCCGCTCAACGTATCGCGCGAGATCCTGCAGCAGAGCAAGGACATCGAGGCGATCCGCTCCGGCTGCACCAAACGCATACTCACCTTGCTGGAGGACATGGCGCAGAACAAGCCGGAGCAGTACGCGATTTTCTGGAAGGAATTCGGACTGGTGCTGAAGGAGGGCGTGGGCGAAGACCACGCCAACAAGGAGAAAATCGCCGGGCTGCTGCGCTTTGCCAGCACCCATGCCGACAGCGAAGAGCAGGGGGTCTCGTTTGCCGATTATCTGGCGCGCGTGAAGCCGGGCCAGGAGAAGATCTATTACGTCACCGCGGACTCGTTCCTGGCGGCGAAGAACAGCCCGCACCTGGAAGTGTTCCGCAAGAAAGGCATCGAGGTCCTGCTGCTGGCGGAACGCGTGGACGAATGGCTGGTGTCGAATCTCAGCGAGTTCCAGGGCAAACAGCTCGCATCGGTGGCCAGGGGCGACCTGGATCTCGGCAAACTCGAGGACGAGGCCGAGAAGAAGGAGCAGGAAAAACAGGCCGGCGAATTCAAGGATCTCACCGACCGGATCAAGAACGCGCTGGGCGGGCAGGTGAAGGAAGTGCGCGTGACCCTGCGCCTGACTTCCTCGCCCGCCTGCCTGGTGTCCGACCAGTACGACATGGGCGGCAACCTCGCGCGCATCCTTAAGGCGGCCGGGCAGAAGGTGCCCGAGTCCAAGCCGATCATGGAAATCAACCCGGCACATCCGCTGGTGCAGCGGCTGAAGTACGAGGAACCGCATTTCGCCGACTGGAGCCAGGTGCTGTTCGACCAGGCCCTGCTCGCCGAAGGCGGCCAACTGGAGGACCCGGCCGGCTTCGTCAAGCGCCTGAACGAGCTGATGCTCGATCTGTCCGGCGGCAGCGCGAAGATCTGGACGCCGGGGAGTTAGACGGAATCAGGCAGCATCGCATGTAGTTGCGCGCCGGCGCGCGGCAACTCCAGCGCCACAGGTCGACGTGATCTGCCAGGCCGAGCAATTTGCCGGGCGAAAATTGCGCGCTCTGCGCGCCAACCGTGTTTTTTGGTGTGGATGAAAGGCGTATCCACACCAAAAAACACGGTTATGGACAAAAGCAAAGGCGGTTTGAGTCTGGTCTTTATTCAAGATCGCCGATTGTGGGCGGACGGCTTCATCGTCCGCACGCAATCGGGGATCCGAGCGGACGGGTCGCCGTCCGCGCAAGTCCTGGCGTCGGACTCTACATCTGCTTCAGCATCGTCTCCGCATCGGAGACTTCGAACTTGCCCGGGGCCTCGACGTTTAGCTGCCTGACCACGCCGTCATCCACGAGCATGGAAATGCGGTTCATGCGCACGCCCATGCCGCGCGCGGTGAGGTCGAGTTCCAGCCCCAGCTCCCTGGTGTAATCGGCGCTGCCGTCGGCGAGCATGCGTACCTTTCCGGTCGCCTTCTGATCGCGGCCCCAGGCGCCCATGACGAAGGCGTCGTTGACCGCGATGCACCAGATCTCGTCCACGCCCCTGGCGCGGAGCTTGTCGTAATTCGCGAGGTAGCTCGGCACGTGCTTGGCCGAGCAGGTCGGGGTGTAGGCGCCGGGCAGGCCGAAAATGGCGATCTTCTTGCCTTTGACCAGGTCCGACACCTTGAAGCTGTTCGGGCCGAGCGAGCAGCCGGCGGTTTCGGTTTCGATGAATTCGGTGAGTGTGCCTTCGGGGAGGCGGTCTCCAATTTTGATCATTGCATACTCCTGTGAGTGATGGCCGCGGGCGGAACATCCCTTCCTGCGCGCTTAAGCCGATTCAAGCCCTTGCCCGCCGCGATGACGACAGCAGCGCGGCAGGGGCGGCTATCCTAACATACGATCCGGCGCAAATGCCCGCGCATGCTGCAGGTGTAATTTGAACCCGTTGCGTAATGCCGCTATAGTGCGTTTCATGCAATCCGCCGCCGAAACCGCGCCCGACCGCAAACTGAGCCTCGCCGAAGTGCTGCACGACCTGGTCGGGGACGGGATCGTCGGACGCGCCGAGGCCGACAAGCTGATCGCCGACCGGCGCATGCAGCGCGCCGACCATCACCCGCTCGCGGTGATCGCCGACCAGAAATGGAAGTCGCTCCTGCCGCCCAACAAGCTGCTGCATCTGGAGCTGCTCACCGAGTGGCTGGCGGCCAAGGTCGGCCTTGGATACTTTCACATCGATCCGCTGAAAATCAATTTCTCCGCGGTCACCGACATCATGTCCAACGCCTATGCGCAGCGCTTCAAGATCCTGCCGGTGGAAGTCGACAGCAAGGAGGCGGTGATCGCCACCTGCGAGCCTTACATCAAGGAATGGGAACGGGAACTCAAGCCGATCCTGCGCCTGGATATCCGCCGCGTGATCGCCAATCCGCTCGATATCGCGCGCTACCAGGTCGAGTTCTACAATCTCGCGAAGTCGATCAAGGGGGCGGCCGAAAAGGGCAATCAGGCGAGCGGCATCGGCAACTTCGAGCAACTGGTGGAGATGGGCAACACCAACCGCCAGTACGACGCCAACGACCAGCACATTGTCCATGTGGTCGACTGGCTGTGGCAGTATGCATTCGACCAGCGCGCGAGCGACATCCACATGGAACCGCGCCGCGACGTTGGCTACGTGCGTTTTCGCATCGATGGCGTGCTGCATCAGGTGTACCAGATCCCGGCATCGGTGATGGCCGCCATGACCAGCCGCATCAAGATCCTCGGCCGCATGGACGTGGTGGAAAAGCGCCGGCCGCAGGACGGGCGCATCAAGACCCGTACCGCCGACGGCCAGGAAATCGAGTTGCGCCTGTCGACCATGCCGACCGCATTCGGCGAAAAGCTGGTGATGCGGGTGTTCGATCCGGCGGTGCTGGTAAAGGACTTCACCGAGCTCGGATTCTCCGACGAAGACAAGGAGCGCTGGAACGAGATGACGGTGGCGCCGCACGGCATCATCCTGGTCACCGGGCCGACCGGCTCGGGCAAGACCACCACCCTGTATTCGACGCTGAAGACCCTGGCCACCGAAGAGGTCAACGTCTGCACCATCGAAGATCCGATCGAAATGGTGGAGCCGGCGTTCAACCAGATGCAGGTCACCCACGGCATCGACCTCGGATTCGCCGACGGCGTGCGCGCGCTGATGCGCCAGGATCCGGACATCATCATGGTGGGCGAGATCCGCGACCTGGAAACCGCGGACATGGCGATCCAGGCGGCGCTCACCGGGCACCTGGTGCTCTCGACCCTGCATACCAACGATTCGGTGGCGGCGATCACGCGGCTGCTGGATCTGGGCGTGCCCGCGTATCTGCTCAATTCCACCATCCTCGGCATCATGGCGCAGCGCCTGGTGCGCACGCTCTGCCCGCATTGCAAGCAGCACGCGGCTTATGACGATTCCCGCGCCGAGGACCTCACCTGGGAGGAGTTCGTCGTGCCGTGGAAGGCGAAGCGGCCGGCGCTTATCTACCGTCCGGTCGGCTGCCTGGAATGCCGCAATACCGGCTACATCGGACGCATCGGCATCTACGAAATCCTGCTGATGTCGCCGGCGATGAAGCGCCTGGTCGACGCCAAGGCCGACCTCGCGCGGCTGCGCGAACTGGCCTACAAGGAAGGCATGAAGCCGCTCAGGATCAGCGCGGCGATGAAAGTGGCGGCGGGGCTCACCACCATCGAGGAAGCGATCAAGGTCGCGCCGCCGCCGCAGCGCGACAAGGACTGATTCACTTCGCTGGCTCGATCTGCGAGCGCAGCCAGGTGGTGAAGGCGCTCACCGGTGCGCGCGCCAGCGCCTTTTCCGTGGCGATGAGGTGATAGGCGTAGGGCAGCGGCACGCGCAGTTCGAACGGCGCGACCAGGCGCCTGGACTCCAGTTGAGGGCGCGCGAGTTCGGAGCTGGTGCAGACGATTCCCACGCCCTCTCCGGCGGCTTCGAGCGCGAGCATGGTGTGGGAAAAGCGGGCGCCGTGCTTCAATTTGAGCCGGGCGATGCCCGCGCCTTCGAGCCACAAGTCCCAGAAGTCATGTCCATCGTAGAGGCGGCCCAATTCGTCGTGGATCAGCGTATGCGCGCGCAGGTCCGCGGGCGCGCGTTTCCCCCGCCCGACCAGGCGCGGACTCGCGAGCGGGGTGAGGGTGAGGGGCACGAGCCGCTCGGCGTGCAAGCCGGGGAAATCGCCATCGGACAGGAGCACCGCGATATCGGCGTCGGCCAGCCAGGCTTCGACTTCGCGGCGCGACTGTCCGGCCACCACCGTGGACTGGCGGGTGCGCGCGGTCACGCGGACGTCGATTTCCGGCTGCTCGGTAATGAACCGGTGCAGGCGCGGCATCAGCCAGCAGGTGGCGAAAGAGGGCGCGACGCTTACCGTAAGCGTCGCGCCGGCCCGGTTCTCGCGCAGTTCCCGCATCGCCCGCCCGAGCTGTTCGAAGCCTTGCGCGAGGCGAGGGAGCACCGCGCGCGCGGTTTCCGTCAATTCGATGCCGCGCGGTTTCCTGACCAGCAGCGTACGGCCGGCGAAACTCTCGAGCAGCTTGATCTGGTGGCTGATCGCTGCCGGCGTGACGAACAGTTCGGCGGCGGCCTTTTTCACGCTCTGGCGGCGGGCAACCGCCTCGAAGGCGCGCAGGGCATTGAGCGGCAGTGGTCTGTCCGGCATGGGCGGCGGGTGTGATTATAGTTTAGTAATTCTAACTCATTCGGGGACGAATCATCAGTTGTTGCGTTGCAACAAAGAGGGCAATATACAGCTATTGAAATTGCTGCAACTGGCTTGACCTAGTTGGATTAACTGAAATCTTAACAGAAATAGTGAGGCTTTGATGGTCCCCCGCAACCGTAACATCGAACAACGAATCGCATCCCTGCCGATCGCGCAATCCGAGCGCGAACTGGCCCTTCAGTGGGTAGACGCCGGTGACGCGCTCGCCCGCCTGATTCTGGCGCTGTTGCACCTGTTCACTCCGCAACCGACGCTCAAGCACTCGCATTGAGCGGTTCTGTGGCAGCCGTCCGGCTGCGATCTCCGGAGGCGGAATGCCGGAGCCTGTCCTGAACTGCTTGCGCAAGTAGCGCTTCGCGCGCTCCAGGCCCGGCGATCGGGTACCTGCGCGCTTCCATGATCTCGCGCATGACGGCGATCGACCGGCCGCGGGGAGCGCTGGTCTGCGCCCGCCTGCGGTCTCGGGGACGTCGTGCCCGTGCCGTTCCCCGCCACCACCGGCATCGATCTTCTGTATCCTTGAGACTGTATGAATTCATCCCTTGATGCAGACGGCTTCGGCCCCTGGAACCCGGGTATTGAATCCCTGTTGCCGTCAAAGTTGCTGCCATTGGTGACGTTGATGCGGCCTGACAACGTGTTCACCGGCGTGGATGAGGCCCTGGAATTGGCCGCGTTTACGGGGCTGCGTCCCCGGCAACTGGTGCGATTCCGCCCCGAACGGCTGGCGACTCATGAATTGTTGATTCGGGTATCGGCGGATTTTCTGGTCCCGGACGGTTCCAGGTATGAGGATCTGGGCATCAATGCCCGGGCCATGGTGGAAAAAATATGGCAGGACCATGTCGCGCCGCAAATGAGGTCGATCACCACGGCCTACGCCGAACTTGAACGTCGGGTCCATGATCAAGTCGGCGACATACTGCTTGCAACGCCGTTTGCGGACGACGCCGGCACCGCGGATCGGTTTCGTCCGAGGAGCCTCCTCGAGCGCCTTGGCCTGAGATCTTCGCGCGCTGCCAAATCCGCATTGACGGAAAACCGTGAACAAAGAGAACTACGGTGCATGGCGCAGTGGCAGCGCATGGCCGAAGCCTCGACGGAGGATTTGCACCGCGCCTGCTGCCAGGCGCTGCACAAAATCGCCTCCGCGTTGTACGCGAGGCACGGCGCATTGCATGCGGATTCGTCTTTGCTGATCCGCCTCGCTGCGGATCGGGTGCTGAACCATTACGGCAGCGACATGATCGGATCCCTGATCGAGCCCTATATTGAACGGGGGCGCGAGATCGAGGGCTATCGGCGCTTGCCCGCGCAAACCGATCCGGTGGTGATGAATACCAAGGGGGCTTCTGCCTCGGGAAAAAGCACCCTGCGTCCTCTGCAGAGACAGTTGGCCGCCCGACTCGGCCTTGACTGGAATGATTTCGCCCTGATCAGTCCGGACATCTGGCGCAAGTACCTGCTCGATTATGATTCACTGGGCCCGCACTACAAGTACGCGGGAACCCTGACCGGGGATGAGAATTCGATTGTCGATCGCAAACTGGATCGCTACATGAGCGCCAAGGCCAGCCGGGGCGCAATGTCACATCTGGTCATCGATCGTTTCCGTTTCGACAGCTTCGACCCCGATGCCCAAAAACGTGACGGCAGCAACCTGCTGACCCGATTCGGACGCGTGGTGTACATGTTTTTCGTCATCACCCCGCCGGATGCGACCGTTGAACGCGCCTGGGGTCGGGGACTCAAGGTCGGGCGTTTCAAGGCCGTGGATGATCTGCTGGATCACAACGTGGAGGCTTTTGCCGGAATGCCCAAGCTGTTTTTTACCTGGGCCGAACGCATGGACATGGCGGCGCATTTCGAGTTTCTCGATAATAGCGTCGCTCAGGGCGAACTGCCGCGCACCATCGCCTACGGCTTCAGGGGCGAACTCAATATCCTCGATGTGAAGGGCATGTTGAATATCGACCGCTACCGAAAAATCGATGTCAATGCGCGTGATCCTGCCAAGGTTTATCCTCGCGGCCCGGTTTGGGAAGCGAGCGGCAATGCCGATTTTCTGCGCGAGTGCGCGCGCCGCATTCCGCTGATCAACTTCGTCGATAACCGTAGCGTGCGTATCTACGCGCAGTTGCAGAAGGGTCGCCTGGAATGGGTGGACCCGGATCTGTTTGCCCGGGCCATCGAGGATCCCGAGGTTCGAGCCGCGTTTGCCTGCCTGGCTCCCGAAGCGCTGGATGGCCGCTTTCATGGACACAAGTATGCCGTGTCCGTGGATACATCGGAACTGCACACCCTCGGACAATGGCGTGCCTAGGTGAACCTTACGCGCGCCAGAAAACCGTGCCAGCGTCGTTCTGATAGTCGTGTGAACTGGTCGGGATGAACGCCGTGTATTTTCTTCGTCGACCTTCTTCCAAGTTTTCTATCTCAGAATTCTTCTTCGC
>Ga0172375_10007361_pt1 | contig 15110 bp, 10 predicted proteins | sample LakKiv1m_FD_114537 | JGI IMG/M metagenome (GOLD analysis project Ga0172375, IMG submission 114537) | Freshwater microbial communities from Kabuno Bay, South-Kivu, Congo - kab_092012_11.1m | ecosystem: Environmental > Aquatic > Freshwater > Lake | place: Democratic Republic of the Congo... | reverse complement strand
TTATGTCGATGCAGTTCAATTCGCACCGCACGGTTTGATCGATGTGCAGAAATTGGATTGTGATTTCCTGGTTTGTTCGGCCTATAAATTCTTTGGTCCTCATGTTGGCGCCTTATATGGTCGCTATTCGCTCTTGGAAGAATTAATGGCTTATCAAGTGCGTCCTGCGCCTACCGAACCCCCTGATAAATTCATGACCGGTACACAAAACCATGAGGGGATCGCAGGATTATTAGGCGCCTTGGAGTATATTGAATGGGTTGGAACCGAGTTCGGTGGAGATTATAGAGAAAGACTATCCGAAGGATATTCTGGTCGAGTATTAAATTTGAAACAAGGTATCTCTGCTATCCATGCCTATGAATATGAGATCAGTCGCGCTCTATTAGAGGTGCTCGAAGAAACGCCGGGCATTCATCTCTATGGTTTACGGGACGTTCATCGCTTAGAGGAGCGTGTCCCAACCTATTCGTTCACGCTTCAAGGGAAACATCCTCAAAAAGTGGCTGAAGAACTCGCAAAAGAACAAATTTATGTTTGGGATGGCAATTATTATGCCCTCGAAGTAACCGAACAACTTGGCGTAGAAGATAGCGGCGGCATGGTGAGAGTTGGTCCGGTTCACTATAATTCCATTGAAGAAGTACATCGTTTCGGCGAAGTTCTAGCGAAAATTGCTACAGGATAACCGAAAGGTTTTGTATATCTAACCATTGAATATCATTCTGGTAATTCTTTTTTTAACCATCAGCTTACTCAGCTTCTTGGGTTTTAGCTATTTTGCGATAGTGTCTTTTAAAGAACATGAGAGTAGAGCAGCTAAAATATCCATAGGTTTAGCGATTCTGCTGAGTGTATTTTTTGGCTTACTGATATTTTCCCCTTATGTGATCAAGCGCTTCGTGTTCATTCTCGGTTTGATGGGATTATTTCTAGTGTTATATTTGTTTTTTCAGCCTATTGGTCGTGTAAACTTGGGAAATGACAGCCCCCAATTTCGCTTCGACGAGCGCGATATCATGTTTGCACGCGGCAGATTGAAACCAGGAACGCCTGAATATGACTCCTATTATGCCATGCGTTCTGAAAACAAAGAAATCGATGATCATACGCGCTCAAAACCCGGTTTGCTGAAAGAGGGTTCACTTTATGCAAATCCTTATTTGTTTGCTGCCCCAAAGGCTAGTTTTCAACTAACGGAAGCATTGCGAGATTTTGCGGATGGATCGGTGTCAGAAACTAAATTGTTTCTTGAGCCAGAAAGGATGAGCAGCTATCTTAAAGGTCTCGCTAGATATTTTGGAGCTTTAGATGTTGGTATCGCGACATTAGAACCATATCATGTCTATTCCCATGTTGGGAGAGGTAGCGGTGAATATGCTTCCGAGATCAAGATCGAACATTCCTTTGCCATCGCGATGACCGTTGAAATGGATTATGAGATGATCGGAAGCGGTCCAAAGCCAACCGCAACGATGGAGTCGGCAAAGCAATATGTCGAAGCAGCTCGTATTTGTGTGCAGTTAGCTAATGCGATTCGAGAGATGGGTTATGCTGCCCGCGCACATATTGATGGCAATTACCAGGTCATCGCGCCGCTTGTGGCGCGTGATGCCGGTCTTGGTGAGATCGGTCGTATGGGGTTGTTGATGACGCCGCGCTTAGGACCAAGAGTGAGAATAGGCGTTGTGACGACAGATCTGCCATTGATCCCTGACAAGCGAAAGCCGAACCTCGCTATGATTGATTTTTGTTCGATCTGCAAGAAGTGCGCCTATAACTGCCCCAGCAAATCGATCCCGTTTAATGATCGCAAGGAAATTGATGGCGTTCTTAGATGGAAAATTAATCCAGAAACTTGTTTTCATTATTGGAATGTTGTTGGAACAGATTGTGGTCGTTGTGTGGCTGTTTGTCCGTTTTCCCATCCAGATTCTTTGGTTCATAATATGGTGCGCTGGGGTATTAATCAGTCGGGTGCATTCCGTCGATTTGCGCTTGTGATGGATGATATGTTCTATGGTAAGAAGCCACCCTGGAAAGAACCTCCACTTTGGACACAGGTTTTATAAAGAATTGAATATTACCCTATAATAAATTTTCCTTATTTTGCATTTCTTTTGCCAACCTAATGGCATCCTGAAGTTCTTCAGGTGTGTTAATATTTCGAAAACTAAGCAGATCGGGGTCGATCTTTTGGATTTCTTTGAGCGGAAATGGCGCTAAGTTAACTTGTTTGTACCATGAATCTACACGCCAGCGATCAGTCTTGATCGCCTCTAAAATTGGTTGCAGACATTTCTCTTTTCGGTAGATCGCATGTAAAGGTTCCATTCCATTTTCCGTTTCGGGCACAACCAGATCTGCTGTTTCTTGGGTTAAAAATTCTCTTTCCGCGATTAATAAATTAGGATTAATGAATGGCATATCGCAGGCGATGATCGCGGCGATATCAAATTGGGCTGCCCATAGCGCGGTGTATAACCCTCCTAATGCTCCTCGATGAGGGATAATATCAGGGACAAGTTTGTATTCTAGAAAGCTGTAATTCTCCGGTTGGGTAGTAGTGACGATGATCTCATCTGCAATGGCTTTCACACGATTGATCACCCGCAAGATCAATGGTTCACCTAGAAAATCCAAGAGAGCTTTATCTTGTCCCATTCTTTTCGATTCACCGCCGGCTTGTATGATTATTGTAAACATATTATTGATTATAATAGATATAGTTATGGAGTTAGTAAAGGGTGTTTAGAAAAAAGGAGTGTGGATGATGACTTCACTTGCTGAAGTATTAGATGCGCGTACAATTGAAGGCGAACTTTATGAAAAATTGGAGGATAATGCAGTTCGTTGTTATGCATGTGCGCATCGCTGTTTAATTCGTGAAGGCAGGCGCGGTATTTGTAAAGTGCGCTTCAACCGAGATGGTAAACTTTACGTTCCTTGGGGATATGTGGCAGGTTTACAGGTAGATCCCATTGAGAAGAAACCCTATTATCATGTTTTACCCGGTGAAGATGCTTTGACATTTGGGATGTTAGGCTGTGATTTTCATTGTGATTTCTGCCAAAACTATTTAAGTTCGCAAGCTTTACGTGACCCAGTATCTGATATTGCTTCTCGCTATATTAAGGATATTTCCCCTGAAGAGATCGTTAAGCTGGCAGTACGTAGCGGAGCAAAGATCATTGCTTCCTCATATAATGAACCATTGATCACTTCTGAATGGGCAGTCAGTATTTTTAAGTTGGCAGTTAAAGAAGGTATTAAATGTGTTTATGTCTCAAATGGAAATGCTACACCAGAAGTATTAGAATATCTGCGACCGTATCTTGTTGCCTATAAAATTGATCTAAAAACAATGCAGGATAAGCAGTATCGTCAGTTAGGCGGGGTCCTTTCTAAGGTGTTGGATAGCATTCAATTAGCTTATGATATGGGGCTTTGGGTTGAAGTAGTCACCTTGGTAATCCCTGATTACAATGACAGCACAGAAGAACTAATGGATGCTGCTCGCTTTATTAAATCCATTTCACCAGATATCCCTTGGCATGTAACTGCATTTCATCCGGATTACCAGCGTATGGGACCTGGACCGACTCCAACAAAAACATTATTACGTGCTGGAGAAATTGGTCAAGAGGCGGGATTAAACTTCGTCTACGTAGGCAATATCCCCGGTCAAGTTGATGAATATGAGAATACTTATTGCCCAAAATGTGGAAAATTGTTGATCAGAAGATATAGCTATATCATTCGAGAATATCATATTACATCGGAAGGAACATGTCCATATTGTGGAGCAAAAATATCTGGGATTTGGACTGATGACGCAGATCAGGTTCGGCTGGGTGGTTCTGGTATACCTCGTTGGGTGAACTGTTAGGGAGCTCTTTTTATTGATCTTTTCTTATTGTCACTCGCATGACATAGCGGTCGATTCCTCCAAATTTATATTTGTATCCTTCGTCTCCGCGCATGAAATCAACCGAAGTTCTTCCGTTTTCAATCGACCATCGAATCAATTCACTCAAAAGTACCCAACCAGGAGATAGATTTCCATATTGGAAATTTATCCCCGAATTATATACCCAGATATGTCCAGCATGATCGAAGTTGAGGTATCCAGCGACTTTTTGACCATCGATCTCTAAAAAAGCAAGCTGTAACCAACTGTTATCGAAAGCTGCATGAATGATTTCTCGAAGTTGGGTACGCATAGCATCAGTAAGAAAGCGCGCTTTTTCAGGGTCTTGTGACATCAATTCAAAGAATGCCTCAATACCAGCTTCTAATTCTGATCGCTGCTCAATGAAATACCAACTGGTTGGGTGTTCATAATTATCAATTCTTCGTAATTTCCTGCGAATCTCATGGCGTTGTTTTTTGTCTAGTGCTGCTAGGTAAATTTCCCAATCTTCTGGAAGAGTGATATAGGGACAGGGTTGAAGTCTTTCTATAGAAAATGACCAATTCCTTTTTTTTGCGGCAGATCTCAAAGAATCTAATGTCTGAGATTCTTCAGATATATTATATAGATCCATAATTTCCCAATCTAGAGATGGTTCTGTATCTAGGTAGTTAAATAATTGATCTACAAATATCTGGTGGTTTTCTGCTTGGATAATAATATCAAGGTAATCTGCGATCTCTTTTGTCCCGACCAACATCAAAGTCTTTTTTCCATTTTCGTTTATTTTCTGAAAAAAAGGCGCAATCCCTAAAAGCGCTCCTTCATCTGATCGTCCAATGATTATACATAACTTGGCGGATTCCCATTCACCTCCACCTAAATTCTTCCACCAAGTTCGAATAAATTCATATTTCAAAAATGGCACATGTCTTGCCCTACTATGGGATAGGATTTGATTCCACTCAAACCGAATTTGATCTAAGGTTTGAAGATCTTGAATTAACTCAAACTGCATAGTGTTCCTTTTTACTCGATAGTTAGAAGTTGTTTTTATTAATGCTGAAATTTAATGGTTATAATGTATCATTATTAGCATGGTTATCATGGAAGATAATCCATGATCATGATCGAACGCATCCTTTGCATTTTACCAGTATAATTATTATCCTGATGAGATTAAAGTCTATTGCTTATGAAGAACTCATTTGATCTAAATTTAGTACCTCTCGTTCGTTCTGCTGGCCGTGAATATCCTGAGTTTATCGGTCTATTTGCCACAAAAGCCCCACGTCGTTCAGCGCGTGGCAGATCATCTGACCGTTTGATTTTATACCTCAATCTGCTGGGGAATGCTCCTTTGGCGCCAGGTAAGCAACGGCAAGTGTTATCAGAACTAGCGGATTTATATTTTGCGACGCCGGGTTCTGTTACCACAGCCATGCGAACAGTCGCTTCTCGACTAAATCAGATTCTCCTCGACCGGAATAAAACTCTAGCAGTCAGTAGTCGACAGTCGATGGGTACTCTAGGTCAAATTGTTATTCGTGAAAACCATCTATTTATAGCCCAATCTGGATCCATTCATATATTTTTGATTAAAGAAAATGAAGCATTAGAATTTCATGATGTTGATATCGCAGAAGGTTTTCTGGGTCAAAGTCGAAAAACTCCAATTTTCTATTTCCAGGAAAACATAAATGTACATGATTCCTTACTCATTGCTTCACAACCCTCTCCTGATTGGAATTCTAGTTCTTTAAGAGATCTTCATGGTCAAGGACCTGAAAGCCTTCGACGTCGATTATTTGGTCGTAATTTAGATGATATCCATGCTGCCCTGGCTCATGCTACGCCTGGGAAAGGTGAAATATTTCTGCCATCAATAGCTGTTCATGATAAAACAAAAGCACAAAAACGTGATTTAGAAGCGATATTACAAAAAGACAAGCAACCTTCTAGGAAAGAAAAAATCAAAACAGAAATAGAAACACATGCTGATGCAATTATTTTACCTGCTCCCGAAAATGAAAAAGCGGAAAAGCCACCCGAACAAACCGCTATTACGCCATCCCTCGCTGCTCAACTGAAACAGAAAGAAGAAGCGCAACGTGAATCATCAGAGATATTTGAAGAAAAGAGAGATATAGACTCAGAACAACCAACTATTACTCAGATTACCAGACCGACTTCAAAATTCAAACTTTCTTTCCAAGAAATCCCAAAATCCTTTACTAGTTTCTTTAAGAAAATATTAGGAAGACTTGTCGCTTTTATGATGAAACTTGTGCCTAATGAAGATTTCTTTTCTATTCCCTCCCCCATCATGGTGTTAATTGCGATTGCAGTACCTATCATCATAGTAACCGCTGCAAGCATAACCTATTTCCATTTAGGCATCGATGCCCAATACGAGTCATTGTATAAGAAAGCGGAAGAGATGGCTTTGAAAGCTATCCATCAGGAGGACTTACAACAGAAACGAGCTGAACTGGAAGCCACCTTACGTTTTTTAGATCAAGCAGAGAGCTATCGTCAGGATACACCTGAGGTGAAGTCCTTGAGAAATGAGATTACGAGTATGTTAGATGGTCTCGATATGATCATTCGTGTGAATTATCAACCAGCCATCGTAGATGGGCTTCCAATCGAAGTTAATATTACCCGAATCGTCAGGTCAAAAGACGATTTATATATCTTGGATGCTGCCAGTGGTGATGTATTACGCGCTGAATTGCAGGGAAATGTCTATCAATTAGATGAAGATTTCCAGTGTGGGCAGAGCAGTTCGGGAGCCGTTCAAATTGGTGCAATTGTAGATATTAACGCCTGGTCGCCTGGCTTTCAGCCTGATGCGGATATCATCGCGATAGATATTTCCGGTAATTTGCTTTTTTGTAAAGCAAATGAACCTGCTCAATTAACAAAATTAACGCCTCCTGAATCACAATCTTTGGAAAATATTTCTAATTCTTGGTTGGATCTGGGTAATTTCTATGTATTAGATATTTCCACAAATAATACTTGGATTTATTGGCGCAGTGATTTTTCAGAAATTCCTTCTGGATTTTCGGATTCCCCCATTCCAAATCTAAATGATGTGATTGATATGACAGTCAATCGCGATGAATTGTACTTGCTGCATGAAACGGGGGCAATCAGCTTATGCTTTCTTCAAGATATTGATGAGTCACCAACTCAATGTTCAGAAGTTCCCTATATAGATTACCGCCCCGGCAAAGAGAATCTCCCTTTTACTCCACCTAGCCCATTTACCCAAATGCAATATACATCGCCTCCTGACCCGTCCCTATATTTACTTGACCCCCAAGATCTTACGATCTATCATTTTAGTCTTCGGAATTTAGCATATCAGACAAAATACCTTCCGGTTGAAGATCATTTTCTTGATCAAGCCTCAGCCTTCTTTGTGGATAATTTGGGTCGATATTTGTTTATCGGAATTGGGAATCAGGTTTACCATGCCTTGATGCCTTGATATTGGTTTGAGTGAGTCAAAAAAGACCTAGTTTTATTACATATATGAATTTTTACTTACCCTGATCTTGGTTTTCATCTAACCGATCTATCAAAGGAGGATCAATATTGATCCTTTTTGTGTTCTTCGCATCGCGCACAGAGAAAATAAATCCAAATCGACCGATATGGATTTGATCGCCATGTTCCAATTGGTAACCACCTTGTTGAATTAGGGAATAATTTACCCAAGTACCGGCGGTCGATCCCTGATCGATGATCCGATATTCTCCTTTTTCATCATGAATGATCATCGTGTGTTGAGGGTCAATTGATTCATCTTTGAATACTATGGAGGCTTGGTCTGGATCACTGCCAATAATGATCGGATGATCGACCATTTGAATAGGGATGGTGGAAAAGCTCGGATCAGAACTTGATAAGGGGATTAACAATGCCTCTGGTTCCGCAAGATTCTTTTTCTTTTCCCATTTTAGCTGATGAATCCAACGTGGAGATAGGTCGCTAGGAAATTTTGATTTATTATCTGTTGAACTTTTTGGTCGAAAGATCCTTTGGGGTTTTTGTATGGCTATTTTTATCGTCGATGGACTTAAACGTCTTCCCCAAACAAGGATTAAAAAGACCAATCCAAAAAATATTAATATACCCGCTCCAAGCAAAATAGGGATTCGCATCTCAAATACTTCAAAATTTCGGTTTGTTCTAATTTGGTTGACAGTAATTTCGACTGGTATTTCAATCGATTCCCCTGTCAACCCCAATACATCAGTTGCCTTGACTTGGATTATATTCAAGCTGTTTGTTTCATATTGACGGATATCCCAAACGAATTGATCATAGGGCGCCTCGGAATTCTCGTTTACAACTTCTCCATTCACGATAAGTGTGGAATTTACAATATCTCTTTTGTTGCCATCAGGAAAATCAAAGATAACTTGAAAGATATATTCTGTGGGTTCTCCATTGAATTCATTAGGCGTATCGGTCGTTTGTTCTGAATCGGTGGGAGTAAGGACGCGATTGATCTCAATTGGAGGGGAGATAAACGCAGGCGAAGGAGGCAGGATATCAAGGTTGAAATTCTGTGAGTTTGATAAGACCTGCTGTCCATCGATATTTATCTGGCAAATTACTTCCTGGTTTCCGCTTTCTTTGATATCGGAGAGATAGGTTATCGAATATATACTACGTAAAGGTTCAAAATATATTTCTGGGCTTGGTAATTCCTCTTCTCCGGTGTAGTTGAACACTTTTCCACCCGTCTGAGCGCTGATCTGTTGAAGAAATTCTAAGGATTAGGCAGAGTAAGTTCCTGCTGATGCAACTATCCAAATATGTATGGGGATTTGATTTGGTTTGGTTTGCGCCAAAATATTTTCTAGAGAAATATTTTCTTGTCCTTCTAGAGGTGGGGTGATGAAGAGGATTGCGCGTCCCATTCCTGGACGAGGGGTAGGATCAGAGATAACTGTTATTGCTTTAAAGAGACTATCTAAACTAGGTTCTGCAGTGCGTGCATCGACTTGATCCATTGCCAAAGCTCTGATCCATTCATTGGGGTCGCTGACGTGACTGATCTCAGGACCTCCTTTTATGGATAGACTCAAATCATCGATCGTCGATCCTTGACGGCTTTCTGCCCAATTCCTCAAAGCTTCTTTGATGTAATCATAACGAGAGATTCCTTGACTATTTCTAATCCCGAAAGTTTCTCCAGGATTGATTACAATCATTAACTGAGTCCCGTTTTGTAATTCCTGGAGGTTTGACACTGAGATCGGTGTGCCGTTCTCTAGAATCTTTACTTGATTTGGCGTTAGCTCATGGATCGTGTTTCCTTGATCATCTCGAATGCTTAAATATGCTTGGACTTGTGGAAACAAATCGATAGAAAGATCGCTTAATCGAATAAAGCTGATGGATTGAGCATTCGCGCTAAGCGGGTACCATAAGCTTGAAAAGACCAATAAAAGCAAACAGCCGAGTATGTACTTACGCATATCAGCATTTTAACATAACTTATCTAATTCATCAGGCAGCGGCGCTTGAGCGTTTGCTAGCGCGTTCATATTGATTATAAAATAGTGAGCCTCCTAATCATTGATTTTGCCGATATTTTCTCCCGGAAAAAGGAGGCTCGCTAGTAAATTGAGATAATATGATCCTCGAAAACTTTTTTAGCTTTTGAGAATTAATTTCGTATTATGAATTCTGTTGATTATCTGGCGGCGCTAAACGAGAACCTCTTCTGATTTGGATGTTAATCGTAAGAAGGTTAACGTCCAAGCTGCTTCAATATAGCTTCTCAAGATACCACCTAAAACGATCAGAAGGGGTAGATAGGCTATGAAACAGATGCCTGCAAAGATGAGACTGCTCTGCATAGCTTCTTCTCCACCGATCAAGACTGGAATGATAGCCGTGCCTAATGTAAGTAATATCGGTAATCCGATGATCATGCCGCCTATTCCCGAGACTCCTAGCGAGAGGATTAGCCACATAACAGCAATTGATCCAGCATTCTCTTTAACGACTGCCAAGCCGCGTTTTAAACCATCCATCACACCAAGATCCTCAACAACAATCGCGATCCCGCCTTGTTGAGCAATGACGCTAATGACGATAGCGATAGGTATCAGGATACAGATGAGAGGGATAAGACATACAAGTCCAATGCCAAAGGTTGCCACCGTCCCAAGGATACCAAAGATGATGAGGATAAAAACAGAGAAAAAGATGAATAAGCCAACTACTAAATTCAACAAGAAAACCCGCCAAAAATAAGGAGTGCTTTCTCTGAATAGTCCCCCAAAGCTTAATTTCTTCTCTTCAACCTGATCAACTTGGTGTGTGCCTTGGATTAAACCGATCCGTCCAATCGTTCCCAAGAATGTGAACAGAAGGACAAGAATCAGAAAAACTAAAAATATTACTAATCCAATTACGATTAATTGCCACTCAGGTGTTTGGGATATAAAGTTTTCCATACCACTTGGTAAATTCATTTCGTCAGATCTATAACTGGACGAAGAATTCATGCCTCCTGTCGAACAACTGGCAAGAATACCAAATATCCAAAGTACTTTATGTTTCCAAACGGTCTTCCAGGCTCTTGAAAGAACTTCACCTATATTCATATTTCCATTCTCCTTTTTTCAAAATACACTTCTTTATTATAAAAGATAATTCAGTTATTAGATCTTATACGTTTATTCCCATTCTATGGTTGCAGGAGGTTTACTGGTAATATCATAAACAACTCGATTCACTCCTTTTACTTCATTCACTATTCGATTAGATATTTTTGCAATTAGATCATAAGGTAATCTTGCCCAATCTGCAGTCATGAAATCTTCTGTTGTTACCGCACGTAATGCTACCACTTCTTGATAAGTTCGCTGATCGCCCATCACGCCCACAGATTTGATCGGTAGTAGAACAGCAAATGCTTGTGATGTTCCAAGGGTTTGCTGTTCATTTTTCGAAACCAACAGCAAGTTAGCGTTTTCTAATTCTTGTGTAAAAATAGCATCCACTTCTCTGAGACGATTTAGACGTTCAAAATTTATTTCGCCTAAACAGCGAACAGCTAATCCTGGTCCTGGAAATGGCTGACGCCAAACGATTTCCTTAGGAAGCCCTAGATATTCACCAACCGCGCGCACCTCGTCTTTAAATAAATATCTTAAAGGTTCCACTATTTCGAAATCCATCTTTTCCGGTAGCCCTCCCACATTATGATGGCTTTTTATTTTCTGAGCATGATTCCGGTCAGGAGCGCTTGACTCAACGACATCCGGGTAGATAGTTCCCTGAACAAGGAATTTTGGGGAACCTAGTTTCTTTGCTTCTTCTTCAAAGATGCGAATGAACAACTCTCCTATCACCGTACGTTTCTCTTCTGGTAAAACGATATTTTTTAAACCCTCCATGAAGCGATCAACTGCATCAATGACGATCAATTCTATTCCTAGCTGCTCTTGTAAGACTCTTTTTACTTGGAAGGCTTCATCTTTGCGTAACAACCCATTTTCAATAAAAATCGCGATCAGTTGATCTCCGACTGCTTTTTGAACCATGGCAGTTGCTACGCTAGAATCCACACCACCACTTACCGCAGACAGTATCAATTCATCCCCGACTTGAGCCTTAATATTTTGAATACCTGTATCAAGGATAGATCCGGTTGTCCAGCTAGGTTCTACCTTGCAAATATCAATCGCAAAACGTCGTAGGATCTCAATCCCGTTGGGAGTGTGTTGAACTTCGGGATGAAATTGGACACCAAAGTATTTTCTTTTTAAATTTCCCATAAAAGCGACCGGAGAATTTTCGCTATATCCTAATCGTGTAAATCCTTCCGGCAAAACTTCGATAAGATCGCCATGCGACATCCAGACGGTTTGTTCTCCTATTGGGATGAGAGGGTTCTCTTGAAATACATTTAGTTGGGCTGAGCCATACTCTCTATCTTTTGTTTCAGCCACCACACCATTTAGGGCTTTTGTTAACGCTTGCATTCCATAACAGATCCCCAAAATTGGAAGATCGCTTTCAAAGACATAGTCAGGAATTTGAGGCGCATTCTCTAAATAAACAGATAAAGGGCTACCCGATAGAATAAATCCTTTTGGTTTGAGAGCGAAGATGGATCCTGGTTCGGTATTCCATGGGAATAATTCACAATAGACGTTGGCAGCGCGTAATCTGCGCGCGATGAGTTGAGTATATTGAGAACCAAAATCCAATATCGCAATCGAATCAATCATCTTTATCTTTTCCTTGAAATTTCATTCTTCAAACTGAATATGATTGTCTTCCATGCTTTTAATGATTGCGAGTGACTCGATTGGAATATCTAGTTCTGCTAGCGCCTTTCGACCACGCTCAAATCCTTTTTCAATCAGGGTCCCAATACCTACCAATTGAGCGCCTGCTGTTTTTGCAAGTCGTGCTAATCCTAGTATCGTTGCTCCGCTAGCTAAAAAATCATCAATGATAAGAACGCGTTCGCCACTGGAGAGATACTCAGGGGAAATGATCAATTCCACCATACGTCCTTTTGTGTGCGATGGGGATAATGTCAGGTAAACCTGATCTGGCATGGTGATAGGTTTGTGTTTACGAGCATAAACAACCGGTAGACCCATATACTTTCCTGTCATTAATGCTGGCGCAATTCCGGAAATTTCAGCGGTTAGTACTTTTGTTGCGTGGATATCTTTAAATAATGTGGCAAATTCTTTTCCACATTCATCCATGAGGTTTGCATCAACCTGGTGATTGATGAATCCATCGACCTTTAGAATTCCATTTCCGATGTATTTTCCTTCTTCCAAGATCCTCTTTTTCAATAATAGCATCTTTTTCTCCATCGATCTATTGCGAATCGAAAGCTGATTTGTTAATACCCTTTTTTATTGTAAATGTTCTCGTTCATCTTGACTAGTATTCTAGAGCGGGTTCTTCTTTGATAGTTCTTTGAAAAATTCCCCTATGATGATAGGGTGTGTTAAAATTGATCTCAATGTTAGTATTAGCATCAAATTCACCAAGACGAAGAGAATTGCTTTCTTTAATTGGATTGCAATTTACAGTAATGATCGCCGAGATCAATGAATCCGTATTGCCTAGTGAATCTCCTTCTTCCTATGTAAGCCGCCTCTCGAAAGAGAAAGCGGAAGCTGTATCGAAACAAATCAACAAGGTTGAAGATGAAAATCTGCTGATTATTGCTGCTGATACAGCCGTCGTTGAACCATTGAATCAAAATGATCCATCTAATCAGAGTGGCGGCGCAATTTTAGGCAAACCTACGGATTTTAAAGATGCAGAGAGGATCTTACGACGCTTGCGTAATCGTTCCCATCAGGTCTTAACTGCGCTTACGGTTCAATCTTCAAATACTGGAAAGACTCATACAGAAGTGATTAAAAGCGAAGTGATGATGCGTAATTTCTCGGATGAGGAGATGCATTCTTATATTAACAGTGGAGACCCTTTCGATAAAGCAGGCGCTTACGCGATCCAACATCCAACCTTCAATCCGGTTACGAATTTCCATGACTGTTTTGCTAACGTAATGGGGCTACCGATTTGTCATTTGGCGCGTATATTAATGCAATTCAATATCTATCCTAAAGTAGCTATTCATCAAGCCTGTCAGCGAACCCTGCATTATGATTGTCAGATCTATCAAAATATCTTTGCCCCGAAAAGTGAAAAATGGGATGAATAGAATAAAATACTTTTGGGCGATGATAGGATTGATCTTCTTTATTCTTGGGACAACCGTGCGATGTGCACAAATCCCGGGTTCTCCTTTGCAAGAAACGTCTTACCCCCTTCGAAGCACAGTGACTTCGGTCTTACTTGATCAAGAACAGACAGACCTTCCTGATGCAAAGGTGGTAGCTCAAGCCTATCTCGATGCCTGGGTGAGCGATGAATATTCAGCTATGTATGACTTGTTAACATCCGTAAGTAAAGCTGCCATCAGCGCAGAAGAATTTTCGGACCATTACGCCGGGATCGCACTCGTTGCTGCGCTTCGTGAAGTTTCCTATGAGATCCAATCGGTCTTGATGAATCCAGATATTGCCCAGGTTAAATATCGCGTAACGCTTTCAAGTATGTTGGTGGGTGATATTTCTCGGGATACTTTGATGAATCTAAGTCTCGAAGATGGTCAATGGCGGGTGCAATGGGATGATATGTTGGTCATCCCTGAATTACAGGGCGGAAACTACTTACTGATGGAGCGCGGTAGTTATATCCCTTCCAGGGCAAATATTTATGATCGTTTTGGACGCGCCTTGGTGGCTCAATCTGATGCCATCGCGCTCGGCTTATATCCGGACCGCCTCAATGATGAAGAAACCGAGCAGTTGTTTGAAGATTTATCAGAAATAACCGGCAGGAAGGTGGATACTATCCGAAATCTAGTAGAGAGCGCTCCTGTAGGCGCGGATTGGTATATTCCTTTGGGAGAAGTTTCAATCGAGGGCAATTCGTCCATGATAGAAAAACTATCCAATACGCCTGGCGTTGGCGTTAGTTCCTATAAATCTCGTTATTATTTTGATGGAGGGATTGCTCCCCATGTCGTTGGTTATGTTAGCGCGATTCAACCAGAAGAAGTAGAAGAATATCAACGCCTAGGTTATCAACAAGATGAGAGAGTCGGTCGGATTGGATTGGAAAAGTGGGGTGAAAAATATTTAGCTGGTCAACGTGGTGGCGCATTATATGTATTCAATGCCCAAGGAAAACCGGTTACACTATTAGCCGAGGCAGATGCGCAACCATCACAAGCCATCTATACAACCTTAGATCGTGATTTTCAATCAGCAGCTCAAGAGGCTTTATCCTCATTTCGGGGCGCAATCGTTGTCTTGGAACGTGATAATGGTCGAGCGCTCGCTATGGTTTCATCTCCAGGATTCAACCCGAATGCATTTGAACCGATCAATCTTAATAGTAAAAATTCCTTGTACGAGATCATTAGTGATCCTGATAACCCTCTTTTAAATCGCGCTACGCAAGGGCAATATCCTTTGGGTTCTGTCTTTAAGATAATTACTATGGCAGCCGCTTTGGAGAGTGAGGTATATACACCGGATACGACTTATCAATGTGGATATTTCTTTGAAGAGATCCCTGGCGTTCGTCTTTATGATTGGACCTATGATTCTTT
>Ga0172375_10007359_pt1 | contig 15114 bp, 13 predicted proteins | sample LakKiv1m_FD_114537 | JGI IMG/M metagenome (GOLD analysis project Ga0172375, IMG submission 114537) | Freshwater microbial communities from Kabuno Bay, South-Kivu, Congo - kab_092012_11.1m | ecosystem: Environmental > Aquatic > Freshwater > Lake | place: Democratic Republic of the Congo... | reverse complement strand
GCCTTTATAAAAGGCCTCAAAGCACAGCTCTGAACAAAAATAATCTCTGTCTTTTTGCCACTTGTTTGCGGTAATTTTAAACGGCAGATAAAGTTTTGCCATAACCTTTAATAACCCCAAAAATAACACACCGAGATAATCATATTTAGAATTTAACTTGTCCACAAGATACGACAGGGCGCCGTCTAAATCGTAATTATTGCCTTGCTTTACTCTGTACACGTCATAATTTTCTTTTATCTGCCTTATATCTATTGCCCTGACCCCGCCGCCTGCTATGGCCTCTACGGCAAGGTTCATTTGGGAAGAAACGCAAACAGCGACATGCGTATATTCACTCCCCGTCCCCCACGCTATAAGCCTTGAGAGCCCGCCTTCGCCTTTAAATAATAATATGTCACCTGAGTTCATTCGTCATTGCGAGCCCCCGGAGGGGGCGAAGCAATCTCCTTTTGATTTTGTGAAATTTTGGCTTGTAACATATTTAATTACCATAAGTTAAAACGCGGTACCAGGCACCATTTCCGTTAAGCCATTTTCACGTACATGAGACAACTGTTTTTTTCGCCAATGAATCTGCTGCAGAATCATTGTTTCTCTAAAGCTAATCATAAAATCACCCCTTGCCAATGTGTTTCGGACATAGCTTTCCAATGGTCAACGCTTCTAGATACTTGCGCTCACGGGGATCCTTGACTGGAAGGCAGCGGAAATTATAGCCCTTTCTAAGCAAAGAACAATTTCCTTTTAAAAATTGTCCGACAAAAGAAGATTGTCCATTTAAATGGTTGTCTAACCTTTGTTTTAGCCCATCTTTGGCGCGCGGAGAACATCCAACATGTACAGGCGTGCTATTTTTATTATAAATAATATAAACGCCTTTTTTAAGAGGTGCACAAAAATTATACCCGCATCTGGGAAATGCGACTTTTTTGGTAGACAACAGTTTTTTAAACAAGCGGGTTATTCTTTTAGGGCTTGACATTTTAACCTTTTTTAAAAAATTTAATCATGTACCTGGCACCGAGCAATCCAAAAATAGGCTGTGGGGCAAAAAAATGGATCCCTAATTTCTCTTGATTTTCTCTGACACCCAATAAATAAACCTATCAACAAAATTTGAATCAAAATTACATTTATGAGCAGGGCCTTTTTTTATTACCGCTCTAAACTCTCCTGGTATAATAATTGCATTTTTTCCAAAATAGCAATAATGATCTGATATTAAAACATTTTTGCTGCTTAAATCTCTTCGCATATCCTTAAGCTTATGCATAGATTTTCTTTGAAGCCAATTACCATTTTCATCTTTATAATATATGTTGTCGCCAAACAATTCTTTTCTTCCTCTTGAAGGAATCTTGCATTTAAATCTATTATCTATAAAATATTGCTCAAATGTTAATTTCTCAGAGATCTTCATGGCATATATAAGTTTACCACTGCCAACATTTTTGACTGATCCTGTACCAATAACCCAATCTCCGACTTGCGCTAAATTGCGTATTTTTGGCTTACAGCAAGCCAGTGTACAATAACCCCAAAAAGGATTAGGCGCAAAACCATCGTCATGCTTAACTACATACGAATATAACTTCATTTAAAATTTACCCTTAAAACTACATCTAGCTCTAAAAACTGGCTATTCTATTTTCTCAAGAATTCTTTTTATATATGCTGGAATTTCTGGAAAAATGCTTATGTTATCTTGTACCGTCTGCCGTTTTAATCTCTAATCTATCCCCCGCCGCTTCTCAAGCACCAGATCTGCCCCTTTGGGAAACGGACCCTATTATAACTAATTTTTGAAAAACAGGCTGTTGGGCGAAAAATAATTAAGTACTATGTCCCTTTTGACGTCTTATTTCTTCAGAATATTTTTATTTCTTAATTATCCTGAATCTTGTTGGCGCTTCGGGTTTACGTTGATTTTCAGGTATTTCATCAACAGTTGCTATCTTGGGAAAGAATTTTTCTAGTGAGAATACAGTTATTTCTTCTGAAAATGTTAACAAATTATGGCCGTATACTTCTAGGGCATTTCCAATTTGTGTACCTTCAAAAAATGTAGGTAAAGTTATGACAAACTTTCCTATTCCATCCTGATTAACATCAAAATTATTACAATATGGTTTACCAGTATTAGAATGTTCGTCTTCATTTCTTAATTCTATTATTTTTTTTATCCACGATTGATCGTCGATTAAAAGCTTGGTAACAATAAAATCACTTCCAAACTCTTTAATAAAATCGTCTCTGATTTTATGAAAATACGGACCTTTATAATTTTTATCAAAGATAATATTGATATTTTCTGCAACCTTCTGCAATACTTGCTTGGCATATTTTATAAATGACCGAGAATTTCCTATAGTCAATGCTGAAGGAACGTTTATACATCGTCCATCAGATTGCGTAGTAATACCCTGTTTCTTAATATCAGACATTATCCTTTCAATCTCTTCTATAATAGGTTTTGAGGTTTTTTCGGCTAACACTAATAGTTGCATAATTTCGTGGCAATTTGCTTTTAGGTTTTCTTTTTTTGTCTCGGATAGATTCGAAAAATCAATTATTTCAAATAATCCATAACTCATCCGCGCAACTATGGGATTATTTGTCCCAACATCCATGTCTTGTTGTAGTTTCCACTGCATCAAAAATTCCTTTTAAAAAATAGAGATGCATCCTAATTTTTTGAAAAATATCAATTCCTGCGAAGGGGGCGAAAAATGACTTTGACCCCTTTTTGTTATTTTAATCGCAGGAACAACTGCAATCTTAATCTCTCAAGCGGTACCTATTACTTGCTGAACATCTACTCTTTGATAAGGCACATTGCCAGCAATTAGCAAAGCGATGCACCGATCCGCAAAGGAAGCAGGCACAGCTAGAACGCTTAATTTTCGTGCTCTTGTAACTCCAACGTAAATTACACGCTTCACCTCATCGTTTATATTATTCTCCCAATAGCTAAAGAGTGATTCACATCGATTTTCGGGGGCTCTATTTGGCGGTATAACAACGCAAACTGCGTCAAATTCATGCCCTTTCGCCTCATGAATCGTAGACCATGCCAAACCCAGTCTAACAGAAACCTGCAGATGCGCAGACCATTGAGCATTAGATGGCCGTTTAAAAAATCCTCGAACCGTCTGGCCTGGTTGTATATTCAATTGCATTCTCTCAATTTTTTCATGTAGACAAGTAATCCATGCTATTCGAGCAGCATTAGTGTCTACGCATACCTTCGGCATCTCAGTAAGAAGCACTAATGCCCGTCTTCTGTGTAAACGGCTATTAATACCTGTACGATGTAGCGTCCGCACCCTATGTTCACCCTCTTCTCGTATGCCCATGAGATCTAATAACAGCAATTCAACAAGATGTAATGCATTTTCCCTGGAGCGCGAAGTTGCTACAGGAGACCAAAATTTTGATACAGCTCGAGCCATTACCTCAACGCGTGAGTTACCATTCGGACTAGCAAGGTCAAGCTCTCCTGCTGCTCGTTGTGCAACTTTGCTCGCATGTGCCAAAATTATAGCTTTCGCCATAGATATTCCAAGCACAGCAACTTGTTCTGAGAATATTCGACCAATTAATGCGTTAGGATTACTGCCTCCATATGCAAGCATTATCACTGGATGAGTAATATCTGAGCATTCTCCAACGGCCCTATCTACATTACCTGTATTTCGCAATGATGCTGCCAATAAACAAATCGCTGGGCTACTTCTAAAATTTCCCGAGAGAGAATGCTGAGAATTTTGATGGTACGTGCCCTGAAAACCCCTTAATCCATCTGGGTGCCCATGGCGAAAACCATAAATTGCTTGATCCGGATCGCAGACAAAGGTAACATGCACACCATGTTGTCTTAGCCAAGATAATATCTCCAAATCAAGTGGATTGCAGTCCTGCCCTTCATCCACCATTACTTCATAGAATCGTGCGGCTAATGCACTAGCAAGCGCTTGCCCACGGAGTGGCTCACGGACTAGCTTGAGCATTTCAACTCGTGCATCATCTGTACTTAAATACCCGGCTCTTAACAAATTCTGCCGTCTATGTGCTGCCGCCTGCTGATACCTTGCTTGATGTTGACGAACATGATTCTGTAATCCAGCATGCCTGATTTTATCAGGATTGATAACATTTGTTTCTGGATCGAACAAATCTAGGCCAACACCATCACCCCGAAAAGCATATTGACCTGTTAAACGAATTTCGATACCTAAACTTTCCCAACTATCAAGTATGATAGGACGCGTAGTGCTACTCATTGTGCATCCAGGCAATACAATAAAATGCCGAACAAAAGCATCCAAGGTCCCCATAAAACTGGGGTATTCCAATAGTGCCTCAAGATTAGCAACCTGGCATCGCTCTCGGAATTCGTCTACAGCTGAATTCGTGAATGAGAGAATCGCAACCCCTCGCCGAGGGGGCAAAGTTTTAGCAATCTTAGCAAGACGAGCTATAATGGCTCGAGTCTTGCCTGCGCCTGGACAAGCATGAACAAATGCGCCGCCTACATACTCCGAAAAACTTCGCTGCTCATCTGTCAAACCTATAATATCCGTCATTATGTAATTACACCACGTATCGCATCCGAAAGATAGCCTGGTACGATAAATACATCTCCAGCTTTAATCCGCGACGCAATGGCTTGAGCAAGATCACCTTTTCGAGTTTTTTTCGCAGTTATGAGCCTTAGAAAAGCACTCGGTCGATCTGCCGCAGCAATACTTTCAATTTCACGAGTCCAATCCCCGCGCGAATTGCGATGCAATCTAAGAAATACTTTTTTAAGAAATGCTTCATTGCCTGCTAAGAATATTTCGTGCTCCAAAGTATTCTGGTTTGTCAGCACTTTAAGAAATCGCGACGCTCCATGTTTTGAGGCTAGCGCCTCTAGATCAGTTTTACGATTTCCCAATACGGTAGGATCGGCATCAGTAACCACAACTACGCGGTCAGCAATCCGCACGCCGTTATATGGCCGAAGCAATACTTCAACATAGGGGCGAAAGTCAACGCCCTCAATAGGTACGATAACTGTTCCTTTGAAGCGCAACCAGCTATTTTGATTATCCTTTAGGACAATATAACGAGCAATCACTGGCAAAAGTAAAGCTTCGGCTATACCTTCGACAAGGATGGCTCTGTCCCCGAATAGCAACGCAGAGCGAGTTACATCAAGATAGCGACTAATCTTATCAAACGTCTTCGGTTTGAGGCCAAGCTCAGCTATAGGCACGTTGACTGTTTCAGTGGTAGTGATATTGTTAGTTTGACGTTTTTGAGAACGCATAACCACAAGATGCATAGGCGACACGCAAGCGGTAAGATTCGGCGAATGTGTCGTGGCAATAATCTGTATGCGTCCTTCTGGCTTACCGGGCTCAATGCTTTGAGCCATAGATTTGGTAGCCTGATCTAACAAAAATTCTAGAACTAATATTTGCAACTGCGGATGAAGGTGTGCCTCTGGCTCTTCCACAAGAAAGATTGTTAGATCGGTCTCCTTAGCCTTTGCTAATTCAACAACAACTGTGGCCATGTAAAGTAGGTTGGAGTACCCTAAGCCTGAAGCTCGAATATTTTCTGGATCAAAACCTGCATCGGCCAATTTGAAACGAAGATCGCGCGCAACATCAAATAGTGTCTCTGAAGTGAAATCTAATTTTGCTGTTTGAGGTCGTACACCACTCGTCAATAACCCAAGAGCCGTGCCAATCTCCATATTCATTGTGGTCAGAACATCTGGTAAGCCCGCAGTGCGCTTGACGCTTTCGATAAATTCCTGTTCTTGGTTTTTCGGTAAGAAGTGACGAAATAGTGACATTACGCGTGATCCACTTCCAGAACCAAGCGCCTGATGCGCATCTCTCAATGGAGGTAAATAAACATGTCGAATCAAATCGGTTGATCCAATTTCTGGTTCATTAGTATCAAAGCGCCCAGCCCACATTGTCGCCTTTCCGCGCGGCGCTTTTTCGGACCGCGGCTCGTAGCGATATCCAAATACCGCCTTGTCTTGAGTAGGATCGGGTACTGCGGAAATCAACAGGCCCTTAAGCGTATCGCTAAGGTTCTGATATGTGCCTTCAATCTGAAAATTTGAAACAGTCGCCCCACGCCGAAGATCCTCGTCTTCGGGATATCGTTCACGTCGTCCGTTTAAAGGTAGCGTTAATAAGCGAATCGCATCAATGACATTCGATTTGCCGCCATTATTCTCGCCAACCAGAACTGTTAAATCTGGACGAAAATTCACAGTTGTATTATCACAAGATCGAAAGCGTGACAGGGTCAAACTCCCTAAATGCACGGTTGCTCCTTTTGTTGTTTTAAAACAACAAGTTTATTTTGCTATCGTTTTCTACCAATACAATTTTAGGTTTCTACATCTCTCGGATTTTGAGTACTCTATGGAACGTCTGTCCCCTACCCATTTAATCAGTTGATCTGGTCTAAACATTTTACCACTCTTGCTTCACAAGCTCCCCGCGGAAGGCTTTGGCTAAAATTTAAAAACTAATGCCTGGCACCCCATGTAGATCACCTGTTATTTATTCTTTCGCCTCTAAAATTATCTTTGCTTGATTATATGATTGTTTGAAAAAATAATTTGATAAATTTACGGCTAAAAAATACAATAGAATTGTAACTATTAAAGTTGCAAAAACGCCTCTTTTGTCATAACCCAAATAAATACCTTTCTGCGCAATAAGATTAAAAAACTGCATTATCCAACATGATACAATGAAAATGAAACCTACCTGCGTATCAGCTTGTTGTTTACATAAACTTTGTGCCACATTTAAGTTATAACCCCATTTTGATCTTGATAATTCTGCGATATCTTTTGTAGCTAACCCAAGTTTACCTTTTATCAAAAATATTGATGACAAAATAGCTAAAGTTAACACTAATGTAACCTTGAATGCCCCTATCATTTTTCCCTCCATCAAATATTTTGAATGCATTACGAGCTGTTTCTTTTTTTAATCTAGACTTGTCCCACCGCTTCTCAAGCGCCAGATCTGCCTCTTTGGGAAACGGACCATATTACCGGGACCATATTACCGGACCATATTACACATCAACAATAGCTCCCAGTCATCTTTAAAGCTTTCCATTAGAAATATCAAAAAATCGCTCAAAGAAGCGTATCAATTTGTCCAAAACACTCTCGCGTTTTTTGGAACGTTCTCCTCCGGGAGAAAAACGTGATACAGGTGGCAATACTTTTGCCAGGGCTGTGCCTGTGGTTGCGACACTGCCATTACGAAACGCGTTTCTGACAAATTTATAGGTTTCGCCGTAATCAAGATTTTCGTGCTTAATAATCTCTTCTAACTCCTGGATTTTCTTCTTTTCCACATACTTCTGCCAGTCTTCATCCACCACCGAATGGATATCAAGCGAAGCGATAAACTGATTGATAAGGTCTTTTTTGTTGCGCAGTTCAACGCTTGAGTCGATTGCCTTGTTAATGTCTATAAGCAGTTCACGGTTCTTAATGTGGTCTTCGTGGTATTTTTTTACAAGCCCTAAAATATAATCAATATTGATCTCTATCTGTTTAATGAGCTCCATTTCAAACACGATATCATCGTTAATATTTTCCTTCTCGCCGTCATCTGCCTTGCGAAACTCGTTATAGAGATCTATGTAGATACTGTGATAATCCTGAATGTCCCGCTCGGTTAGAATTTCGTTGCCACTAAATTCGTCAAAAGTAACCAAGATATTTCTCACCCGCAAAATCGCGCCGTAGAGCCTGATGAAATCTTTTTGATTTTGTTCCCCTACAATTCGCTCGCCAACGGGAAATTTTGCCAAAAGCTCTTTTACCAGACTGGTATATCCACGGACTTCCTTGTCGCCGTCTTTATAGCCGTTGTAGTACTCGTCATACGATTTTAACAGCACAATCCCGCTGGCTTCTTTATCGCCAAAGAGGGCAATGGATTCATTGGTCGCTTTTTCCAGATTACGGAAGCAAACAATGTTTCCGAATGTCTTGACGGTGTTCAAAATGCGGTTGGTGCGCGAATACGCCTGCAAAAGCCCGTGCAAACGCAGGTTTTTATCCACCCACAAGGTATTAAGCGTAGTCGCATCAAAGCCGGTCAAGAACATATTGACCACCAGAAGAATATCAACCTCACGGTTTTTCACCCGCTCGCTGACATCTTTATAATAATTCTGAAATTTATCGGAAGAGGTGTCGTAAGAAGTCCCGAACATGGCATTGTAGTCTTTGATCGCATTCTCAAGAAAATCTCTTGAGCTTTTGTCCAGCCCGCTGGTATCCTCGGAGTTCTCATCTATCACGCCGTCGATTTCTTCCTCATTTACGCCAAAGCTATAAATAAGCGCTATTTTAAGTTTTTTGTCACTCGGCGCGTCTGAAAGCTGTTTTTGAAATTCAGCGTAGTATTTTTTGGCCACGTCAATGGAAGAAACGGCAAAAATGGAGTTAAACCCCGCCAGTCTGCGGTCTTTGAGTTTGTAAAAGCTGTTCCGTTTAGTTTTCTGATCAAAATGATCACGAATATATTGAACGATATTTGCCAAACGCTCCGGCGCGGCAAGCACTGCCTCGCGGTCAATGTCGCGCACTTTCTTATCTTCAATGTCTTCGGCCTCACGCACAGTGGAAACATAATCCACTTTAAAAGGCAAAACATTTTTATCGGCAATGGCGTCCACGATAGTGTAGGTGTGCAATTTATCGCCAAAAGCCTGTTCGGTGGTCTTAAAATCTAGACGGCCACCTGCGGAAGCGTTTACGGCAAAGATCGGCGTGCCGGTAAAACCGAAGAGATGGTAGTTTTTAAACGCTGTGGTTATGGCGGTGTGCATCTCCCCGAACTGCGAGCGGTGGCATTCATCAAAGATCAGCACAATGTGGCCGTCAAAAATAGTATGCCCTTGGTTGCGGTCGATGAACCGGTCGAGTTTTTGAATAGTGGTGATAATAATGCGCGCGTTTGCGTTTTCCAGTTGGCGCTTTAATATCGCGGTACTGGTATTGCTGTTGGCCGCGCCTTTTTCAAACTTGTCGTATTCGCGCATGGTCTGGTAATCAAGGTCTTTGCGGTCAACCACAAAAAGCACTTTATCAACATAGGGCAATTTACTCACCAGTTGGGCGGTCTTAAAACTGGTCAGGGTTTTACCCGAGCCGGTGGTATGCCAGATATAACCGCCAGCCTCTACTGTGCCGAGTTTCTTGTAATTGGTACTGATTTCGATTCTGCTCAGTATTTTCTCGGTCGCGACGATCTGATAAGGCCGCATCGCCAAAAGCTGTTTGTCGGTGGTAAACACACAGTAGCGAGTGAGGATATTAAGAAGCGCATGCTTGGCAAAAAAGGTTTTGGCAAAATCAACAAGATCCGCGATCGATCTGTTGGCCACGTCCGCCCACCAGCTAGTAAACTCAAAGCTGTTGCTGGATCGTTTTCCTTTTTTGACGGCACCTTCGCTTGATTCTTTGATATGTTCCGAACGTGTGGTGTTGCTATAGTATTTGGTGTGTGTGCCGTTGGAGATGACAAATATCTGCACATACTCAAAGAGTCCGGAGCCAGCCCAAAAACTCTCGCGTTGATAGCGGTTGATCTGATTAAATGCTTCCTGAATCGCCACCCCACGCCGCTTGAGTTCAATATGCACGAGCGGCAGGCCGTTGACCAGCACTGTTACATCGTAGCGGTTAGCTCGCTGACCTTCTTCGGTGGTGTACTGATTAATCGCCTGCAAACTGTTTTCGTGGATTTTGTCTTTACGGAGCAGATAGACATTTTTAACTGTTCCGTCATCTCTTTTTAGATTTTTGATGCAGTCTTCTTGAATAGTGACTGTTTTTTCGGCAATGCTCTGGTTGGGATTGGCGATCTCGCCGGTAAAAAACCTTTCCCATTCAGCATCGGAAAAGGTGAAATCATTAAGCCTTTCCAGCTGTTGGCGCAGGTTGAGCACCAGATCGGCTTCAGAGGTAATAGACAGATACTCATATGCCTGTGACTTTAACTGCTCAATAAAAGCGCTCTCCAGTTCTGCCTCACTCTGGTAATGCGCCGCGCGCTTTTTATCGGGCGTATATTCCGCCACTACCGTACTTTGAGGACTTTCCGCTACTAAATTGTATTTTTTATTGCTTGGCATATTCGTTGAATGTTAAAAGTTTGCCCCGGTAATATTCATACTGCGACCTGCGAGCAGAAAGTTCCGCTGGCAAACCGATTGAAATATCGTTCACAAGAGCATCAAATTTATCTAAAATTTTCACAATTCTTTTCTGTTCGGCGATGGCTGGAACTGGGATTTCGATTTCCAAAATATTATCTTTTCGCAAATTTGTTTGATCGGCACCGCTGTCGTATCGTAATAACTGTTTATTTCTATTTAAGATATAAAATACAAATTTTGCATTAAATTTATCGTTATCTTTTACTGTCAAAGAGCAGATTCGTTGATTCAATGTATATTTATCATCTTCGTCAACATAAAAACATTTTGCTAATGCTTTTCCGTTTGGCAAATCTCTCATTACCATTAGAATGTCGTTCTTAAAAACTGGGCTAATTTGTTTGGCTGAATATTTCTTTACCCTCCCCTCGGTTGAAACAAATTTTGAATTGACAACAATATATTTACCATTTTCATCAATATGTTTTTCGTGTCCTTTTCCGTTCATAAAATGAGCAACATCGCTTAATGTACTCAATACTGTGTCCTCACCAAACGTCAGCAGCTCCTCTCGATAATACTCATACTGCTTCTTTCTCGCCTCCAGCTCCGCTTCTAGCTCCGCTTCTAGCTTTGTAAAAGTATCCAGAATTTTCACGATCTCTTGTTGAACGGCAAGGGGTGGGATTAGGATTTTGATTTTCTCCATTACATTACTCATGATTTTTGGGTTTCCCATCCCAGCGCTAACGTATTGTTTAGAAACTGTCGCCAAGATATATGCGAGGAACTTCGTATTTACACCGTCAACTTTGACTTTCAAAAGACCGCGAACATTTGTAATGCTAAATTTGCCATTGCGGTAGAAGATTGAACCAGCGTTTGCTCCGTCAGTTGTCCATGTTAGGTATTCTCCGTCATAATCGTAAGTATTGATGCGCCCAAAAACACCGTCGTCGGCTGTTTGAGATGAATACACCGGATACTCGCCAGCATTATTTCTGAGGTAGTCTTTTGACATGACTTTGCCACGATTGATTTGGCAGATTTCACTAATACTCTTTAACTCCACCCCCGCGGGACAGAGATTGGCGATCAGTTTTTCAACTTTGTTCATGGGATTAGTCATGGCAGCCTTCTATATCGGCAACAATCTCATCAATTGCGGTGCGTAGTTCGTTTTGCCTTGCAACTATGCCTTTAATCTCGGCGTTGAGTTTCTTTATATCAATCACCTCGCGGGTGTCTTCTTGCGCCACATAGGTAGATACCGCGATGTTGTAGTCGTTTTCTTCAATGGTTTTATTGCCCACCAGCTTGGCAAAATGCGCTATGTCTGTGCGTTTGGTAAATGCCTTCAGTATCTTGGCGCGGTTTTCATTGTTCAGTTTGTTTTTGTTTCCTCCGCGGACAAATTCGGCTGATGCATCGATAAAGAGGGTTTTGTTGTCTTTCTTGCTTTTTTTAAGCACGATAATGCAAGTCGCAATAGTTGTACCGAAGAAAAGATCGGGCGGAAGCTGGATCACTGTGTCGATGTAGTTATTATCTATCAAATATTTACGGATCTTCTGCTCCGCGCCGCCACGGTAGAGTACCCCGGGAAATTCAACGATTGCCGCCGTACCGCTGGTGGAAAGCCAAGAGAGCATGTGCATGGTAAATGCAAGGTCGGCCTTGCTCTTAGGCGCCAATACGCCTGCCGGTGAAAAGCGCGGGTCATTTATAAGAAGCACGTTGCTGTCACCTTCCCACCTAATGGAATACGGCGGATTTGAAACGATAGCATCAAAAGGCTCATCATCCCAGTGCTTTGGATCAATGAGTGTGTCGCCATGAGCTATATCAAAATTATTGTAATTGATGTCGTGCAAGAACATATTGATACGGCAAAGGTTGTAAGTGGTAGGGTTTATTTCTTGCCCAAAGAACCCTTGCCGCACGTTATCTTTGCCTAAAACCTTTGAGAATTTTAAAAGAAGTGAGCCGGAACCGCACGCCGGATCGTAAACTTTGTTTACTTCTTTCTTTCCAACTGTGGCGATTTCAGCAAGCAGCTCGCTTACTTCTTGAGGAGTAAAAAAGTCACCGCCTTTCTTACCGGCATTTGATGCATACATACCCATGAGAAACTCATACGCATCCCCAAAAACATCAATTGTATTCTCTGTATAATTTCCTAATCGTAAATCACCGATAGCATCCATTATTTTTACGAGGCGTTTATTACGTACTTCCACTGTCGCTCCGAGATTTTTATGATTAACATCAATATCATCAAACAGACCTTTGAGGTCATCTTCGCTGTCGGAACCTTTGGCCGAACTTTCAATATTAATAAATACGCGGGCTAGCGTTTCGTTGAGATTGGCGTCATGACGCGCTTTGGCGCGGACATTAACAAAAAGCTCGCTCGGCAAGATATAGAAACCCTTCTCAATAACCGTTTCTTTTCTTCCGTATTCTGCCGTCTTGTCATCTAGTTTCGCATAATCAAAATTTACCCCTTCGCTTTTTTCATCATTGAGATGTCTTGTTAGATTTTCGCTAATGAAACGATAAAAAAGCATCCCCAAAACATATTGTTTGAAGTCCCAACCGTCCACACTACCGCGCAAATCGTTGGCGATCTGCCAGATGGCACGGTGCAGTTCAGCGCGTTCTTGCTCTTTGGTTGTATTGAGATTATTTGCCATAGTTATTCTCCAAATCTGCCCATTTAACCTGCTTCAACACTACATAGCACAACAGCCGAGCATTGCTCGGCTGTTATTGAGTTTTATTTATTTATTTGTTTGTATGCGGATTGCATGGATTATCCCTGGATTTGCTTATTGCTTAATATTATATCACTAATATATAAATATGCAAGTTTAAGCTCGCGCGAATATTAGGGCGCAGGGTAGAGTTAATCATGCCATACGCCCATATACATTATTTACCTGCCAACGTTATTTTCCCATTGCAGTGGGCGCAAATTTAATAAATTATCGCTACCGCCATTAACAACCGGAATAACGTGATCGATTTCCCAGCCGTGCTTGGAATTTCTGTTTCCATAGTGTGCCCTGAAAATCGGGGTGCCGTATTGATCCCTGCGCCAAACCCTTAAATCATAGCCGGGGACTATAGAACCTTTCTCCCAAACTTGTTGAATTATCAACTCTGTAAATGCCATTTTAGGTTGGTTCCTCCTTCCGAAAAATATTTCTACAAAACAAAAACTATCAAAATATTGACTTTTACTCCTCCTGGTATTATAATGACAGTGAGCTTCTTAATGTAGATGTTAATGGCTCAAGAGCGGATAAGCGGTTTACCGGCCAAAATTTTATCCGCTCTTTTCTATTTATGTCCTATTTACAATCGCTACAAATTCGGTATTGTCGTAACAACAACTCCTTGAATTTTAAAATCCTTTGTCAAAATTATCGGTTTATAGTTCTTATCTGTAGAACAAGGCTCTAATATAATCGCTTCGTCAGAAACAACCATTTTTTTAATAGTTGCCTCGTTATCAATTAAAGCAACAACCTTATCACCGGTACTTGCAGTCTGCTGTTGACGTACCAGGACCAAATTCCCATCATTAATTCCTGTTTTATTCATCGAATTTCCAACAGCTCTTAATAAGAAATACTTGTGCGGGGGTTTCGCTAACTCTATAGATACAGGAATCATGGCTTCAATATTTTCTTCTGCAAACATAGGCAACCCGCAAGCAGCCATTCCAACCAAAGGAACTTCTATTGTTTCGCCGTGTATTGAGCTCTCTTCAAATTCTTTGCTAAGCTGAATTTTCCCGAGTGAATTACGTTTCAAAAATTTTTTTTCTACTAGTTTATCAATAATCAAAGCAACTGAATTGGGAGAACGATAATCAATGGCTCGCATAATATCGCGAACCGATGGAGTCTTCCCCCCATGCTTTACAGAATTCCTAATTATAAAAAGTGTTTTTATTTCTTTTTTTGACAATAAGTCAGATCGCATTGTTCAATCACCTGTATAATAAATTATACACTACAAAAGCAGCGTTGTCAAGCTCATTTTTTCGCCCAATGATATTCTAATATTTTGATTTTTACGGCCCTGGTGCCCTTACACCGCTTAATACGCAAGATCCATGCTTTTGGCAGCCAGATTTGCCTGTTGCCAAAGGCGATAAGCATGGCTTTCCTTGTCTCTTTTATGAATAAAACGTCCACCCATACGTAATTTTGCGGATTTATGGCAAAATCTATCAGTCTTTTCATGCCAAACATCACAAAATGCCCTTTTTCTTAAGGAATTCCCTATCAGCGTCACTCATTCCCTGGAAAATACCTATTTTATTCTTATCTCTTTCTTTACTATTTATAGTGTCGTCAAAATGACGATACCTTTGGTGATAAATGTGGCGAGACGGTGTCGGCTTTTTGATGACAGGCAGTAGGATTGTGCCTAGCATAGTATATTCTGTAGGCCTTGAACCTTTGCCGGTTTGCGCCTTAATAACGCCTGTTTTTTCCAGATACTGCCTTGCCCTGCATAGGGTACTTTGGGATATGCCTAAATGGCCCTTTATTTGCCTGTCAAAACAGAAGAAAACAGGCTTCTGGAACCGGCAATACAGGCCTCTAAGGTAAATGTACAAAAGCATAGAGATACGGCCTATTTGGCGCGTTTTACACAGCTCAAAAAAATCATTTTCCAGGTACTGGTAGCCTTTCATAGCGTAAATAAAAATAGGGACAGTCCCAAAAAAATGGGACAGTCCCTATTTTTTGCTTCCCTTATTTTACCGTAGTGATGGTAGCCCCAACGGGAGTCGAACCCGTGTCTTTACCGTGAGAGGGTAACGTCCTAAACCACTAGACTATGGGGCCAAATTTTGCGAAGCAAAATTTGATCCTGTTTGCT
>Ga0172375_10007357_pt1 | contig 15115 bp, 14 predicted proteins | sample LakKiv1m_FD_114537 | JGI IMG/M metagenome (GOLD analysis project Ga0172375, IMG submission 114537) | Freshwater microbial communities from Kabuno Bay, South-Kivu, Congo - kab_092012_11.1m | ecosystem: Environmental > Aquatic > Freshwater > Lake | place: Democratic Republic of the Congo... | reverse complement strand
GTTTTTTTACGGCGACGCGCGTCGGATGCTCCGGCGAAATGCGGACGAGCGCTATGATCTGGTGATCGTGGATGCGTTCGGCGGGGATTCGGTTCCGTTTCATTTGCTGACCCCCGAAGCCCTCAAAGAGTATTTCGGACGAATGAATGAAGGCGGCCTGGTCTTGTTTCACGTGAGCAACCGGTTTTTCCGCTTGGAACCGGTGATCGCCGCTTCGGCGGCGGCGACGGACCGTTTTGCGCTTCGCCGCGTTACGGACGGCAAGCCTTTTGGCATTCCTTCGTTTTGGGTGGCCGTGGGCGCCGCGGACGCGACGGAGGTGAAGCTTTTATCGAAGGGGTGGACGCCGATCCGATCGGCAGAAATCACGAAAGGCGTCCGTTGGACGGACGAAAGTTCCAGCCTCCTTTCGGTTATGGACCTGACCCGGATGCGCGCCGGTATTCGAGACGGAGTCCTTTCTTTTCTCGATTCGCTGAAGAAGGTGCCTTTGGATTGGGCGAAACGGTTGGGTGTCCATTGACAGGCAGGGTTTCGCACGGTAGCCTAAAGAGACCTTTTTGGAGGAGGTTCGAATGAAAAATAAAATCTATTTCGCTCTTTTTTCGTTGATCTCTTTTTTGGCCTTCCAAGTCGCCGCGTATGCGGAAACCATCGAGGGACGCGTTGCCAGCACGAATCCTTACGAGCTCGGGGTTGTCGTTTATGACGCGCAGGGTCGACCGTATCCCAATCAGCTGAATTTGAGAATCGATGCGATGACGCGTTTTCAGGGCGTCTCAGGCATCATGGATTTGCGCCGGAACGATCCGGTTGGAGTCGACGTGCGTCAGGACGAGTCGGGAGCGTGGCATGCTCTCGCCGTACAAAAATTCACTGATGTGAGCGTACAGCCGGCGACGCCCAGACCGTCCCCGTCCTTACGCGATGCACTCGGCAATCCCGTCGTGCGGGGTGCTTTGGTCGGTGCCGCAACAGGGGCCATCGCGTCGTCAGCTTCCGGAGGAAAAGCAGGGAAGGGCGCTCTTGTTGGCGCAGGTGTCGGAGCGGCTGCGGGACTTTTGGGGGAGATTTTCGGCAAAAGTTCTTCGGGGGACGACAGCTAAAGCTGATTTTTGGCGAGGTGCGGGAATTTTTGAAACAAAAAAGAGGCGCGCCGCAATCGGCGCGCCTCTTCCTTTTAGGAGGACCTTATTTGCCCCACCAATTGCCCCAATTCCAGGGCAGCGCGTTATAGAGTAACCCGCCAACCGAGTTCCAGAAGCCTTGCCACGTCGAGACTTCACCATCGGCCGCATGAGCTTTTACGCAGACCACCAATATCAAAACAACCACCGCACTGACAATCCACAACGTTTTACGCATTATTGCAGTTCCTTTTATTGAGTCTATACATAAACAGGTTAAATTATACCATAAAGATTAATTAATTCATAACTTTTTTTACTAATTTTTATCAATATCCAGGCCGAGGACTTGTTTTTCAAAACAAATCATATTCCGGTTGGAAGGGACCGTGCAGCTACAGCGGTGGGAAAGACAGGGTTGCGATTCGCCGAACAATTTGAACGTACCCGTGGCGAAGCTTCCGAGTTGAAAAAAAGGCTGACGATCATAACATCGGACGGCCGCTCCGTCATGCCCAATAACAAAAAAAAGACGTCCCGTGTGACATTCCAGGCCGAAAAAGTCCCGACCGAGTTTGTCGGTGTTGGCGGCCATTCCGCCTCCGATGCATTCTTCGATTTCTTTCGGATAGGCCGATTTTCGATTGCGGTCGCGTTGAAATTCGAATCGGATTCCGCGGGTTTTGAGGGTGCGTACGATGGACGTGAGCCGATCGAAGGATTCTTCCCGGACGACCGAGACCACCCCGAAGCCGGTGTTTTTATTTTTGATTGCGACGAATCGAAGCGTTTTATCCAGAAACTCATCGGGGCTTTTGATTTCGTCGAGATGCAGACTGGCCATCACGTAATCAAGATTGTCTCCGCATGCCGAGACCAGGCGTTCGAGGCCCGATTGAGAAAGCGAAAAATTAGTCGTCATTCCGATCGGGCAACGAAGCGATGCGAGTCTCCCGCAGAGCTCGAAGAAGCGCGGGTGAAGCGTCGGTTCTCCCCCCGCAAACTGGACGCGCCAGGAGTGGGGCGATTTGGCCAGGAAATCGAGTACGTTTGAAAGGGTCTGGTCGCTGCAATGTATAGGCTCTTTATCTTGGGTGCAGTAAACACAGCGGTAATTGCAGAAGGTGGATAGACGCCACTCAAAAGCGGGAATCGGTTCCATGACTTTGTATTATAGAAAAACACACACACTTTTGCCAGTGTCGGACCTTTTTCGCGGAAAATGAACGTTTATTTAGCTGTGGCACCTGATTCACGGAAGCGATAAAATAGCACCTAATCGTCAGTTGGGACGAGTTGGTTATCATCTTTTAGAGGAGGCCCCATGCCGGCTTCGAAAGGTGTGTCCGCGTTACCCATTCAGCATGTGAAAGAAGGAATCGAAATGGCTCAACAACTTTACGCAACCGTGATCGATATTCTGACGAAGTACAGTTTTCAGGTGATTGCGGGTTTACTGATCCTCTTTATCGGTTTTCGTTTGGCAAACTGGGTTTCTTCGCTCCTGGTTCGGTTTCTCGAGAAGCGCAATGTCGACAAGATTCTCGCCGGTTTTGCGGGGATGGGGATTCGTATCACAATTCTGGCTTTTATCGTGATTGCGGCGCTCGAGAAGTTCGGAGTCACCATTTCGCCGCTCATTGCTTCCGTAAGCGCTTTGGTTTTCGGCGCGAGCTTTGCCGTTCAGGCTCCGCTATCGAATTTTGCGGCAGGCTTCGTCATTATTCTCACGCGACCTTTTCACGTCGGAGATACGATCACGGTCAAAAACGTGTCCGGACAGGTCGAGGCCGTGAAGTTGCCTTCGACCGTGCTTTTGACGGAAGACGGGGAGCGCATTACGATTCCAAATAAAGAAATCGTCGGAGAGATTCTTTGGAATTCAAAAGAGGTTCGAGTCGTCGAGCTCGAGGTGGGCGTCAGCTATTCCAACGACCCCGAAGCGGCGATCGCCGCGGTCCGGACGGCCTTGGCGGCCGAATCGTGCGTTTCTGCGTCGCCGACTCCTCAAATCGGATTGAACTCTTTTGGCGAGAGCTCGCTGAATATCGGCGTGCGCTATTGGGTCGCGACACGGCATTACCATCAGAGCCGTTACGCGGTCAATATGAGCATTTACCGAGAAATCAAAAGAGCCGGCCTGACGATCCCGTTTCCGCAGAGAGAAGTGCGCGTTCTTTCGTCCGGCGGTTTTCAACAGACACAGTCATCGAACCCTTAAAGAAAGAACGATGAGCGATTTTCTGACCGAAACGGCACGCCGTAGAAGTGTTCTCATCGCCGATGACGAACCTGAGACGGTTTTTCTCCTCGAGCATCATTTGTCGAGTTCGGGATACGACACGCACGTGGCGCGCGACGGCTATCAGGCTCTGACGAAAGCCAAGGTCGTCGTCCCCGATCTCATTCTTTTGGATTTGACGATCTCCGGATTGCGCGGGGCCGAGGTCAAAAATAGGCTCAACCAAGATCGCGCGACTTTCAACATCCCCGTGATTTTTATTTCCGACCAGGCGAGTACCGATGAAAAAGTAATCGGTTTCAGCGTCAAGGCCGATGACGTCGTGGCCAAGCCCCTCAATTTAACCGAATTGTTAGCGCGGATCGACGCCCTCTCCAAGCGCTACCAGGAGCAGGAGAGGCTTCTGCTGACGGATGCGCTTACGGGTCTGGGCAATTTGCATGCTTTTAAACGCAGCTTTTCCCATGCCTTCAGCGTCGCGCGTCGTTACGGGAGAGATTTTTCGATCGCCGTGATCGACATCGATCGCTTCAAAAGATTTAACGATGATTTCGGCCATGCGCTCGGAGATCGCGTCATCGAGTCGGTGGCCCGTTGTCTCAAGAAAACATTTCGAGAGACGGACGTTCTCATTCGTTACGGAGGAGACGAGTTTGTCGTTCTTTTCCCCGAAACCGGAGAAGCCAAGGCGCGTGAGGGTTTGCAGCGGCTCGAGGCGAATATGAAATTGCTCAAGATTCCCGTCGGCGACGGACGCGAGGAGCACGTCACGCTCAGTGTGGGCTTGGCGTCTTATTCGAAGGAACTCAAGAGACCGCTGGATCTTTTTGAATTGGCCGATCACCGCATGTACGAAATCAAGAAATCCAAAACGCTTCCGCCACCTCCGATTGCGGCGTCCGGATCTCCTTCCGACCCCACGATCTCCGCGAAGCCAACGCAGAAAAAAACGCGCGCGCGTTCAGCCCGATAACCGATCAGCCGTTCCTGAAAAATTCGTTGAAGGCTTGGGGTGTTTTTGCGGTGAAGGCGACCGGTCGTCCCGTCGCGGGATGCGGGAATTTAAGCGAGCAGGCATGGAGGGCCACGCGTCCGATGGGATTGGAATGCGCTCCGTATTTCAAGTCTCCGATGATCGGATGTCCCAAGTCCGCCAGTTGCACGCGAATCTGATTTTTTCGGCCGGTCTCGAGTGTGATGTCCAATAGCGACCCGTGTTTATTTTCCCGAACGAGCCGGTAGTGAAGAACGGCCATTTTTGAGTCTTCTCGCGGGGAGAGGGTGCTGTAAACCCGCCGAAACGGGTCTTCGCGCAGGTAGCTTCGAAGCGTTTTTTCCTTGGAAACGGGTACGCCCTCGACGAGGGCGGCGTAATGTTTGGTCGCCTGGTGCCAATGTTCCTGGAGCCGGTGTTTGGCCGTCTCGGTCTTTGCGAAAACGAGGAGGCCCGATACTTCCCGGTCCAGCCGATGTACGATAAAAATGCGGCCCTGGTCTTTGGTTTGCGACCTTACGTAGTCGGTGAGGGCGAAATAAGCCGTTCTTTCTTTTTCGCGGTCCGTTCCCATCGTGAGCAAGCCCGCGGGTTTATCGATGACGACAATCGCGTCATCCTCGAATAGAATGGGGAAGGGCAAGCGGGACTTGATTTTTTCCGCGAAGGCTCCCCGAGGGTCGAGAATTTCAACTTTGTCTCCGGGGTTGAGCGAAAAACGGTGAAGGGTTACGGTTCGGCCGTTGATGCGGACCGATCCGTATTTCAAGATTTGCTTCACTTTCGTTTTCTTGGCGGGGGCCAACGCCGCCAAAAGAAAATCCAAAAGAGGGGTTTTTCGATCGACGACGAACGGGTTCATTCGAGTCTCTGATTAGGCTTGGATTGCCGAACGGATGTCGTTGAACACGCGGTCGCGCAGCGCCGCGTAATCCGCCGGGGCGTAGTCCTCGACGGGGATGGCCGGCAGAACGATCAAGGAAGCTTTCACTTTATTTTTGAAGATCCAGCCGCCCTTGGGGATTGCTTCGCGCGTTCCTTGAATTGCGATGGGCAGAATGTCCCGCCCTTCCTTGATCGCCAGTTTAAAGGCGCCGTTTTGGAATGACGACATGTCGTCCGTGTTGCTTCGCGTACCTTCCGGGAAAAAAAGAACGGATACGTCTTTTCGCAGCCATGTCGCGGCTTCGCGATAGACTATTTTGATGCTCGAAAAGTCGCCCCGCGTCAGGCGGATATGCTTGGTGAGAGACAAACACCACCCGATAAACGGGATGTTGAAGAGGCTCGCTTTAGCCACCCATTTGAACTGCATTTTTGTCAGGTAAAGAACGATGATATCCGCCAGGCTTTGGTGGTTGGCGACGACGACGTAGGTTTTTTTGTGATCGATGTTTTCGAGCCCCGAGGCTTTGACCGACCAAAACGGATTGAGCGCGATGATTCCGCTGGACCACCAAAAGCACTGGGCATGGGCGATACGCCGTTTCGGGTCAAAGAAACCAAAGAGCACTTCGCAAATCAGGACAATGAGGAATAAGGAGACCGTCAGCAGGCTGCTCGCCAGCCAAATGAATCCCGAGAAAAGATATTTCATGCGGCATATTGTACCAGCCGATGTCTTGAAGCGCCCTAAATATTTTATCGGCCTTCCATAGGATTTATGTAGGAAACCGGTAAGGCCTGTGTTAGGATTCTTCCAGGAAGCGCATCTAAACGGCGCATTGGCTTAGATGGGTCAAACCCACTTCCTACGGAAAACCTCATTATTCGGGCCTGGCGTCTTCCTTGACTCAAGCGTGACCCGGATTTTAATTGAAGGATTTATGGCGCAAGCCGTTCGAATTTCTCAGCGGGGCCGACGGTGCAAAGAGCCTGGCTGCGGAAGAAAATTGAGTATTTATAACCACGAGCTTTATTGCCACGTGCATTTGAGTCGGCAGTTTCAAAGAGAATTTAAAGACGCCATGCACAAGTCAAAGGATGCTTGAAAAGGACCTATGAAGCAGCTGATTCACCCAAGCGCGTGCATTAGCTCATCAGCTCGTCTCGGTGACGGAGTTTCGGTGGGCCCCTTCGCGATTATTGAAGATGATGTGGTAATCGGCGAGAACTCCAGTCTCAGCGGCCATGTTTTTATCGGGCGCGGTACGCGGATGGGTGCGCGTAATCGCATTTTTACCGGCGCGGCCATCGGGCACGAGTCTCAATCCAAATCCGCTTCATCTCATTCGTCTTTCGTTGAAATCGGAAATGGAAATACCTTTCGCGAGTTTGTGACTATTCACGCGGGCACTTCTCTCCAAACCAAAACGTCCATCGGCGACAACAATCTCCTTATGACGTCCTGTCACGTAGCGCACGACTGCGTTCTCGGAAACCAAATCGTCATGTCGAGCGCCGTTTTGTTGGCCGGCCATGTTTCCGTGGAAGATCATGCCGTTCTGGGCGGAGGGTCCGGGGTGCATCAATTTTGCCGGATCGGAGCGTATGCGATGCTCGGAGGACATGCGTTGGCGCTGAAGGATGTGCCGCCGTTCATGCTTGTGGGCGCCAACGATTGTCACATCGGCTCGGTCAATCTCGTCGGGTTGCGCCGTGCCGGTTTTTCCGAACGGGACAAATCCGAAATCAAAAAATGCTATTGTTTGCTGTATTTGGAAGGTTTAAGTCTCGAAGAAGCCGTTCAAGAGATTAAACGTCTGCCCGGCAGCGCCTCTCGACGGATTCTTCGCTTCGTCGAAGAGTCAGAAAGGGGACTCATGAAACACCGCGGCTTAAAAGAAACGAGGTTGGCCTCATGAATTCCATACCGCCCGAATCTCACGGAGTTCGTCCTTCCGGCTTTTATGGCCTGGGGATCGTGCCTGCCGTACTCGATATTCTCAACCGCATGAAGTTTACGATTCCGACGCCGATTCAGCACAAAGCGATTCCCCCCGCATTGGAAGGCAGTGACGTGCTCGGGATTGCCCAGACCGGAACCGGCAAGACGCTTGCATTCGGCATCCCCATGATTCAACACCTTTTGAAGGCGCCGGGCAGGGGACTGGTGATCGTTCCCACTCGAGAGCTGGCTCTTCAGGTGGATGAAACCCTGCGCAAACTCGGGCAACCCTTTGAAGCGCGATCCGTTGTTTTGATCGGGGGCATGGATATGTCCGTTCAAGTGAAAGTTCTTCGCAAGCCGACGACGCGTGTTCTCATCGCCACCCCGGGACGCTTTCTGGACCATCTGGAACACAGGACGGTACGCCCCGACGACATCCGTGTCGTCGTTTTGGATGAGGCGGACCGTATGCTCGATATGGGTTTTGCGCCTCAGATTCAAAAGATCGTGCGGTACCTGCCGCGAGAACGGCAAACACTCCTTTTTTCGGCGACGATGCCCGATGCGATTTTCAAAATTTCATCGGAGTACATGAAATTACCGATTCGCATCGAGATCGCGCCTTCGGGATCGGCTCCCGAAAAAATCGATCAGGAACTTTTTGTCGTACGTCAGGAGATGAAAACGGCGCTTCTGTTGGGGCTTCTTCAGGATCACAAGGGCAGCGTCCTCATTTTCGCCCGGACCAAAGCCCACGCCAAAAGACTGACGCGCGTTTTAAAAGACAAACAGCATTCGGCTGCCGAAATTCATGCGAACCGGTCTCTCGGTCAACGGCGGGAAGCGCTAGAGGGATTCAAGACGGGACGATATCGAATTCTCGTGGCGACCGATATTGCCGCGCGCGGCATCGACGTCAAAGGGATCGAGTTGGTGATCAATTATGATTTGCCCGACGAACATGAGAATTATGTTCATCGAATCGGCCGCACGGGTCGAGCCGGGAGGGAAGGGCATGCGATTTCTTTCGCGACTCCCGAACAGGCCTCCGATATCCGAAGCATCGAGAAACTGGTGCGGCGGAGCTTGCGCGTGAGAACGCACCCGGCGGTTCCTCCGGAGCAGTTTCGGGCTCCGTCTCCTCCCCGAACTTTCCGCCCCAGACCCGTTCGACGTTCGAGGCGTTTTTTCTAATTTTTAAAAACGTCTAAACGATTTTCATGACGACGAGTGTCATGTCGTCGAATAATTGGTCGGTTTTGCAGAAATTTCTCCAGGTGCTTTCGATTTCGGCAAGCATTCCCGCCGCCGAGAGGGAGGCATGGCGTACGATGGCCGCATCGACGCGCTCGTGACCGAACATCTCGCCTTTTTCGTTGATCGCTTCGATAAGCCCGTCGGTGAAGAAAACGACGATGTCGTCTTTTTTGAGCTGGACGGTCTCGGTCTCGTAATGTTCTGCCGGCATAATGCCGATGGGGAGCCCCGCTTCTTTCAGGGACCGGCATTTTTTGTCGCCGGGTGTGTAGATCAGCGCCGGGTGGTGTCCCGCGTTAACACAAGAGAGTTTCCGCGTTTTTGGATTATAGATCGAGTATAAGACCGTAATGAACATTCCCGAATTCGTCGAATTTCCCGCGATGAAGTCGTTCATTTTGGCGAGGATGGATCCGGGGCGGGTTTCTTCGTCGGCAATCACCCGGAAAACGCTCCGCGAATTGGACATAAACAGCGTTCCCGAGAGCCCTTTACCCGCCGCATCCGCAATGACGATCCCCACCTCTCCGGTGCCCATTACGAGAAAGTCGTAATAATCTCCGCCCACTTCATAGGCGGGGATTGTTTTAGCCGCGATCTGCGCGCTGTCGACGACCGGCGTTTTTTCCGGGAGTGCTTTTTGTTGAATTTCCGCAGCGAGTTCGAGCTCTCGTTTCAGGCGCTCTTTGGACGCTACGGATTCCTTCAATTCTTCCATGTAACGAATGAGAGATTCCGTCATTCGATTGAACGAGGTCGCTAAATCGCCTATTTCGTCATGACCTTGTTTATGCACGCGAACCTTAAAGTCGCCCGCGGCGACCGCTTGAGTCGAGCGATTGAGCGTTTGAATTCGCCGGATATGGCGGCCGACGAGGGCCATCGAAAAAAGAAAGATGACGATTAATCCCGCTCCTCCGAGAAGTCCGACGATGATGGCGCGTTCCATGATGGGCGCCGTCAGCGATGTTACGGAAATCGGATAGTAAACGCGAATGGGGGTTCCTTCGATCGATTTGCACACGGCGAGGATTTTTTCCCCGGCAAGCTCCGTATTTTCGGTATTTAAGAAATCGTCCTCGTTGATCCGCTCGTCCGCCGCGCGGACGGCTGCGTCGGACAATCCTTCGGTCCGGACGAGCACGACGAATTTTTTGTCTTTTCTTTCGATGATTTGAAGAGAGCGGATTTGATTCAAAAAAACTCTTTGGAGCGAACTTTTAAGATCTTCCAAGGAGCGATCGAAGGCCACCGCGCCGCGAAAGAGGAGCCGGTGCTCGTCGAAAACGGGTGCGGCAAAAGCCACGCGATAATCCGAGCCTTGGCGATAAGGACCGATAAAGAAACTCGTTTTCGCGTTTTTGGCTTGAGCGAACCAGTCGGCCGATTTGAAATGACCGGACGCGATCGGTTGCGTCGAGGCAAAACGACCGTCTTGAATCCCGATCCGGGCATTGGGAATGTTCAGATCTTTGGCGACGTCTTTCAGATCGCGTTCGAGTTCGGGGGAAACGGAGACGCGTCGTTCCATTTCAAGTCCCAGTAAATTGACGGCCGTCAGGTTTTGTTGGAACCAAGCGTCCGCCTCATCGACGGCCAGTGTCACGGCCGCGCGGGCATCCGATAGATAATGCTCCGAGAGATCGCGATAGTTGAGCTGTTGTTGGAGAAGAACGATGCCGAGCGTCAGGACGAATGTACAGACGAAAAGGATCGAAGCGATTTTGACCTTGATTGGGATGCGCATAGGATCGGCCGTATTATAGCGAGGACGTCCTTAAAAAGCGAGGTTTAAGGTTTTTGGCCTTCGGAGAATCCGGATCGCAAATCCCTGGGATTAAAAAATGTTGGAATGTCGGGCCGCAATGTCATAGGATATGCATAAATACTTGAAATTATTTTAGTTGTCGTACGCTGAGGCAGAGACTGATTATTTAAACGCGACACACCGATGTGTGTAACTTCCGGGGTGATGGGTCTCAATGTTTTTTCGTTTTTCGAAAAGCCGAGGAGTCAGGTTGCTGATATGACCGACATGAATAATTTATTTCCGGTATTTGGGGTCAGTTTTTTTGTTCTTGGCGCGCTCGGCGTGTGTCTTGGGATTCTTTTTCGCGGCGGGCCTTCCCGCGTAAAGACCGGCAAAGACAACGAAGCTCAAACCGCCCAGATAGACCAAAACCTTCAAAGTCTAAAAACTTACGTGATGCAAAAGGACTTGGAGATCCAGGATTTGATCAAAAAAACCAAAGATCTCGAGAAGAAGCTGGCCGGTGAGTTGCCTGCCCTCAAGGAAGAAACGGTCCACTTCGACAAGGCGTTTAAAAATTTTTCGGAGAAGATCGAAGCTGCAGCGAAGACGACCGTTGAAATCGAAAAGAAGACGGCGACGGATTTAAGCGCCGTGAATGAAAAACTACTCGAACGACAAAATGAAATTCAGAGTATTCGAAAACTTGTTCAGGATGCGGAGTCGCGGATCAAAGCCGATTTCGACAATTTAAAAGGAAAAATCGAGTCGAGCGGATCACTGTCCAAACCCGTTGCCGTCACGGCTCCCGCGATTGCGGCGAAAGCCGCCGAACCAGTTCCGGCCGTTTCTCAATCTCCCGCGCCGGCAAAAACCGGAACTTCGACCGGGTCGATTGCGGCTCAGACCGTCCCCACGCCGCTCCCACCGAAAGTTGAAGTCTCGCAACCCGAACTTCCAAAGACAGAGACACCGAAGCCCGAATCCGTTAAGGTCGAGCCCTTAAAGACCGAGACGCCAAAGCTTGAATCGCCTAAAATGGAAGTTTCTCGGTCCGAAATTTCGAAGACCGGATCGCCGGTGCCCGAACCATCCGGTGCGGAATCGTCCTTGCCGAAGCCCGAATCTCCAAAACCCGAGCCCGCCAAAGCGGAGCCTCCCAAGACGGTTTCTGTCGCGCCCCCATCCGGAGAGAATAAGGATCCAAAACCGGCCGATCAAAATACCGTCGAAGATATTCTTTCAAATCTAAAGAAAAAATCTAATTAATTCGGGGATGGGTTAGAAGCGATTTAGAAAATCGTTCCCACGGTGACCATGAGCAGGTCGTCGTTTGCGCCATCCGCCGCGGTCGGATTGGATGAAGCCATTGTTGCGACGTTGAATTGATACGCCAGACGAATAATCGTCTTCTCGCTCCAGCGGTAACCCAATGCGATCGAGTAACGCTGGTATTGTTTCACATATTGAAGCGTATTGAGCGTGGCTGCGTAATCGTTTTGCATTTCGATGATGCTGTAACGGCCGGCCAGGTAGAATTTCGGATGGAAATTCCACAATGCTTCGATCGAGCCGTAATCCGCATCTCGATCCGCGACTCCGACTCCCTCCGACTGGTCGAACGCTTGTCCGAAGGCCCCGCGAAGGTAAGCCACGCCGTCGGAATAAGCTCCTTGGAGGCCGCCCTTGTTTTTCCCTTTTCCGATGTCGTACCGAATGTCGATTTCCCAAAGAGTCCGGCTCCATCCCGTTGCGTTCATAGGCGCCGAGGTGGTTCCGCCGAATGACACATCGCAGGTTGAGGTTCCGAGATCTCCCGAGTTATAGACGCTGGCCGACACGTACAACGGCTCAACGATTTGATAGCCCAAGCGACCGGTCACGGCCTTCGGGCCGTAGTTGTCTCGGGTCGTTGCCGTCGAAGAACCGGTGCCCTGGCCGTTTGTGACGGAAAACCAGTAAAGGAGGGAGCGGTCTTTGCCGATTGTGCCGCTTAATCGAATCCCTTCGTCGTAACCGCCGGGGTTGCCCGCGCTGTTGTCCGTTGTGGCGCTTTGGACCATGTCATTGGTCCAGTATTCTTCGCCGAACGGAATCTTGAAGCGGCCGATGCGCGATCCAATCGTGAACGGAAAATTCTCCGGAAACGGCAGGAACTGGCCGACATTGGAATCCAGGCAGAACGTATCGAGCGAGTTCCAAGCCGCGTTGTTTAGATTTGCGCGCGCTACAAGGGTGTTGTTGGGATCGGGTTGCAATGTGATTTGCAATTTCGCTTCAGGCGCTTCGAACGAGCCGTGCGAATAGCTCGGAGTCGATGTGTAAGCCGGATTTCCCGCTTCCTGCTTCAAGAAACCCGTCGCAAAGCGTCCCTGGAATTTAACTGTGTCCAGAATCGTTTTTGTTTTTTCGGCCGGCGCGATTGCGTTCGAGTCCGGAGCGTGTTTAGTTCCAACTACTTGATTTTCGATCTCGGAGAGCTTGTTCTTCAGAGCGGTGTTTTCTTTTGACAACTCGGCGACCTGTTTTTCAAGTTCGACGTTTTTTGCCAACTTTTCTTCAAGGATGCGAACCCGCTCCTCCAGACTTCTGTTATCCGTTTCGCCCGGTTTTTTTAAAAGAGGCGAATCGGCCGCAAAAAGATTTCCGTTTGCACAAACCAAAAAAGAAACGATCAGAAAAAAAATCGCGATTTTTTTTATCATTTTCCGTTTTCTAATATTTGAAAAGGGCATGCATCGTAACAGAAGTGTCGTTTTAAGAAACCAAACGAACGACGTCTGGGCTAATTTATCACGAATGACGGTTTCGGGGTTTAATAATTTGTCCGGTCATTCCGCCCGTTCTCGGCTCGCCAAAAAAAAGTTTATGATCGGCCCATTTAATTTTAGGAAGCTTTCCGGGCCTGATACAGAGTGACGGATCCCAGGAAGAAGCCCGTTGCGCGCGGTTCGGAAAAGCCGGCGTTTCTGAGGGCATCCAAAAATGCGGCGGGTTTGTAAAACCGTCGGTAGGATTGAGGCAGGTAGGGGATCGGGTAATCTTTGCCGAAAAGGACATAGCCGTATAGGCCGGCGATCCCGTAAAAATAAACTCGCCACAAGGATTTGAGGACGAACGGTTCCGGTTCCGTGACGTCGAGAAAGGCGATTTCCCCTCCGGGTTTGAGCGAGCGATAGACCCCGACGAGAATCCGGTCGATGTTTTGGTAGAGATTTCTTAAAGCGAAACCCGAAACAACGCGGTCGAAGAGAGCGTCGCCGATCGGTAATTCTTCCGCGGGTTTTTGAACCGTTTCGAACGGAGCGCGCGAGCCTCGGAGTTGCGCATAACGTTCCCGGGCTTTTTCGAGCATGCGGCCCGAAAAATCAAGTCCGACCACTTTTCCTTCGGGTCCGACTTTGAAAGAAGCCGCCAGAGCCAAATCACCCGTTCCGCAGGCCAGGTCCAAAACGCGCATTCCGGGCAGCAAACCGTCAAGACAGATTTCGCGCCAGCGCTGGGCCTGCCCGAAGCCGGTCCACCGGGTGAATAGATCATATCGGCCCGACATGCCGTCAAACATCTTCCGGATATAGTCGGCCGTCGGGCGCGAAACGGATTCGAAATTGGGTTTTAAGGTGCGGATCATACCCTTTATTATACCTTATCGGCCCGGATTTTCTTTTCAGAGAAAGTCATCCATTTTTGGGGTATGATAAATAGGTCGCACAATCTCCGAAAAATCCGTGTTTTTGGAACTCACAAAGGAGAATTCATCGTGAAACCTGCCGTTGGCTGTGCCGGCTTGTTGTGCATTTTTGTGTTGAGCTGCACATCGGTCCAGGCCAAACCCGAAACTTTTTACATCGACCCCGAGAGAAGCACCCTCGAATTTTTCGGAAAATCGACGCTTCATGCCTTTGAAGGAAAGACCCAGGCGTTGTCGGGCACTCTCGTATACGATCTGGACGAGGCCAAATTCATCGAGGCGTCTCCGATCCGCATGACCGTGACGTCTTTTAAAACGGGGCTCGATGCGCGCGATCATGCGCTCTATCACACGTTCGATGCGGTGCATTTTCCCGAAATTCTTTTTTATCCGACTCGTGTCACTCCGCGGCCCGGCTGGACGCGGGAGAAGGCCGTATTTGACATGGAGGGCGATATCGAAATTCGCGGGATCCGCAAACATGTGTCGTTTTCCGTCGAAGTCACCCGGGAAGGCGAGGGGGGTCTGGTGAGCGGCCAAACCCATTTCGAGATCGATTGGTTTAATCTTCGTCCCCCGAGTCCATTCGGGTTCATTCGAGTGAATCCTCATTTTGAGATCAAATTCAATTCTTATTGGAGTCGTAAAAATGCCTGAATCCGTCGTGATTACCGGAATGGGAGTGATCGCGCCGACCGGCATCGGACGCGATGCTTTTTTCGGCGCGCTTCGCGAAGGGCGTAGCGCCACGCGGAAGCTTTCGGCTTTTTCGGATCCGAAATTAGCCTGTCAAGTCGCCGCCGAAGTCCCGTTTTTCGATCCGGCCCAGTTTATCGAAGCGGCGGATTTGCCGCGAGTTCCCCGGGTCGTCCCGATGGCCGTGGGTGCCGCACGCGAGGCGCTGAAGCAGGCGGGGATCGATCCGGAGAAGCTCTCGACCGAGGAGCAGCAGCGTTTTGCCGTGATGGTCGGAACGGGCGGGGGCGGGATCGATTTTGCCGAGAAACAGTACGAACGTTTTTTTAAGGAAGACACGCGGCATGTGACGCCGTATTGCGTGTCTTCCTCTTTCGTCGGGATGCTTTCGAGCGAGATTTCCATTGCGTTGGGCTTGCGCGGTCCGAGTCACGTCATTTCGACGGGTTGTACGTCTTCGACCGATGCGATGGGCTATGCGTATCAGGCGATCCGTGAGGGGCGCGAAGAACTCATTTTGACCGGCGG
>Ga0172375_10007356_pt1 | contig 15115 bp, 14 predicted proteins | sample LakKiv1m_FD_114537 | JGI IMG/M metagenome (GOLD analysis project Ga0172375, IMG submission 114537) | Freshwater microbial communities from Kabuno Bay, South-Kivu, Congo - kab_092012_11.1m | ecosystem: Environmental > Aquatic > Freshwater > Lake | place: Democratic Republic of the Congo... | reverse complement strand
GCTTGAGGCGCAGATAGTCAACGTGGCAGATGAAATAGCGTACAACAACCATGACATTGACGACGGATTGGAGTCGGACCTCATTAAAATCGAGGAGCTTATCGAAATACCGCTCTTCAAAGAGTGCTATGAGAAATCAAGGAAGAAGACAAAGAATGAGAAGATAATACGCTTTGAGATAGTGAGGGAGCTCATAGGTTCCCAGATAAACGACGTGATTGTCTCCTCCATAGAGAGGATGCGCGAAAGGAAGATAAACAGCCTTGACGACGTGAGAAGCTCCGGAATACTCATCGATTATTCTCCCGAGATGAAGAAGAAGAACATTGAGCTGAAGAGATACCTCTATGAGAATCTTTACAAAAACTACAAGGTGCTGAAGATGCAGCATAAAGCGGAGAGGTACATTGAAAAGCTCTTCCGCGCCTATGAAGAGGACATAAGACAGCTTCCGCCGAAATTCTTCGACGAAGTCAAATCGCAGGGGGAGAAGCGCGTCATTGCTGATTACATCGCAGGAATGACCGACAGGTACGCGCAGGACGAATACGGGAGGCTCTTCCTTCCCTACGAAAGGATGTGATGCTCTCTAAGCTTAAGAACGCCGTAAGGGACATACTCACTTCGGATTCGTCTCCATTTGAGATAGGGTACGGATTCGGAATAGGGTTCTTCATAGGATTCATTCCTGTCTACGGATTTCAGACCATCGTTTCGGTTCTTGCCGCGGCACTCATTAAGAGGGCAAACAGAGTCGCTCTCATACTCGCCACTCAGCTGTTCCTTCCGTTTGTGATCCCATTCGTGGTGGCAGCCAATTTTTTCACGGGCTCGCTCATCCTCTACGGCAAAGTGGCTGTATTCAGGATACAGGACATTTCCGACGTATTCGTCTATTTCCTGCCTATCTTCGTGGGTTCACTGCCCAACGGGCTTCTGGCCGGATTTATTTCGGGATACATTGTTTACAGAGTAATATCATCAAACAGGAAAAAAAATGAAAAGAGAGAGAAGTGAACTTATCGCCGCAGTCGCGGCTTTAAAGGGCGAAGGGAGGCTTGACGAGGCTCTCGTAGCGGCGGGAGAGCTCCTGCAGGCAGAGAGGTATGACCCTGAACTCTACTCAATGGCGGGGAAAATATATTACCTTCTCGAGGATTATGACGCTGCAGCAAGGTATTTTCTGAGCGCCCTTCATCTTGAGGTACTTCATGCCGAAGAGGAGAGAAAAAAGAACGAATCATACAGGATAGAGACTGACGCGCTTCTCAGCGGAAGCGATTCTCCGCTTTTAAAACATCTGAAGAAGAATGATTCACTGAGGCTCCTTCTCCTTTTCGGCCACACGCTCATTCATCTCGCCCATTCCCTTGCGGACAAAAGAATCGGGGAGGGAAAGAGAGGCGAAATCGACTCGTACAGAAGGCTACTTTCCGGGGAGAAGATAGAGACTGATGGTGATTATGCAAAAATGGAGAATGACTTTTATTTCCACATAGGCCTGATATTCGCAGTCTCTTTCATAAGAATGTCTCTGGCAAAGGAGAGCGCCGTCTCCGAATACTTTACCGCTGACTCATCCGAGTTTGGCGAGGCATACTCTCAATCGCTCAAGCTTTTTGAAAAAGTAAGATAGCTACAGTTTTTTTACGTAACAGCGCCTTCTCTTGTGAAGCCTTCTCTCAAAGTATTTCCAGAATGCCTGAACCTTGCTGTTGGTCTCCAGTTCACCGCTCGTCTCGGCTGAGATTATTCTGTTTTTTATGCACGACTTTGCTATTTCGGATATCAGAAGCGCATTCACACCGAGGTTCTGATACTCCTTCCGAACGCCCACAATGTAAAGGTCAATCCGGCGCGGAAATTTCAGGGCATAAAGAATGTGGAGGAATCCGAACGGGAAGAGCCTTCCCTGAGATTTCTGGAGAGCCCTTGACAGAGAGGGCATCGCTATGCCGAATCCCACCGGTCTGTCGTTTTTATCCATAACTATCTTCACGTAATCCGGGTTAATGAAACCGAAGTACTGCTCAGTGTAGACGTCCATCTGCTTTTCGTCGAGCTCAACGAACCCGTAAAGGTCCCTGTACGCCTCATTCTGAATTTCAAAAATTGAGCGCGCATACTTCCTCAGGTCCCCTGCTCTCTTCGCTTCAAAGACATGAAGCTGAAACTTCTCCATCACTATTTTGTTGACTCTCTCTATCTTTTCCGGTATTGCGGAGGGAACCTTTATTTCATACTCCACCCAGTCAACGTCCTTTTCATACCCAAGCATCTCCATGTGCTTCGGATAATACTCGTAATTGTAAATCATTGGAAGGGTGCCGAGCTCATTGAATCCCTCGATAAGCATCCCCTCCTGGTCAAGGTCTGTAAATCCCATCGGCCCGTGGCTGTACTCTATTCCGTTCTCTTTAAGCCAGCCCTCATACGCGTCAAAGAGGGTTTTCGATACTTCGGGGTTATCCGTGAATTCAACCCAGCCGAACCTTCCTATGGACTTCTTCCACCTCTCTATCTCCCTTGAGTTTATTATTCCAGCTATTCTGCCGACAATTTTTCCGTTGTCATCTTTTGCGGTGAAGAGCTTTACCCTGCAGAACGAGAATGCGGGATTCTTTTCAGGCAGCAGCGTGTTTATCGCGTCAAAGCGGAACTGGGGGACAAAACAGGGATTTCCCTTGTAATGGCTGTACTGAAAGTCAATGAATCTTTCAAGGTCCTTTCTGCTCTTTGCTTCCTCCACCCTCATGGTTCCTCCCATTCAGTTTATTTCGAGCATCCTCTCTATGGCGAGAGCCGCCCTGCGTCCGGTCTCCTTCTCTATTTCAATTTCAAACGATTCCTCCATTAGAGCCCTCTCTACGTCCTTCAGCGCGGTCTTCTTCATGTTGAAGCAGATTAGGGGATTCTTCTCCCTCAAAAGATGGAATTTTTTCTTCGGATAGAGTTTGCTCAGCCTGTACGCCATTCCCTCCTCTGTTCCCACTATGAACTCTTCGGAAGAGTCTTCCCCCGCAATTCTCTGCATGCCGCCCGTAGAAAGCACGTAATCAGCGAGAAGCTGTATGTTTTCCGGAGATTCCGGGTGTATCAGCAGCTTTGCCTTCGGATAGAGCATCCGCGCCTCTTCAACGTCATTTTCCGTTATCTGGCTGTGGACGTAGCACCAGCCGTTATACGGTATTATCCTCTTCTTTGTTCGCCTGGCGACGAATGATGCAAGGTTTTTGTCAGGCAGAAATATTATCTCGTCGCTTTCAACCGACTCCGCCACCTTTACTGCATTGGCGGATGTGCAGCAGACGTCCGAGAGAGCCTTTATCTCAGCGGTTGTGTTCACGTAAGCCACGACGGCTGCCTTAGGATGCTCCCTCTTCATCTTTTCGAGGGTCTCTGCATTCACCATCGAAGCCATCTCGCATCCGGCGTCAATCACCGGGAGTATCACTTTCTTTTCAGGAGAGAGTATCTTTGCGGTTTCAGCCATGAATTTCACTCCCGCAAAGAGTATCTTCTCATTTTCCGTCTCCCTTGCCTTTCTTGACAGCTCAAGAGAATCGCCTATGAAATCGGCGATATCCTGCACCTCTCCCCTCTGGTAATTGTGGGCGAGAATTACGTACTTCTTCTCTCTTTTGAGAGAAAGGACATTATCCGCGGTTGAACTCATTTCGACCTCTTCATTTCTATTTTTCCGGCCTTCATGTAAGTAAAGACTCCGTCCTCAAAAACAACAATCATTCCGCCGTTCTTTGCCGACCATTCCTCCCTGCCTCCGGTTACGCTCTTTTTCAGCAGGAAATTTCCGTGTATCATCGAACACTGATACTCCTCTTTGTCATAGTATTTCAGAAAATAGGGGAGTATGAGCCAGTCATTGGGCTGATAGGCGGCCTTGAAATTTTTTTCCTTCACCTTCGCGTCGGAAGAGTAGGTATCAATGGAGTTTTCGTTGAATATGAGGTATCCGGCGCTCTTTACCCCTACCTTGCTGTAATCCGAGAATATGGATAGAGGCCTGAGGGGGGACAAGAGAATCCTCGCCGTGCTCTTTGCGGTAACGGTGTTGAATGCCACCTTTGTGTCAATGACAACAATCAGCGTCTCTCCCGACTGCTCGGAAGTGACGCGCGAAGTGCCTGAATACGGGAACATTTTGACTGAGTATGAGCCTTCGAATTCGCCGCTTAAAACAAAAAGGAATGACGAAAGAATGAGAATCAGGTTATATGATTTTGACAAAGCGCTTCTTCCCCACCTGAAGGATGTCGCCGCTCTTTGGTCTGTACATGAAGTTGAAATCAGTTATACTCTCGGAGTTGATCCTGACTCCGCCCTGCTTTATAAGCCTTCCCGCCTCTGAGGTAGATTCCGCAAGCTTCAAGTCCTTGAGCAGGGCTGTCAGCCTGTATTCCCTGTCCTTCTCTATGCTCCTCTCCTCAATTTCGTCCGGAAGGCCCTTCTCCCTGAAAATTCTGTTGAACTCTTCCTCCGCGTCATCAGCATCCTTTTTCGAGTGGTAGAGGGAGATTATCTCCTTCGCCAGAAGCACCTTGAAATCGCGGGGGTTTGCTCCGTTCTTCAGTGATTCTTCCATAACCTTTACTTCTCCGGAATCCTTGTCGGTTGCAAGAGTGAAGTATTTTATTATCAGGTTGTCAGGTATTGACATTGTCCTGCCGAATATCTCCTTCGGCTGCTGCGTTATGCCTATGTAATTTCCGTAGCTCTTTGACATCTTCCTCACTCCGTCCGTTCCTTCAAGAAGCGGCATTGTCATTATCACCTGCGGCTCCACTCCGTAAGCCTCCTGAATCTCCCTTCCGAGAAGGAGGTTGAACTTCTGGTCTGTCCCTCCGAGCTCAATGTCTGCCTTTACGGCCACTGAATCATATGCCTGAAAGAGCGGGTAGAGGAATTCATGTATCGATATGGGCGTGCCGCTCTTGTACCTCTCAAAGAAATAATCCCTCTCAAGCATCCTTGCTACGGTGAATTTTGAAGTGAGCTTGACAATGTCCTGCGGCTTCATCACGTCTGACCATTCTCCGTTGAGCCTTATCTCCGTCCTCTTTTCGTCGAGAATTTTGAAGACCTGATCCTTGTAACTTGTCAGATTTCTCTTTACCTCTTCGTCCGTAAGCTGGGGGCGTGTCTTGTTCTTTCCCGTGGGGTCTCCTATCTTTCCGGTGAAATCTCCGAAAATAAGCACTGCCGTGTGCCCCAGCTGCTGGAACTGCCTGAGCTTTCTAAGTGGTATTGAAAATCCGAGGTGAATCTCAGGCCCTGACGCATCAATGCCGAGCTTCACCCTGAGGGGTTTTCCTTCCTTCTCGGATTTTATAAGTTTCTCTTTGAGTTCCTTTTCAGGGAGTATGTCGACAGTTCCCTTAGAGAGAAAGTCTATCTGCTTTTGTATGTCCATATTCTCTTTTAAATGACGGCACAGGGATTCGAACCCCGGACACGTGGATTATGATTCCACTGCTCTACCGGCTGAGCTATGCCGCCATCTCCTTATCTGTAATCCTTTACAGTGTAATTGCTCTTAAGATTCCTCATCCAGTCGTTTGCAATTGCCTGCTGCTTCTTCTGCATTATGGTCTGATAGTAGCTTTCAAAGAGTTTCTGGACGTCTTCCTGAGCTATTTCCTCAGTTTTGATGACTCTGAAAATGTAGCCAGTTGTCTCGCCAGTCACGTAAAAGTATTGGTGCTGCTCTGCCGCAAAGACAGCGCCGAAGAGCGGTGAATTGGCAGGCACTTCCTTTAACCTGTCCTTTGCTGTGACAAGACCAGTTTTATAGTAGTTAAGTTTATTCTTTTTTGCGAAATTTTCAAGACTGACTTTCTCAGTCTCGAGCTTGTCTATGAGTTTTGAAAGAGCCACCGCTGAGAGGATTTTGTGCTTTCTCGCCGTCATCTCAGTTTTGACCTGCTCCTTTGCCTCTTCAAAAGTCGGCAAACCTCCCTCGACCTTTGCGTCAAGGCGGGCTATTATGAAGTAATCGGGAAGCTCTATAACCGGGCTGATGTCCTGAACATTTGATGAGACTGCAAAATCTATGAGCCTCGGAGAATTTCCGCCAAGCTCGGGAATCTCGTTTTTGTCCGGATTGAAAGGCATAGTTGTGATGACTTCAAGAGATTCTTCCTTCGCAGCAACGTCGAATCCTTCGTTCTTCATCCTTCCCTGTATCGTCTCAGCATTCTTCTTTATAGCGTCGGAAGTCTCCATGGACGGGGTTATGGATATCAGTATGTGGCTGGCCTTTACGGAGTCTCCGCTTCTGTCGTCGCACCTTATTATATGCCATCCGAACTGCGTTCTTACGGGCTGTGACAGTTCTCCCTTCTTCATTGAGAAGACTGCGTCGCTGAACTCCTTCACCATCATGCCCTTTTTGAACCATCCTATTGAGCCGCCCTGAGCCGCACTGCCGTAATCCTCAGAGTAAAGCTCAGCTGCCTTTTCAAATGTCATGTTGCCGTCCGCAATGTCTGTTCTCAGTCCGTCAATGTTCTCCTTCGCAGTGAGAATATCCTGCGATGAGGGGGTCTTGGGTATTGCCACAAGGGATATGACAGCCTCAGGCTGCCTCGTGAACTGGAATTCATTGTTCTGAAAGTAAGCCTTCATCTCTTCGTCAGATATTGTCACGGGAAAGTCAATCACTGTGGGCACTACTGCGTACTCTATCTGAAATTTTGATTCGTTGAACCTCAATGCCCTTCCGACTTCGTCGCTCTGAACCTTTATTCCAGAGAGAAGGTCTGACTGTATCTTGACCTTAGGAAGCTGGTCCTTGACCTGAATGTAGTAATTTATGAAGAAATCCCTGTTCTGAGGGTCATTTATCATCTGCCTGTAAAGCTCGAGATTGAAGGAGCCGTCCTCCTTGTAGAATCTTTGGTCATTCCTAAGCTCCTGCGGAGGCACGTTATTGACTATGTCTATTATCTCTTTCTCCGTCGAGGAGTAGCCGTATTTTTTCTGAATGTCGGAGAACATTATGTCATTCACTATCTTGTCGAATGCCTGATCGAGGAGCATCTTCTCCGTCCGTGCATCAAGGTTTGCCTTTGTGCTGTTGGAGAGGTAATTCTTCCTCAGTTCAAGGTATACGCTGTTAAGGTAGTTTGAGGAGATCTTCCTGCCGTTGATTTTTCCCACAAAGTCGCCTCTCTCGGGCGAGTTCTGGCTGGAAATGTCCATTCCCCACTGGAAGAACATAAGAAGCACGAATGCAACAATGACCACCACGAATATGATTGTCATGTTTTTTCTCAGTTTCGTCATCATATAAGGCATCTCCTTTTATAATAAAGATGTTAAATATAACATACTACTCTGAAATTTTCAAGAGGGTATATTATGCCGCTGCCTTTTTGCCTCAGATGCAGTTTCTTGCAAAAGTAGATTTTCCGGACCCTCCGCATCCTATAACCAGAATTCTTTTCATGATTCCTTGAAATGCGAAACCGCTTCTACTTCTTTTTTTCTTCCGCTTTCAGCACAGGCTTCTGCTTCTGCTTTCCGAATTTCGGGCTTGCATATTTTTCCTTTACCGAACCTCTGTGCGATGACGGCTTTACTGTTCCCTTTCTCGGCATATCTTCCTCCTTTGACCGATAATTGTTAAATAAATATCAAAATTATCAACAGTAGTGCGGAAACAAAAAGAAAAACAAATGAAACGTCTTTAAGCTTTGCGGGCGAATAATCGTTTTTGACGCCGTTAAAGCTCTCCGTCAGCTCCCTCCTGTATTCCAGCCTGCTGTCGGAGTGCGCCTCTTTGAGCGAGAATATCTCATTAAAAATCCTTTCGGAAAGCGATACGAATGAGGGCAGCAGAACAAGATTTGAGGCCGAGGTGTCCGGAGAAAAGGCAAAGTAAAATACATCTCCCTGCCTCGAAAGAATCTTCTCTCCCCTCTTCGTCATTATAACTGCTTCGCCCGGAATCTCAGCAAGAAGGGAATATTCAAGGTTTCTGTTCATGTCGTTTGTTATCGCGTCATAACCTTCAAGGACTGAGAAGAGCGGGCTCTTCTCTTTTGCTGCCTGATTCTCCCTCGAGAATACGATTCCCCTTTTGCATGAGGCGTCGTAGGAAATTTCCACGGATGACGTGTCATTCTCCTCGATTTCAAGAGCCCTCAGAAGCCCCTTAACAAAGGCGCTTCCCGTCCTGTCATTGACTGACGATGCCGCTGAGAAAACCGGACTGTCAAATATAAGGGTATCGTAGAAGCAGTCTATTCTGCTTATAAGGCTGAAAGGAGATGGAATTCGGTTCTCTCCCTTACTAAGCATCACAGCCGATTTTTTCTCCCTGCCGTTCTCATCAGTAAATCTGACCTCCGCCGCAGTCTCATCCCTGCTGAAGAGAGTCGCTCCGCGCGAGATTCCGGTTATCATCACCCTCGGAATCTCCCTCATGGAGATTATGTCTGTCTCAAGGTTGAATCTCTCAAAGATCCTGTCAGTTAAAAGAACCGATTTGACTGATTTAGACCTGAGAGAAAATATCTTTCTGCCTATGAATTCAGCCACCCTTTCCTTCTCTCTCAGCTCCCTTGACGGAAGATTCTTCTCTTTGACGGGAAGAGAGACTCTCTTTTCATTGACGAACGCAATTGTATTTTCTGAGGGAGAGCAGGATTTGAGCGAATCTATTATTGAATTGAACCTATCCGCTTCAATCCTCATAAGGGGAGTCCTGTCAATGAATATGACGAGGTATTCCGTCTTATCGCCTTTCAGAGAAGGCTTCGCCGAGTACATTACCGCAGAGGCAAGAGACGCGGAGAGCAGGATTATCCTTATGATTTTCATTATGAATGACTTTAAGGAGCTTCGCTTCATGCTCTTGGAGGAGAATATCCTTACAAAGGGATAGTCTGCGTCAATGCTCTTTCTTCTCATGAAGAGAAGGAAGAGGATGACCGGCGGAATGAGCCAGAGGAGGAGGAGCATTTCCGGGGCGAAGAATGTCATTTCATCCTCCTTGAGAAAAACTTAGACAGGGGAGAGTCGAACCCGTCTTCAATGTATACGTGGTTGTAGTCAATTCCCCTTGAAAGGGCTTCTCTCTCAATTCTTCCGTTTCTTTCGTTTATCGCGTCCATCCTCTCGGAGTATCCTCCGCCCTGAGATATGGCTCCAGTCTCAACGTCGCGAAGGGAAGCTCTGTCAAGGAGCTCTCTGCTCTCCTCCCTTCTGCTTGAAAGGCGGAATATTATCGAGTCGTGCCTTCTCACTCTCATCCCTGCCATCGCATCGATTATGCCCTCCTCATCGTCTCCCATGTCTGTTATCAGAAATACGAATGACGATTCCTTTGTCTTCTCGAACACCTTTTCCAGCGACTTCAGCATCTCAGTTCCGCCCAGCGCCTCCGCAGAGGCAATGTCACGCGCCGCTTCGAAAATCGCGCTCCTTCCTGTGCCGGTTTTTCTGTATGCTTTCAGACTGTCGGAAAAAATCGCATAGGAAAATATGTCATTCTGCTTTGCGCAGACGTATGCGAAGAGAAATACAAGTGTCTTGGCGTACTCGAATTTTCCGGCGAATTTCATAGAAGCGCTCGAGTCCAGAAGAAAAAGCATTCCCGCATTTGTCTCGTCGTCGCTCTCCTTAACATAGTACTTTCCGCTCCTCAGATACGCCTTCCAGTCCAGCTTGGAGAAATCGTCCCCCAGAACATACTCCCTGTACTGCGAGAATTCGGCAGACGAGCCTTTGTAGGGGACCTCGTGGATTCCTGAAAGGTATCCCTTAAGTATCAGCCTCGACCTCAGGAAGAGGTCGGGAATTTCCCTGAAATCAATCTCATTTTTTCTCATCCGCTCTCTTGTAAATTATGCATTTGTTAAGCCTGAAATATTCGGCCCATCCGTCAGAGAGCTTCTTTAAGATTACTGTGTCTGAAGAATCAAAGAGATAATAAAACTCTATTCTGTTTTCATCAAGCTCTTTTTTGAAGTCATCCGGAGCAATCTCTTTTCCGAACGCCCCGTAGTATTCGTTCTTCAGGTAGTATGAGAGAATGGTCATGTAGGCTCTGCTCCCGTCCGATGCGCTTCTTCCTTCAACCTGCTTATCCTTCAGGATTTGATAATCATCGTGAATGTTCTTGTTGGAATTCAAGTCCGAACGAAGATTCCGTGCAGGCATTATCATGAACGTAAGAAGTATAAGAGCGAATGCGGCGATCCTGAGTTTTTCCTTGCTGACAAAGCTTTCCAGAGAGACTGCGGCAAGAACCATAAGTATGAAGAAATTCACCCAGAGATACCTCTGCTCGAAGGCTATCATAATGTAGCCGGCAGCCGAAAGAATAATCGCCAGAAGAAGACCTGCCGTCTCTCTTCTCCTCCTCTTCATGAAGAACATGACAAATGCTGAGAGAATTATGAGAAGCGACAGGTATGAGAATGAGTTGAGGAGGTCCAGAAACCACGGCACGTTCTTCCTTAAAAGCCTCATCTGGTGTTTGAAGTTGTCGGCAGAAGAGAGCGGGTTCCACGCAGACGGATAGACTTTTGACGGGTCGTCCCAGTTTGATGTGCTCAGAGTGTCGGGAAGCTTCATTGCGTGCGTGTAAGGCATTCTCACGTCCTCTTTTACCGGTCCGAATGATGCATAGTTGAATTTTCCTGTAGTTCCGACGGTGAATTCTCCGTACTTGATGCTTACTGGAATTATCCATAAAAGGGAGAGAATCAGAAAGACTGCCATGGCAGATGCGTAGACAGCAACCGTCTTCTTTCTTTCAGCCGAGGCAAAAAACTCAATCGCTGAAATTAAAGTGAAATGGGAGAGAAAGAAGAAGAAGCCGTATGTCTTTGAAAGGTAAAGAAGAAATCCGACCGATCCTGCTTTTAAAAAGAACATCTTTGACTTGAATGCATCTTTTTCCATTACCATGGAAAGGTAAAAGACCATTAAAGAGGCTGTGAGGAAATCGGAGGATGCAACCACCATGGAAAAGTAGAGTACTCCGATTACCGAGGCTGCCATTGCCATTGCCTTTAACTTGAATTCCGCATTCACAGCGTCAAGAAGCCTGTCGAATGAGAATATGGCGAACAAGCCTATGAAGAGAGAGAGGATTTTGAACGAAAGAACCGCGTCCCTGAATATAAGAATGAAAGGCATTAAAAGCCATGAAACAAGGGGCGGCCAGTATCCGTTTACAGCAAGGGAGAATTCGCCGGCAAGATATTTATGCGAAATGTTTATAAGGGATATCGAATCAGGATTTATCTGATGCCTGAAGAACGGGAGAAGAATCAGAAAAAGAATGAAATACGAGAAGTTTACTGCGATTTTGAGTATTATTTCACTTCTCTTCATGATAATCCTCCTCCGTGTTTATGCTCCATATCTCCCTTCTTTTTGAGAAATTGCTTCTTATTGAATCTACCGCGGCCTTTGCAGAGAGCATCGAATGGTCCATGTTATTGTACCTGTGCATTCCGTTTCTTCCCACCAGATAAAGATTCTCATACTTCAATGACCACTCTCTAAGCCTGTCAAGCTCATCGTATGTTCCGAAATAGGCGGGATAAGCCTTCTCCATCCTTAAAACCGTGCTGTCGATTACGTCCTCTCTATTGATGAATCCTATCTTCTCCATCTCGGATATTGCGAACTCTGCCATGTCGGAATCGCTTTTGGAGCTTATTTCATCTCCTTCGGACGTAAAATACTCCAAGCCCATCCAGACGTTCGACTGGTCATTGACAAGGTAGGGGCTCCAGTTGTTGAATATCTGCGCCCTTCCCACCTTAACGTCCCTCTCCTGTATGTAAATCCAGTTGTCAGGCACTATGCAGTTCATGGTCGGAATCTTCGTCTCATTTTTGATGGCTAGCTTTTTCAGGAGAAGTCCGACAGTGAGAAAGTCTCTGTAAACAAGGCCATCTGCTATTCTGCTGATTTCATCATCTTTAACGTCAAATCCTGCCACAAGCTCCCTTATCGGCATTGTGGATATGAATGCGTCGCATTCATAGTATTTCTCTTCGTTCTTCGCAGAGTCAAAGACAGTGACTCCCATTATTCTCTCGTTTTCAGTACGTATCTTTTTTACCTCTGCCCCAAAAAATATTTTCACTCCTCTCTCCTCCGCCTCCTTTGCGATGAATTCCCACAGCTGTCCGGGCCCGAACTTGGGATAGAGAAACTGCTCTATGAGGCTCGTCTCAGTGCCCTTTTGGCTTATGTCACTGTTTTTCACGAAAATCTTTTTTATTGAGTGGATTATCGCCTTTGTCACGTCAAGCCCCTTTACCCTCTGAGCTCCCCATTCTGGTTTTATCTCGGTGCATTTGACTCCCCAGACCTTCTCCGTATAATCCTTGAAGAAAGTCATGTATAGCTCCCTGCCGAACCTGTTGGTGAAGAAATCCTCAAGGGATTTTTCCTTTCGGATGGGCATCAGCTTAATCGTAATGTAGCTCATTCCTATCCTGAACATCCGCACAAGTCCGAGGTTCTTTATAGTGTTCATATTCAATGACACCGGGTAATCGAAGAATGACCTTAGGTAGAATATTCTTGAGAGCCTGTTTCTCACAAGAAGAGTTTCATCCTCTTTTTCCGGGTCAGGAGCATTTTTCTCCTTTGACAGATTGACGCTTCTCCCGAGAGTTGCGTCATCCTTTGAAGGGGTTCCCTGTATGGGAAACTTCGATTTCCAGAAATCCATCACCCAGTCCGATTTTGAGAAGAACCTGTGGCCTCCGAGGTCAATCCTGTTGCCTCTGTAATTTACAGTCTTTGCTATTCCGCCGAGCATCTGCGTCTTTTCGAAGAGTAATACTTCATAATTCTTATCGGTTGACAACAGATTGGCTGCGGTGATTCCGGCAGGACCGCCTCCTGCGATTATTATTCTCTTTTTCATTTATTCTCCGCTCTGCTTTTTTCTTGCCACTGTAAGTATGGAAAATCCGACAGGCATAAGGTTTTTGACAGTAAGTTTTTTTTCAAATCCGAGAATAAGGCTTCCGATGCGGTTTAGAGACCTGTTCACCTCTCCCACGTCGGACTCATTCTCATACCCTGAAATTCTCGATTTCAGAATCCTTGATACAGCACCCGGAATAAAGAGAAGTCCGTTCCAGAAAACCATGTCGGTAACCTCGAACTTTTCCTTCAAGAGCCTTTTTATCTCCATTCTTGAGTATCTGTGCCTTGTCTCCACTGAAAAATCATGATATGAGTACAGGATGTCGAATGCCGGAAGATTCATTATGAGAATCCCCCTGTCGGAGAGTATTCTGTGATACTCCGCGACTGCTTTGCGCTCATTTACTCCCCTGTGCTGCAGAACGTCCATGGACAGCACTATGTCAAAGGATTCGTTTCTGACCGGAATTTCATTCACGCTTCCGTTAAGCTTCATTCTGCACTCTTTCTGACAGAGTTCCAGCCCCTTGAAGCTTATGTCCATTCCCGTTCCCCTTTCAAAGTAAGCGATGTCCCTTCCTGTGCCGCAGCCTGAATCAAAGACTCTCGGATTCTCCCTCTCGCACCTCTTTCTTATGTAGTGCTTTATAAGCTCCCTCTTGCGGACAAACCAGAAGTGTTTGTCCTCGACTTCCCTCATTACTTCATATTCCCTGTCATTCATACGAGTTCAGAGCCTCTATTATGGAGTTAACCTCTCCGTCGGTCAGCTCGCTGAAAGAGGGAATAGTCAGCTCCCTCTTCGCCAGTGTTTCGCATACCGGAAGAGAGATATCCTGCCTGAAATAGTCCTGCCTGTGGAGCGGATACGGATAATGAACTGCCGATGATACTCCCTTTGAGGCAAGATGTTTTTTCAGGTTCTCCCTGTCATCGGTGAAGACCGGCATCAGATGCCCGTTCGACGTTTCAAAGTACCTGTCCGGAGGCAGCTCGATTCTAGGATTCTTCACCCCGTCCCTGTATCTTGATATTATGTTCCTTCTCCGCAAATTCTTCTCCTCTATTCTCTTCATCTTTACGCTTAGTATCACGGACTGAATGTCATCGAGGCGCGAATTTATGCCCTCAGTTTTTGCGGAGTATATCTCAATCTGTCCGTAATTCCTCATCAGAACAAGTCTTTCGTACAGCGCATCATCATCTGTCGCTATCATTCCCCCGTCTCCGAAGCAGCCGAGGTTCTTCGTCGGATAGAATGAGAATGCAGAGAGCGGCGAGTATGCCCCGGTATGCCTGCCTTTCAGCCTGACACCTATCGACTGCGAACAGTCCTCAATGAGGATTATTCCCTTCTCTCTGCAAATCTTCTCAAGTTCGTCCGCCCTTTCGGCCTGTCCGTAAAGATGCACAGCCAAGAGCGCGTCAATTTTTCTTTTGTCGGATGCGAATGCCTCCGTGTCGAGAAGCCCTCCGTTGTCCTTAGCGTCATAGAGAATCATTTCAGCCCCTGCCATCCTTATTGCCTGTCCGCACGGAAGCGGGCTGGCGGCGCATATTCCGATTCTCTTCACGTCAAGCGCCCTGAATATCAGGTATAGTCCGTCAGTGGCATTTCCCACTCCCACCGCATGTCTTTTGCCGACGTACTCCGCGAACTCCTTTTCAAACCTCTTTAGCCTCTCTCCGAGGACAAACCTGCCCTCTCTTATGAACAATTCAAGCTCTTTTGATATTTCATCCAGTTCCGCAGCGTCGCGCGATAGGCCGGAAAAGGGAATCATAGATAGTATCCTTTGTATTTTGTGTAATACTCATACGCATCGGAAAGTCCCTCTCTGATGTCAACGGACTCTTTGTGAGAGAAGAGCTTCTTTGCCAGAGTGTTGTCAGTGCTGAAATCGCCTATGTCTATTTTCTTTATCTCCTCGGGGAAGCTTATGTTGAGTATTGTCACCTTCGGGTTCTTCTCCCTGAGAATGAATGCTATATCCCTGAGAGTCACCGGATTGTCGCTTCCCACGTTGACTATGCCTTTGTAATCGCTTTCAAGGGCTGAAAGTATCGTCCTGCAGAGGTCATTGACGTGGAGCATATCCCTGCTCTGGCCTCCGTCTCCGTAAAGTTCAATGGGATTGTTCGTAACCGCCCTGTTCATGAACCATCCGATGAAAGAGAGCCTCTTGTC
>Ga0172375_10007354_pt1 | contig 15119 bp, 14 predicted proteins | sample LakKiv1m_FD_114537 | JGI IMG/M metagenome (GOLD analysis project Ga0172375, IMG submission 114537) | Freshwater microbial communities from Kabuno Bay, South-Kivu, Congo - kab_092012_11.1m | ecosystem: Environmental > Aquatic > Freshwater > Lake | place: Democratic Republic of the Congo... | reverse complement strand
GCCGAGAGCTTGAAAAGCTCTTGTCCTAGACCAGGCTAGACGATGGGGACAAAACTAAAGGCTTATTCTGCCTCTTCTGCTATCACCGGAGCCACGCAGGAGACGCGGTCTTTGCCTTGCAATTTGATCAGACGCACTCCCTGTGCCGACCTGCCGGTAGAGCGTATATCTTTTATGGCGCAGCGCAAAAACATCCCGTTCTGCGTGATAACCATCAACTCGTCATTATCCGCGACTGTTTTCAGGCTCACTGCCTGGCCATTCTTGGCAGTCACTTATATCTTAATGATACCCTTGCCCCCTCGGCTGGTCAGGCGGTATTCTTGGAACGCAGTACGTTTGGCAAACCCCAGCTCAGTCACGGTCAATACGGTAGAGTCCTTATGGGGCAATACCATATCAATAACCTCGTCTTTCTTGGCTAAAGAGATGGCACGCACGCCCTTGGCCTGTCTGCCCATATCGCGCACCTTGCTTTCCACAAAGCGTATGGCCTTACCTTGACGGGTACCTATCAGCAGCTCTTGCTTGCCGTCGGTAAGCTCTACGCCTATAAGCTCATCGTTTTTCTCCAGCGTAATACCGATAATCCCACCTTTACGCGGATTGCCGTAAGCATCCAGCTGAGTCTTTTTAATCTGGCCCTGCTTAGTGACCATTACCAGGTATTTGTCGGCGGAAAATTCTTTAACCGGGATAGTAGAGCTCACCTTATAACCCGCCTCCATCTGCAACAGATTAATTATAGCCTTGCCTTTAGAGATACGGCTGGCCTGTGGTATCTCATATACCTTTAACCAGTGCACCTGACCTTTGTCTGTAAAAATCAGCAGGTAATCCCTGGTAGAGGCTACAAAGAGATGCTCTACAAAATCCTCCTCTTTTACCTCTGCCCCGGTAGCGCCCCTGCCTCCCCGTTTCTGTTTACGGTAAGCGCTCACCGGCAGGCGCTTGATATAGCCGCCGTGGCTGATAGTAACCACCACGTCTTCCTCTGCGATCAGATCTTCTACCTCCAGCTCTTCTACCTCGCCTACCACATCGGTCCTGCGCTCATCGCCGTATTGCTTCTTTAGCCCTTCCAATTCGTCCTTGATGATTGACTCAACCTTTTTGTCCGAGGCAAGTATGGCCTTACAAAGCTCGATCTTCTTCAGGAGCTCCGCATATTCTGCGTCGAGTCTATCGCGCTCAAGCGCAGTCAGGCGCTGCAACTGCATTTCTAGTATTGCCTGGGCCTGCACCTGCGAAAGATCAAATTCTTTCACCAGGCGTTCTTTGGCATTCTCCGTGTTTTTGGAGGTCTTGATAGTCTTGATTATACGGTCGATAAACTTCAGGGCGATCTTTAAGCCCTCTAAGATATGCGCCCTCTTTAAAGCCCGGTCTAATTCAAATTGGGTGCGTCTGCGGATAATAACCTTGCGGTGAGAGATATAGGCGTCCAGGATCTGCCCCAGATTCAGGACCCTGGGCCGGTTTTCAACCAGCGCCAGCATAATAATACCAAAGGTAGTCTCTAGCTGCGTATGTTTAAAAAGCTGATTGAGAATAATCTGTGATTCGGCATCGCGCTTAAGTTCAACTACGATGCGCATCCCTTCTTTGTCGGATTCATCGCGGATATCCGAGACCCCCTCTATTTTTTTATCGTCAACCAGCGCAGCGATAGCTTCAATGAGCGCTGATTTTTGCACCTGATAGGGGATCTCTGTTATTATAATCAGGTCTTTGCCGTTTTTCTGATGTTCAACCGTAGCCCGGGCACGCACCACCAGTTTCCCCCTACCGGTTGTATAGGCATCCTTTATGCCGGACCTGCCACAGATTACTCCGCCGGTAGGAAAATCAGGGGCCCTGATGTAGCGCATTAGGTCTTTTATCTCGGCTTCCGGATGATCCAAAAGATATATAATGGCGTCTGCCACTTCAACTAGATTATGCGGCGGAATATTGGTAGCCATGCCTACTGCTATCCCGCTTGATCCGTTCACCAGGAGATTGGGCAGGGATGCGGGCAGAAGAAGCGGCTCTTTCAGGGAGGAATCAAAATTAGGGCCAAAGTTTACCGTATCTTTATCGATATCTCCAAGCATGTCGTCGGAGATTGCAGCAAGCCTGGCCTCGGTATAACGCATGGCCGCAGCAGCATCGCCGTCAACAGAACCGAAGTTGCCCTGCCCGTCAACCAGGGGATAGCGCAGCGAAAAATCCTGGGCCATCCTGACTAAGGTATCATAAACCGCGACGTCTCCATGCGGATGGTATTTACCCAGGACTTCTCCGACGATACGTGCGCATTTTTTATAAGGCTTGGAGTGGTCGAGGCTGAGTTCCTGCATGGCATAAAGTATCCTGCGGTGCACAGGCTTGAGGCCATCCCGCACATCAGGCAGGGCTCGGCCAACGATAACGCTCATGGCGTAATTCAAGTAGGAATCTTTGACCTCTTCTTCGATATAAACCGGAATTATTTTTTCGTTAAGCGTATACATTTAGGGAACAGTTATACATCTAAGTTCTTTACCTGATGCGCGTATTCTTCTATAAAAGCGCGGCGCGGCTCAACTTGGTCTCCCATTAAAACAGTAAACATCTTGTCTGTCTCCACCGCATCCTCAAGGGTCACCTGTAATATGGTGCGCTTCTGGGGGTCCATAGTAGTATCCCAAAGCTGCTGCGGGTTCATCTCGCCTAAGCCTTTGTACCTCTGGATATGCATGCCTCTGGTAGCCATCTCTTTTATATAAACCAAGGCTTCCTTCAGGGCAAAGAGTTCTTTTTGCTCCTTTTCGTTTACGATACGGTAAAGCGGCTTAGGTTTTTTGTTCGCATCCTTGACAACGGCCTCTTTTTCCAACAACTCCCCAGCTGCATAGGTATTAATATCCAGACTCATCTTTTCCAGCTTAAGCAAGAGTTGCTCTATCTCCGCAGCCTCAAAGAGCTCCAAGACATCCTGCCCGGCCTCCTTTTCCTGGCCGGCAGTAAATTTAGCTAATTCCTTATCCGAATAGAGAAAATGGTCAATACCATCCACTTTTACCTTATAAATAGGCATTTTTTTGGTCTTAAGGTGTCTAAATGTGAGGTATTTTTTAAATTCTACTCCCTTTTTCTCTAACATCTTAGCCAGTTTCTCTATCTCTACCAAAAGGCGCAGGAGTTCTTTAAACTGATTGTCAGTAAAAACTTGCTTATCTTTCAGGCGCATAAAGTGGTGTCCTTCCCGACCCAGCTCAAGAAGAAACTCATCCATCTGCTGCTCAGTCTGTATATACTCCTCGCGTTGGCCTCTTTTGATCTTATATAAAGGAGGTTGGGCAATATAGACATGCCCTTCAGTTACAAGCTTGGGCATCTGACGGTAAAGCAGGGTAAGCAACAGGGTCCTGATATGCGACCCGTCTATATCCGCATCTGCCATAAGTATGAGCTTAAAATAACGCAGTTTGGCCAGGTCAAATTCCTCCCCCACCCCGGTTCCCAATGCTGTGATGATGGTGCGGATCTCTTCATTAGATAAGATTTTATCCAGACGCGCCTTTTCTACGTTTAAAATCTTACCTTTGATAGGCAGGATGGCCTGGAATCTGCGGTCCCGGCCCTGTTTAGCCGAGCCTCCGGCAGAATCGCCTTCCACGATATAGAGCTCACATAAGGCCGCATCCCTCTCCGAACAATCTGCTAATTTGCCTGGCAGGCCGGCGCCTTCCAAAGCGCCTTTTCTGCGAGTTAATTCCCGCGCCTTACGCGCTGCTTCACGGGCACGCGAGGCAACAATGACCTTATCTATAATTTTATTTGCTACCGAAGGATTTTCCTCAAAATATGCTGCTAAGGCATCGAGACTCGCTGAGGCAACCAGGCCTTCAACCTCAGAGTTACCCAGCTTAGTCTTGGTCTGGCCTTCGAATTGCGGATTAGGCACCTTGACATTCACCACCGCAGTCAGGCCCTCACGCACATCTTCTCCGCTGATGGCAATCTCGTCGTTCTTGAGCAGATTCTTGCCCTTTGCATACTGGTTAATAGCCCTGGTCAGGGCGGATTTAAAACCGGAGAGGTGCGTACCACCCTCGATGGTATTAATGTTGTTGGCGAAAGAAAACAGGGTCTCGGCATAACCGTCGTTATACTGCAGGGCTACCTCGACGATCACATCGTCTTGCTCTTTCTGAAAATACACCACCTTGTTGTGCAGTGGATTTTTGTTTTTACTCAGATACTCCACAAAAGAAACAATCCCGCCGGCAAAATCAAATACCGCTTCCTTATCACTGCGCTCATCGCCCAGCTTAATCTTGAGCCCCTTGTTCAAAAAGGCCAGCTCGCGCAGGCGCTGGGATAATATGTCATAGGAAAAATCTATTTTGTTAAAAATGGTGCGGTCGGGCTTAAAAGTAACCCTGGTGCCGGTAGAACTGCTCTTACCGATAACGGTAAGTTTGGAGGCGGTCTTGCCGCGCTCGTAACGCTGATGATAAACCTTGCCATCCCTCTTGACCTCCACCTCCAGCCAATCAGAAAGGGCATTGACTACGCTCACCCCTACTCCGTGCAGCCCCCCGGATACTTTATATACGCGATGGTCAAACTTACCGCCTGCGTGCAACGTAGTAAGGGCTACCTCTACAGCCGGTTTTTTCTGCGTCTTATGCATATCCACCGGAATCCCGCGGCCATTATCTATGATGCTTACGCTGTTGTCGGAGCGTACCTCTACCTCGATATAATTGCAATAGCCTGCCAGGCTCTCGTCTACGCTATTATCTACCACCTCGTAAACCAGATGATGCAGGCCGCGTACAGAGGTGTCCCCGATATACATCGCCGGCCGGCGCCTTACCGCCTCTACCCCCTCCAGCACCTGAATAGTGGTGGCGTCATAGGCCTTGCTCTCTTTCTCGAGAGCTGGAGATGCGTGTTGCTGATCGGGTATTTTACTCTTTGCTTTTTTCATGTTTTTCTCCCAAGGTAAAACGGATATCCTTGATCACTGCCTTGGTTAGGCTGCGTAATTTACGCAGCGTCTCTTCTTTTTTTAAGCTCAGGGCGTATAGCCAGCTGGATGAGTCTACGCTAACCGCCAATATGCCTTTATTAAAATAATGTAATGCTATGTGTTCCAGCTCTTTTTTGGTGAAAATTTTTTTAAAGAGCCTGCGGGGATCCTGTGGGCGTAACTGGCCTTTTTGTTTTTCCCACTTCTGCATCAAGCCTTCGATTGTCTGCTTTAGTGTTTCCGCCATACTTGAAAAACAGGGCTTAATTCAGACGCATGGGCAAGACGATATAAGTATATCCGTCGGTGCGGATCACCCCGGGTTTTTCACTATCAATCAATTCAAAAATGATCCTCTCACCCTGCAGGTTTTTTAACACATCGACAAGGTAGTGCGGATTAAAACCAATAACCATCTCTTTACCCCGGTATTCCGCACTTACCTCCTCAAAAGATTCCCCGATATCCGGGGTAGATTTTGAGATGACCAACTTGTCTTTAAACACCTCCAACTTGACTGCCTGATAATCGGGGGTGGCAAGCAACGCCGCCCTTTTAACCGCCAACAGAAACTGCTCCCTATCAATCCCCATTTTATTTTCCGATATGGGGGGCACCACCTGCTGATAATCTGGGAATTCACCCTCTATTAAACGCGAAATCACAACCACGTTGCCCAAATCAAAAAGGGCCTGATTATTACTTAATATTAACGATACCATACCTTCGTCTTGGAGGTTGCGATTTAGTTCCTGTATGGTTTTGATGGGTACAATAATCCTGGTTTCTTTCTCGATATTCTGTTGTAGCTTGCGCTCGGCAATGGCTAATCTTTTACCATCTGTAGCCACTAAGGTCAAGTTGTTTTTGTAGAAACGGAATAAAATACCGTTTAAAACATAACGTGTTTCATCAAAAGATACCGCAAAAGATGTGAGATTAAAAACCTCTTTCAAAACAACTTGTTCTAGGTTAATGACTTGTTGATCTTTAAACTCCGGTAGTTTTGGAAATTCTTCCGGGGCAAGCCCTAAAATCTTAAATTGGCAGTTTTCTGTCTCAATAATCACTAAGTTGTTTTTTTTAGTATTTATATTAATGTTGTCTGCGGGTAATTCTTTAATAATATCGTTTAATCTTTTAGCTGGTATAGTAATGGAGCCTGGTTCCTGTGTCTCCACAGGTATTACACAGGTTATACCAACATCTAAGTCGGTAGCTGTTAATTTAAGTTTTGTCCCTTGAGCTTCGATTAAAATATTTGATAACACAGGTAAAGCGGTTTTGGTGGTAATAATGTTTTGTACTGTTTGGATCCCGCTAAGTAAGACTTCTTTATTTATTTTAAACTTCATTCAGTACTCCTTCGCTATATACTATTACTTTATTAATAATTAATTATATCATAGTGGTAGTAATATGGTTTTGTTTTTGTTGAAAAACACCACAACCCCCACAACACAAACACAATACACAAACAATACCCCACCCCACAACCCTTGTATTTATTGTTGAAGGGTGTTAATAACCTGTTCTACCCTACTTTTTAAAGACAAATTACTTTCTAAACCCAACTTAATCTTATTATAGGAATGTAATACAGTAGTATGATCTTTGCCTCCAAAAAACTCCCCTATTTCAGGCAACGACAAATCAGTAAACTCCCTGCTTAAATACATTGCCACCTGGCGCGGTAAGACTATGGTTTTATGACGACGCCGGGTTTTTAAATCCTGTAGAGATACCCCAAACTCTTCTGCCACACAACGTTGTATAAAATCAACCGTAATAAGCTTTTTAGGTTCTTTTAAAAGGTCTTTTAAAACCTCTTTGGTCAAATCTAAGGTAATAGCCTTCTCTTCCAATAGAGAGTATGCAATGGTCCGTATCAGCGCACCCTCTAGTTCCCGTATATTGGTTTTGATTAATTGGGCGATAAAAAAGATGACCTCGTCCGGGACATTCACGGATTCGCGCTCGATCTTCTTTTTTAATATTGCGACGCGCGTTTCCAGATCCGGAGGCTGGATATCAGTGGTCAGACCCCACCCGAACCGGGAGACCAACCGGTCCTGGAGGTTCGCGATCTCTTTAGGCGGACGGTCAGAACAGATTACAATCTGTTTATGGGCGTCGTAGAGCGAATTAAAGGTATGGAAAAATTCCTCTTGGGTTGATTCTTTCCCCGCGATAAAGTGGATATCGTCTATAACCAAGACGTCGAGATTACGATATTTTTGCCGGAAGGCCGCCGTAGAGCGGTGTTGTATAGCGTCGATAAGCTCGTTGGTAAACCGTTCCGAAGGCATATAGCATATTTTGCAATGGCCTGACTTTTTATTTTTTATATGGTGGCATACCGCCTGTATAAGATGCGTTTTGCCCAGGCCTACCCCGCCGTAAACAAATAAGGGGTTGTATGTCTTAGCAGGAGACTCGGCTACCGCCAGAGAGTAGGCGTGAGCATGGCGGTTGGAGGCGCCTACCACAAAATTATCGAAGGTATAACGCGAATTAAGGCCGAGGCCATTCTGCGTGTCCGCAAGTCTACTGGCGAAGGCGTCTGTTTTAAGTTTAGGTTGAGGGTGTTGAGCCTGCGCCTGGACCTCTAAGGCAATAGAAACCGCCTCTTTCGTTATCTCCTGCGTTGCCTTCTCAAGGGTCTGCTTGTAGTGTTTTTCCACCCACTCTTTAAAGAACTGATCTGGCGCCTCTAGTGTCAAAATGCCTTTTTCCTGCTTTTTAGGTTTAAGCGGTACAATCCAGGTATCAAACACCGTCTTACCCAAGGTGTTCTTCAGGCTATCCTGTACTCTGACCCACATTTTATGTATATCCGTCATATTTAAAAACAACCCGCTCGGGCGTTATTCACAGTATATTCACAACTTGCATAACCCTGTGGAAATATTATAACAAAGAAAAAGCCTGTTGCAAGACAAAACCGCAGCAGCCTTACCGCGCCAGGATAACGACTCTTTCTTGTGCGGGGCGCATAGCCAAGGATTCTTGCCCCTAGTAAGGGGCTGGTTATAAAGGTTGCAGTCCGATGTATAAACCGGCAGCGTTTAAAACGAAGAACACCCATGCTTTTTATATACCGCCTGCTATTTTTGGAAACATCATTATACAATATTTTTTTTACCAGTCAACAAAAATAAAACAACAACCCTAAAATTCTTCTGTTGCGTCGGGAAAACAGCATCGCGCCCCCTCGGCTTTATCCCCGCGGACATTGCGGCATATTGACGGGATGGCCCCTCGCGTCTTATTATTGACGACGCTTTAATATATTTGACTTTGTTGGACTTTATGTTATAATTGAAAAACATTCTTAAGCGGGTAATATTAAACGCTAACCTAAAGGATAAGTAGTCATGAAGAAACATCTGAAGACGCCTACCAATATCGTTACGAAGCGCAAACAAGGTTTCCGTAGCCGCATGGCTAAGCGCGCAGGCCGGAAGGTATTGGCCTTACGGCGTAAAAAAGGCAGAAAAAGACTCTCTATTTAATGTTGTACAGGATAGCCGTAACCCTTCTGAATATATATCAAAGGTATCTTAGGGTAATAATGCCTCCTTCGTGCCGCTTTGTGCCTAGTTGTTCTGAGTACGCCAAACAGGCAATTCAAAAATACGGGATTCTTTGGGGGAGCGTTAAAGCAGCAAAAAGGCTGCTGCATTGTCATCCCCTCTCCCAAAAGACTGTTTATGACCCACTAATCTAAACACTATGGAAAAACGTTTAATAGCAGCTCTTGCTCTTTCATTGTTAGTATTATTAAGTTGGTCTTTGTTTACTGCTAAGTTTTATCATATTGATAATAATAGGGTTACAGTTAAAACAATAGAAGCTCCGGTTTCACTCCCCCTGGTAAAATCCACTCCCCCCCTGCTACAAGAACCGGCAAAACCAGGAGACTTGTTTACGGTTAAACAAGATAAGTACTCTCTTGTTTTTGATGAAACCGGGGCCAGCATTTATGAGATTATCTTTCCTGCGTATCAGTCGTACAGTCTCTCCTTAAAAGAAGGGTTTCGTTTAAAAAACCCGGCTGAAGGCTTTAAGCTAGTTAGTGCTTCTCCAAAAGTAGTAAGTTTTGTCTACCGCGACAACGAAAAAGAGATCGTCAAGAAGTTCCTATTATCTAACTCTAATTATACCATTATGTTAGAATTGGAAATAAAAAATATTTCTCAGCACCCTCTACATTTTAATCTGGATTTGATAGCAACCAAGATGGATTTTAACGCTGACCAGAATGAAGCGCGCTTCCAAGACGCAACCTTAGCCCTTAAGGAGAAGGTGTTACACATGAATGCCCGCAAGGATATTAGTTCCCCAGGGTTAAAATTTCTTGGTTGGCGCGACAGATATTTCTGCGGCATTATTGAGCCGCAAGCCAATGATTACGGTTACAGCGCCTTTATTAATAAAGCAGATAAACATAGTTCAGAGATCAGCTTGGTTTCTGCGGATTTAGCAATACCTAGCCAGCAGACAATTACGCAGAAATTTCATATCTACTTGGGGCCACAAGAGTTAGGTATTATAAAGAAGATTAATTCTAGCTGGACAACAGTAGTGTATTACGGCATTTTTGATTTTATTGCTAGGTTACAGGTAGGGTTATTAACAGCGCTCTACGGCATGGTGCATAATTGGGGTTGGGCGATAGTTTTATTTAGTATAGCGATTTATATTATTCTTTATCCTCTTACCCTGAAACAGATGCGCTCAATGAAAGAAATGCAAGTGTTACAACCGCATATAGAAACTTTGCGCCAGACATATAAAGATAACCCGCAAAAATTAAATAAAGCAATTATGGAATTGTATAAAGAGCATAAGGTAAATCCTCTGGGAGGGTGTCTGCCTATGATCTTGCAGATACCAATCTTTTTTGCGTTATATCAGGTTTTGTTACGTTCTGTCTCTTTGAGAGGCGCTAAGTTCCTGTGGATTAAAGATTTATCTAAACCAGACAATCTTTTTACCCTTCCAGTATCGTTGCCTATAATGGGCAATGAATTTAATATATTACCTATTCTTATGACTATCGGCATGTTTATCCAACAGAAAATCTCTACTGTAACTACCAGCAGTAATGCTGAACAGCAAAAGTTAATGTTGATTATAATGCCGCTTATGTTCGGTTTTATTTTTTATCGTATGCCTTCAGGCCTGGTATTGTATTGGTTTATTAATAGCACGCTAATGTTGATCTACCAATTACGGATTAGGCGGTTAAAATGAGCCAAAAATCCTATATAGAGGTTGAGGGAGTTACCGTAGAGGAGGCGATTAAGAAGGCACTTCAGGCGTTAAAATTGCCCCGCAATAAGGTTAAGATTGAGGTTCTGGCTGAAGAAGAAAAAGGCCTCTTCGGTATGTCCGGAGCAAAACTCGCTAAGATTAGAGCAAGCGCGTTATAAGATAAATAAAAAACTTGACAAAACCCTTATTTCGCATTATTCTAAGTGTATAAAAAGAAGGTAATATCTCTCTTCCAATAAAGCAATGTTCCGCGTGGAACATTGCTTAACTACAACAATTACAATGGGTAAGATTATCGCTATCTGTAATCAGAAGGGTGGCACAGGCAAAACTACTTCAGCAATCAATCTTTCCAGTTACCTAGCATTAGCCAGTAAAAAAGTATTATTAATAGACCTAGACCCACAGGCAAACGCTACTAGCGGTATGGGGGTTAATAAGCATAATATTCAAAAAAGTACCTACCATGTTTTATTGGAAGAACTCAATATACAAGAGATTATACAGAGCACGGTAATAAACAATCTTTATTTAGCCCCTTCCAATCTGGACCTTACTGGCGCAGAGGTAGAGCTTGTAGGCGTTATGGGAAGGGAGTATCGTCTGAAAAGGGCCTTAGTTAATGAAAAGGAGAACTTCGACTTTATCTTAATAGATTCTCCGCCATCTCTGGGGCTACTAACTATCAATGGTCTTTGCGCAGCTGGTTCAGTCTTGATACCTGTGCAATGTGAATATTATGCATTAGAGGGATTAACGCAACTCGCTAATACTATTAATCTTGTAAAGGATAATCTGAATCCTGGGCTGACTATCGAAGGTGTGCTGCTGACTATGGCAGATTTCCGTACCAATCTTACGAAAGAAGTGGTACAAGAAGCCAGGGAGCATTTTAAAGAGAAGGTATATCAGACAGTAATACCGCGTAGTATACGCTTGACAGAGGCGCCTAGTTTTGGCAAACCCATTGCCTTATACGACAAAGAATCAATCGGCGCGCAGAAATATGAAGAGCTGTGCAAAGAGATTTTAGGTATCCCTATCTCTGAGCAAGCCACAGATGAAGGAGCAATAGAATGGAAAGAAAAGCCTTAGGTAAAGGCATTGGCGCTTTAATACCGGAAAAAACAACAGAGGAAAAACAAGAGAAAATTATCTATGCGGCCATAGATAAGATTAAGCCTAACCCCTTTCAGCCGCGGGAAGATTTTGATCTCCAAGGCATGGAAGACTTAATCCAGTCTATTAAAGAGAAAGGCGTGATTCAGCCAGTCCTGGTCAGGCGCCAGGGCGATTATTATGAGTTGATTGCCGGAGAGAGAAGGCTTCGCGCTGCTAACTCCTTGAATTTAAAAGAGATACCAATTATAGTTAAAGATGTCCAAGATCGTGATTCTTTGGAGATATCTTTAATTGAGAATATACAGAGAGAGGAACTTAATCCGATTGAAGAAGCGCGCGCATTTCTCTATCTTATTGATAAATTTGGTGTTACGCAAGAAAAACTCAGTGAAGTCTTGGGTAAATCACGCGTTTCTGTTACCAACACCTTGCGGCTGTTAAAGCTGCCTAAGGAGATTCAGGATGAGATGAAGAAGGGACGTATCTCTTTTGCGCATGGAAGGGTCCTGTTAGAATTAGAAGATATTAATCAGCAGCGTAGGCTTGCCCACGAGATTATTGCCAATGGCATTTCCGTGAGAGAGCTGGAGAACCTGGTTCAAACACACAGACCCAGAAACAACAAGAGAAGAATGAGGTCATCAATACCGGCGGAGCCTTATATCGCAGTTATGGAAGAAGAGCTGCAGCATATTTTAGCCACCAAGATACGGATTACTAAGCAGAAAAAACGCGGGCATATCGTTATCGAATTCTATTCTCCGCAGGACCTGGAGAGGATTGTGACGAGGATTAAAGGAGGGAAGGTTTTATGAACCAGGCAGCGCTCATTTTGATTAAACCGGATGGGTTAAAGAAATCATTGACTGGGAATATCCTAACGCGGCTATCCGAGACTAAGCTTGAGATCGTAGCCGCTAAGATGGAGAGGGTCTCCAAGGCCCTTGCCGAGGAGCACTATAAACATCTCAAAGACAAACCTTTTTTCTCGGAATTGATAAAATACCTGCGCGGCGAGTTGCACGACCGCCGTAAAGTAATGGCCTTGGTATACTGGGGGGAGGATGCGATTAAGAAGTGCAGGGAATTGGCAGGTGCCACTAACCCGGAAGAGGCTGAATCGACTACCATACGCGGTTCTTACGGCCGGATAACCACCACGGGTGTTTATGAAAACGTAATTCATGTCTCTTCCAACGAGGAGGAGGCGGAGCGCGAGATAAAACTCTGGTTTAACCCCGCAGAGATTATCGTGGATCTTTATCCTACCAAGGAACTTTCCGAGGTCAAGAAGCAGGAGGCCTGGGCTTAAAAGGAGATTGAGTTATGATTATGAGCATGACTGGTTTTGGCAGCAAAGAAAATGAGATTGCAGGGTTGGGCAAGGTGCGCGTTGAGATACGCAGCACCAACCATAAGTTTTTAGAGACAGTATTGCATCTGCCCGAAGGGTTTTTATCCTGGGAAGAGAGGGTTAAAAAGGAGATTGAGTCCAGGATTAAAAGAGGCAGAGTTACCTGCGCTGTAAATATTATCGGTCATCAGCCTGCAGCCGTATACATCAATAAGGACCTGCTTGAGAACTACATCTTTGTAATCCGCAAGATTCAGGGCCAGCTGCATATTAAAAATGAGGTAAACATAGATACCCTGATCAGGTTGCCCGGTGTATTATCGCTTGCGCAAAACAATATTCCCAGGGTCAAGGCCTGGTTGCAGCTGAAGACGCTGGTGAATCAGGCGATGGATGATTTTCTTCTGATGCGTCGCAAGGAAGGTAGCGCCCTGCAGGGTTATCTTAGGGCCCGCGGCCAGGCGCTCAAAGGGAACCTGGAGATTATCAAAACCAGATTTAAAAAGGTCGTCAAAGATAAGCTTGCCCAGATTCATACAGAAGAAGAACGCAACAGTCTATTAAAAGATACTGATATCAGCGAGGAATTGGAGCGCTTGGCATTTCATATCAAGAGTTTTAACGCGAAACTCGCCCGGGGCGGTACAATAGGCAAAGAACTGGACTTTATCTCCCAGGAGATGCAGCGCGAGACTAACACCATAGGCGCTAAATGCTGCGATACGATTATCTCGGCTCAAATGATCCAGATAAAGAGCCAGGTCGAGAAGATACGAGAACAACTACAAAACTTAGAGTAAGTGAAAGCAGGCAGGGTTAAAAATACGGGCTTGATATTTGTCATCTCCGGGCCTTCCGGGTCCGGCAAGACCACCTTGCTTAAAGGTTTGCTTTTAGACAGACAACTGAAGAAAAAACTGGTAAAATCCATCTCTTTGACGACCCGGCAAAAAAGGTCAGGGGAACAGGATAAGCGGGACTATTTTTTTATAAGCCAGAAGCAGTTTTTACGCCTGCGCCGTTTAAAAAAAATTCTTGAATGGACTAAATATTTAGGCTATTATTACGCCACGCCCAAAGATGTGGTCGAGCGTAATTTCAAGCGGGGACGCAACGTCTTGCTCTGTTTGGACTTAAAGGGTGCGCGCAGGATAAAACGTATGTATCCAGGAAATACAACTACCCTTTTTATCCAGCCCCCTTCTTTGGAGGCCTTAAAAGAAAGAATAACCAAACGCTGCCGTCAAACCGACAAGAAAGAGGTCTTGGAGCGTCTTAGGCTTGCCAGGGAAGAGGTCTCAACCAAACAGGGGTATGATTACTATCTGGTGAATAAAAATTTCGAGCTAGCTTTAAAAAGGCTAAAAACAATTATACTTAAAAAGCTACAGACAACGCAACATTAACAAGGAGCGGGCAAAGGATGATGCACGTACCGTTAGAGAAGCTGCTGGACAAGAGCGAAAGCTCGATTTACAAGCTGGTGAATCTGGCATCCAAGAGGGCCTTGGAGATAGCCGAGGGTCAGCCCAAGATGGTGGAGGTCGATGCTTCAATTAAGCCTTCGACCGTAGCCTTGCTTGAGATTGCCGCGAACAAGCTGTATTGTAAGAAAAAATAGGTCGGCTAAAATGGCAAAAAACAAAAACATTATCTTGGGGGTTACTGCCAGCATTGCTATTTATAAGGCCTGCGAGATAGTCCGTAGGCTCAAAGAGCAGGGTTTTGATGTGAGTGTGGTGATGACGCAGGAGGCAGAGGAGTTTATCAGGCCTGTGGTCTTTCAGGGCTTAAGCGGCAATAAGGTATACCGGGGTTTATTTGATGAGCCCGAGGATTGGGAGATGGAGCATGTCTCGCTTGCCCAAAAGGCGGACCTGGTCCTGGTGGCACCCGCCACCGCCAATATCATTGCTAAGGTTTCCTGCGGCATATGTGATGATCTATTGACATGCGTTATCTCTGCTACGGCTGCGCCCGTGGTTTTCGCGCCGGCGATGAATGAGCGGATGTATAAAAATAAGATCACCCAGGAGAATATAAAGAGATTGAAGTCGTTAGGCTATGGGTTTGTTGAACCCAGGGTAGGCAGGCTTGCCTGCGGCAAGATGGGGGTAGGCTGTTTAGCAGAGGTTGAGGCCATAGTTAAAGAAGTCAAGAGAATCATTTAAAGATATGGCGACGTAGCCAAGCGGCAAGGCAGCTGTCTGCAAAACAGCTATTCAGCGGTTCGATTCCGCTCGTCGCCTCTGAATTTTGCCGTAGTTCGGCGGGGCGTTAAAATGTCATGGATGGGCAAGTGGTGGAATGGCATACACGACAGACTTAAAATCTGTTGGCCGCAAGGTCGTGAGGGTT
>Ga0172375_10007352_pt1 | contig 15121 bp, 11 predicted proteins | sample LakKiv1m_FD_114537 | JGI IMG/M metagenome (GOLD analysis project Ga0172375, IMG submission 114537) | Freshwater microbial communities from Kabuno Bay, South-Kivu, Congo - kab_092012_11.1m | ecosystem: Environmental > Aquatic > Freshwater > Lake | place: Democratic Republic of the Congo... | reverse complement strand
GGCAGCCGCTCTGCGCAATGTCGAGCAGAACGGCATCGTCTTTCTCGACGAGATGGACAAGATTGCCTCGCGCAGCGAAACGCAGGGCGCCGATGTGTCGCGCCAGGGCGTGCAGCGCGACCTGCTGCCGCTGGTCGAGGGCACGACGGTGTCGACCAAGTTCGGCATGATCAAGACCGACCACATCCTGTTCATCGCCAGCGGGGCGTTTCATTTCGCCAAGCCATCGGACCTGATTCCCGAACTGCAGGGTCGTTTCCCGATCCGCGTCGAGCTCGATTCGCTGTCGGTCGATGACTTCGAGCGCATCCTGACCCAGACGGATGCCTGCCTGACGCGTCAGTACGAGGCGCTGCTCGGAACGGAAAGCGTGCAGCTCGGTTTCACCGCCGACGGCATCCGCCGCCTTGCGCAAATCGCTTTCGAAGTGAATGAGAAGACCGAGAACATTGGTGCGCGGCGGCTCTACACGGTAATGGAAAAATTGCTCGAGGAGCCGGCCTTCTCTGCCGGTTCGACGGGCGCGGCGAGCGCATTGACCATCGACGCGGCCTATGTCGATGCGCGCCTCGCCGAACTGGCGCGGCGCGAGGATCTATCGCGCTATGTGCTCTGATTGGAACCGGGCATGACTGCGATTGCCGATCTCGGCAGCAAGTATCCGAAACTCGGTAGCCTGTTCGCCAAGGCCCAGCAAAACTTTCCAGCCAATCTGGCCAGCCGGCATGAACACTTGCTGCGCGAGATCGAAGCCGCGTGGGGAACTGCCGAATGCGTGCGTTTGCTAGACGACCTGGTATTTTCCGATCGCCCCGACCGGCTGGGGTTTACCTACGACGTGATGATGGAATTGTTCGCGCTCAAGGGCCACCACGACCGGTTGTATCCGCAATTCGTCGCGAACCAGTTCGATCCATTTGCCTATGTCGCTGCTGGGGAATCGGGAGACAAGGCGGATCGGAAAGCAAGCAAACGGATGCCGGAATCCGGTGCGAAAGAATCTCCCCAGCCTGCCCAGGTTGTGGCGAATGAGGTTTCCGGGCTTGGGGGAGTCCAACCGGTGTCTGCCCAAGGCTCGCTTGGCCCCATGCCGGCGACATCCAAGCCATCGGAAACTGCCTGGCCGGAAGTCTTCAGCCTTGATGAACTGCGCAACTTGGTGAGGCGGCGTGCTTCGGGCGAGCGCATGCCGCTGCGCGACAAGCGCATGATCGTGGAGATCCTGAAGCAGTATGCCGCCATCTCCGACGCGGATCTCGATAAGGCAATCAGGCTCCAGGCCGGCTCGGGACAGGGCAAGAAACGTGAGCCGATCGGCAAGGTACTGCTCAAGCTGGGCATCGTCGGCGAGGAACTGGTAATTCGCGCCTTGTGTCTCCAGTATGGTGTCTTCATGGTCAACCTGCAGCGCTTCCAGATCGATGCCGAGACCATGCGCCTGATTTCCCCGGAAGTTGCCCGCAGCCTGCGGGCGATTCCGGTGGCGGATTTCGATGGCATCCTCTTCCTCGCGGTCGAAAATCCGTTCGGTTTCGATCAGCGCGAGTATTTCACCTTCCTGACCAAGCGCAAGGTCGAACTGGTGATGGCGTCGGCGAGCCAGATCACGCGGCAACTGCAGGCTTTCGGCCAGGTCCGTTCAGTACAGCAGGGCAAGGAAGAGTTTCGCCACCTGGCGCAGAAAGCGCTAGGCGCGCTGGGGGAAACGCCCCTCGTCGAACTGATCAACGATGATGCCGAGGATGCGAACGGCGCGTTGAACCAGGACGATGCTTCCATCGTCGGTCTGGTCAACAAGATCATTTCGGATGCCGCCGAAGTGGGCGCTTCCGATATCCATATCGAAAGCTTCTACGGCGATCCGCTCGCCTACATCCGCCTGCGCCGCGACGGGCGTATGGAGGAGTATTCCCAGTATTCCGCCAGCTATCATCGCGCGGTCATCTCGCGTATCAAGATCATGTCCAATCTGGACATCTCCGAGCGGCGCATCGCGCAGGACGGCAAGATCTCCTTTCTTCGTCCCGGCCGCGAACGCATGGACTTGCGCGTCGCGACGATCCCGACCTCGCGCGGCATCGAGAACGTCTCGATCCGCCTGCTGCATGCGGGCGATCCCTACCCGATCGAAGCGCTCAAGATGTGCGAGCGCGATCTGTCCGTCTTCAAGCGCCTGATCCATCGGCCGTATGGTTTGATCTTGGTGTGCGGGCCGACCGGCAGCGGCAAGACGACCACGCTGCACTCGGCGTTGCGCGAACTGAACACGCCGGACAAAAAGATCTGGACTGCCGAGGATCCGATCGAAATCGTGCAGAAGAAGATTTGCCAGGTACAAGTCAATCCAAAGATCGGCTGGACCTTCGCTACCGCGTTACGTTCCTTTTTGCGTGCCGACCCGGACATCATCATGATTGGCGAGATGCGTGACCAGGAGACCGCCAAAATTGCCCTCGAGGCTTCCATGACGGGCCACGTCGTGTTATCGACGCTGCATACCAACTCGGCGTCCGAGACGACGGCGCGCTTGCTCGATCTCGATGTGGACCCGTTCAACCTCGGCGATGCCCTGATTTTCATTCTCGCCCAACGCCTGACGCGCTGCCTCTGTGCGCATTGCGCGGAGAAGGTGCCACTCGACACCGCGGAGATTGACGACCTGACGACGGAGTATCACTACTCCGCGCACAAGCGTTCGCCTTCGATGGCGGAGCGGGATCAGATCGTGCGTACCTGGAAGCGCCAACTGACGAAAGGCGCCGACCTCGCCCTCTGGAAGGCGAAGGGATGCGACCATTGCGGCATGGAAGGCTATCAGGGGCGGGTGGCGCTGTTCGAGTTGATGGAAGCCACGCCGGAGATTCGGGAGCTTGTCGTGCACAAGTCACCGGCTTCGGAGTATCAGCGCATTGCCGTCGAGCAGGGTATGCGCACGCTCAAGCAAGACGGCATCGAGAAGGCGCTGCTCGGCCTGACCGACATGGCCGAGGTGCGTGGCGCCTGCAACTAATCCGCGCCTGGCAACAGCGGCAGCGTGAATTGTCGAAGTGCTACTTGGACTCGGTGGCGGGCTGGCTGATATGATCGGCTGGCGTGGTGGCGGTGGCCTTTTGGGCGCCAGGCTTGGCTTGCGTACCGGCAGGCGGGTTGGGCAGGGTAAGCGGCCCCTTGTTGCCGCAGGCCGGAAGTGTCATCACGGCACAGGAAAACAGGCAGATCAAGGTTCGGATCGGCAATTTCATGCCTGAATGTTACAACACGGGGGAAGTGTGGAAGAGCGGGAATTCTTGTCGTTGGCCGATGCGGAACTGAACCGGATCGAGCAGATATTGGAAAGGCTTCAGGATGATTCCGATGCCGACTGGGATTTCGAGATCAAGCCGGGTGGCATCATCGAACTGGACTTCGCGGATGGCAGCAAGATCATCGTCAATCGCCATGCAGCCGCGCAGGAAATCTGGATTGCCGCGAAATCGGGCGGTTTCCATTTCAAGCCGCCAGCGGGTACCGAAATGAGTTGGCGCGATACGCGTGGCGGGACGAGCCTGAACGAAGTGCTGTCCCGCTGCATCGGTGAGCAGTCCGGCATGACGATCCGATGGGAGGAATGACTCCCGTCAGGGAGCGCGACGCGGCGCGACCGGACGTATCTGCGCATCCTGGACAGGTGCCGGCTCCTTGCCAAAGAAGCGCAGCAGGTCAGGCAGGAAGGAATCCCCTGCGGCAGGCGGTTCCGGAATGGACTCGCGATAGACAAAATCCGAAATGGGTGCGTCCGTCGCAGGATCCCGGCCTTCGATGCGCAACAAGCCATCCGGCATCGCGGGTTGCATTTCGGGTACGTCCTTCAGCGCCACCTGCATGAAATCGATCCAGATGGGCAGGGCGGCGCGCCCCCCGGTTTCGCCATTGCCCAGGCGCCTGGGCTGGTCAAAGCCCATCCAGGCGATACCCACCAGGGAGGGCTGGTAGCCGCAAAACCAGGCATCCACATAGTCGTTGGTCGTGCCCGTCTTGCCTGCGAGGTCGGGACGCTTGAGCGCCTGTCCTGCACGGGCCGCAGTGCCACGCCGCACGACATCCTGCAACATGCTGTTCATCACCCAGGCATTGCGAGGGTCAATAATCCGCAACGATTCATCGCCCGCCTGTACTGGGCGGGTTTCCGCCAGCACATTGTCGTCGGCATCGAGAATCTGCTTGACGACGAAAGGCTCGATCCGGTAGCCGCCGTTGGCGAACACGGCGTAGGCGGACAGGTGCTGCCACGGGGTGACACTCCCCGCCCCCAGTGCCAGTGTCAGGTAGGCTGGGTTCTTGTTTGCATCGAAGCCGAAGCGCGTGACGTAGTCCTGGGCGTAATGAGGCGAGATCGCCCGAACCACGCGGATCGATACCATGTTCTTCGATTTGGTGAGGGCATTGCGTAGCGTCATGGGCCCTTCGTACTTGCCATCGTAGTTCTTCGGCTCCCAGGCCTGACTGCCGGTTTCCTCGGCGGAGATGGAAAGGGGTTCATCCGGAAAAACCGAAAGCGGGTTGTAGCCTTTTTCCAGCGCGGCAGAGTACACAAACGGCTTCATGCTCGAACCGGGCTGGCGCCAGGCTTGGGTGACGTGGTTGAACTTGTTGGTCGTGAAGTCGAAACCGCCGACAAGGGCACGGATCGTTCCATCCCTGGGGTCGGCAGCGACGAAGGCGGCTTCCACATCCGGCCATTGGGCGATCTGCCAGCGACCGGCTTCCTGGGTCAGACGGATGATCGCCCCGCGCCGCAGGCGTTTGTTCGGCGGGGCCTTGCTATCGAGCATGCCTTGGGCGAACTTCAACCCGTTTTTATCAACGGTGATGATTTCGCCCCCGCTTAAATAGGCCCGGATCTTTTCGGGTGTCGCATCGAGCACCAGTGCGGCACGCAAGTCGGGAGCATCCAGCACTTCGCCCAAGAGGTCGTCGAGGGCTTCGTCATCCTCGTCAGGAATGTTTTTCAAATCCACATATGCTTCGGCCCCACGGTATCCGTGGCGACGGTCGTAGGCGATGACCGCCTGCCGCAGGCTCCGGTAAGCGGCTTCCTGCTCCTTGCGCGTGAGCGTCGTGACGACCTTGATACCCGAGGTATAGGCGTCCGGGAAGGCTTCGACCGCTATCTGCCGTGCCATTTCCGCAACATAATCGGCTTTGACGACGAAGCTGTCGATCTGACGGCGAACATTCATGGACTCCTTCAGGGCCTGCTCGTACTGTCCCGCGTTGATGAAATTGAGTTCGCGCATGCGTCGCAAGACATATTGCTGGCGCAGTTTTGCCCGCTTCGGGTTGGCGACCGGGTTGAAGCTGGAGGGGGCCTTGGGCAAGCCTGCAAGCATGGCCATTTCTGCAAGTGTCAGGTCCTTGATCTCCTTGCCGAAATAGATTCGTGCGGCAGCCGCGAAACCATATGCCCTCTGACCGAGGTAGATCTGGTTCAGGTAGATCTGGAGGATTTCGTCCTTCGAAAGACCTTTCTCGATCTTGAAGGCCAGCAGGGCTTCATAAAGTTTTCGCGTCAGGGTCTTTTCGGAACTCAAAAAGAAATTGCGCGCGACCTGCATGGTAATGGTTGAGGCGCCCTGACGCTTTCCGCCACCAACGAAGTTGGCATAGGCTGCACGCAGGATGCCCGTCGTGTCGATGCCCGGATGTTGATAGAAGCGCTCATCCTCGGCGGCGAGTATCGCCTGCTTCATCGTCTCGGGCACATCCTGGATGCGCACGAACTGGCGGCGCTCCTCGCCGAATTCACCGATCAGATGACCGTCGGCAGTGTAGATGCGCAGAGGAATCTTCGGATGATAATCAGTCAGTATCTCGATTGACGGCAGTCTTGGATAAGCGAGAATCAGTGCAATGCCCAATAGGGCGAATGCCATGAGCGCTGTACCCAAGACGGCGCCGATCGGAAAAAGAAGCCAGCGGAGCATATAGGAAGTGTCAGTAATCCGTGTCGGATCGGCGGGAAGGAATTATAGTGTTTGTTTAAAAGTTGGTATTTCCCTCCTTCCAATACCACTGTTGCATGGATACAGAGGAGAAAAAAATGAGGCTGTGGTATTCAAAAAATGTCTTTACAGCCGATAAGCTTGCTGCTAGCATTTAAATCGAAGTATTGATAGTTAATGCAACTATTTGAATATTAAGGATTATCTTGGATTTTGATTTTTCGATCCTCAATCCGAAAGCGCGTTCGCTGGTGGGGCTGAATATCAGCTCTTCGGCCGTCAAGATGGTCGAATTGACTGGTGGGCGTAGCGGGGATTATCAACTGGAGTGTTATGCCGTCGAACCTTTGCCTGAAGGGGCGGTGGTGGATGGCAATATATCCAATCATGATGGGGTATCGGAAGCCATTGCACGCTGCTGGAGGCGATTGGATACCTCTACCAAGTATGTGGCGATGGCCTTGCCGACCGCGGCGGTCATCACGAAAAAAATCATCCTGCCTGCAGGGTTGCGCGAATCGGCGATGGAGGTTCAGGTCGAGTCCGAAGCGAATCAGTACATTCCCTTTACGCTCGAAGAGGTGAATCTTGATTTTCAGGTCATCGGTCCGACCCCGAACGATCCGGAAGAAGTCGAAGTGCTGATTGCCGCTTCGCGCAAGGAGGGGGTGGAGGATCGCGTTGCCTGCGCCGAGGCGGCGAAGCTCAAGCCGGTTGTCATGGATGTGGAGTCGTATGCAACGCTGGCGGCATTCGATCTGGTGAGGGAACAATTTGCCGGCAATACCGACGATAGGATTTTTGCGCTGGTCGATATCGGCGCCAATGCCATGAAGGTTACGGTCCTGCGCGGTGGCCAGCAAATCTACAACCGCGAACAGGCTTTCGGGGGAAATCAGCTTACGCAGGATATCGTGCGGGCGTATGGCATGAGTTACGAGGAAGCTGAGACGTTGAAGCGCACCGGACCGATGCCGGACAACTACGAAACCGAGATTCTCAGGCCATTTCTTGACAATCTGGCACTGGAAATATCCCGCGCAATGCAATTCTTTTTCACTTCGACCCAGTACAGCGAGGTGGATCACATCGTCCTGATGGGCGGGGGCGCCCTGCTCCCCGGCGTGGCCCAGGTCGTTGCGGAGCGAACGCAGATTGATACCGTGATGGCGAATCCTTTCGCGAAAATGACGATGTCGCAGCGTGTGCGGCCAAAGCAACTGCTGCAGGACGCACCTTCGCTGATGGTGGCGTGCGGCTTGGCCTTGCGGAGGTTTGATCAATGATCCGCATCAACCTGCTCCCTCATCGCGAGGAAAAGCGCAAGGCACTGCGCCAGCAGTTCTATGCGCTGTCGGCGTTGGTGGCAGTTCTGGCGGCGTTCATCTGGTTTGTCGGCTACAGTTTGATCGATGCCATGATCGAACGTCAGGCGGAAAAGAACCGGTTCCTGAAAAGCGAGATTGCAGTTCTCGACAAGCAGATTGAAGAAATCAAGAAACTCAAGGAGCAAACCGAGTCGTTGTTGCAGAGGAAGCAGGTGATCGAAGCCCTGCAAGCCAACCGTTCCGAGACGGTTCATCTGTTCAACGAACTGGCGCGGCAACTTCCTGCGGGCGTGTATTTGAAGTCAATCAAGCAGGAAGGCCAAAAAGTTACGCTCACGGGTTATGCGCAGTCGAATGCGCGTGTATCGACGCTGATGCACAACCTCGATGAATCTCCGATTCTCGAAAGGCCGGTGCTGATCGAAATAAAGGCTGCCCAGGTCGCGAAGCGGCGCATGAGCGAATTCTCGATGAGCATCTTTTTCTCGCGCCAATCAAGTAATGAGGCAGGTGCGGCGGGCGCGAAAAAAGCCGGGGTTGGCAAATGAGAAAACTTGGCATTAATCCCGGAAAGGGAAAAATCGAACTGCCGAAGATCGATTTTCAGGCAATCACCGAAGATTTCAGGACCCTCGACCCGAAGGATCCCGGGCTTTGGCCGCTCATCCCGCGCGTCGTCATTCTTGCCGGCATGTTCGTGGCCCTGATTGCGGCGGCGGCGTGGTTCGGGTGGCAGTCCCAATTTGAGGAGCTTGATGTCAAGCGACAGGAAGAGGAAAAGTTCAAGGGCGACTGGCTCGCCAAGAAAAAGCAGGCAGTGAATCTGGAGGCCTATCGCAACCAGTTGGTGGAAATCGAGCGCTCCTTTGGCGCATTGCTTAAGCAGTTGCCTAATGCGGCCGAGATGGAGTCGTTGCTCGTCGACATCAACCAGGCGGGTCTGGGCCGCGGTTTGCAGTTCGAATTGTTCAAGCCCGGTACGGAGGTGGTCAAGGATTTCTATGCAGAGCTACCTATCACGGTCAATCTGACCGGTTCCTATCATGATTTCGGATCTTTCGCGGGCGATATTGCCAAACTGCCGCGGATCGTCACTCTGAACGACATCAATGTTGCACAAGGGAAGTCGGGAGATGCGCTCACGCTGGCGACGACGGCCAAGACCTTCCGCTACCTCGATGAAAATGAAGTGGCGGCGCGCAAGAAGCAGGATAAGGCCAAGGGAGCGAAGAAATGAAGGCGCTACTTTGGAGCGTGGCCGTATTGTCATTGCTTGCCGGTTGTGGCGATGCGGGTCATGGCGAAATAAAGCAATGGATGGAGGAATCTTCGCGTGACCTGAAGGGGGGTATCGCCCCCTTGCCCGAGTTGAAGCCGTTCCCGGTGGTTTCCTACGATGCCGCCGACAAGGTCGACCCTTTCAATGCGCTGCGCATCGAACCGGAAAGAAAGGGAAGCGGTGGCGCAAACAAGCCCGATTTCGATCGTCCGAAAGAGCAGTTGGAGAGCTATCCGCTCGAAACGATCAATTTCATCGGTATCGTCGACAAGACCAAGAGCAAGTCCAAACACGCGGTAGTACTGGTTGATGGTGTCATTTATCAGGTGGGCAAGGGCAATTACATGGGCCAGAACTTTGGACGCATCGTCAACATCACATCGAGCGAGATTGTTTTGAAGGAAATTGTGCAGGATCCGAGTGGCCAGACTTCCGATTGGGTGGAAAGAGAAATGACCCTGCAACTCCAGGAGGGTTCACAGGGCAAGGAGTCGAAGAAATGAAAATCAAGCGTTTCGTGTGGGCATGTCTTGCCTTACTGTGGGTTATGTCGATGCCATTCGCCGGGATGGCACAGGCGGCGGGCAACAACAATGTCATCGAAAGCCTGGTCGTCAACAAGGCAGGTGGCAATACCGTTCTCAAGATTGGCATGAAGAGCGAAGTGACTGCAGTTCCGTCCAATTTCACGATTGCCAATCCCGCAAGGATCGTTTTTGATTTTCCCGGTACCGATAACGGTTTGGGACATAGCAGCAAGAATGTCAATGAAGGGATCCTGCGCGGCTACAACCTGGTCCAGGCTGGCGAACGTTCGCGCCTGGTTCTGAATCTTGCCAAGAATTCCCGGTTCGAGGCCAGGAGCGAAGGCAAGCAGCTTTTCATTACGCTGCTTGACGAAGCCCAAGGCGATATGGCGAGTCCGGCGACTGCCGTGCAACATTTCGCGCAGACCGGCAGGGATCTGGAAAGTTCGGTGCGCAACATCCAATTCAGACGCAACAAGGATGGCGCAGGCGTGGTCATGGTGGATCTGTCCTCAAGCGACACGGCGATCGATGTCAGCCAGAAAGGTTCCAAGCTCTTCGTCGGCTTCAAGAAAACGCAATTGCCCGAATCGCTCCGCCGCCGTCTCGATGTTGTCGACTTCGGCACCCCGGTAACCTCGGTCAATACCAAAACCGAGGGCGAAGGCGTGACGATGGAAATCACCCCCACCGGCTTGTGGGAGCACACGGCCTATCAGACAGATAACCAGTTCATCGTCGAGGTGCGTCCGGTCAAGGAAGATCCCAACAAACTTTTCCAAGGCTCGCGCAAAGGTTATCAGGGCGAGGCAATTTCACTGAACTTCCAGAATATCCCCCTGCGCGAGTTGCTGCATGTGTTTGCGGACATCACGAACTTCAACATCGTGATCAGCGATTCGGTGAGCGGTAATGTTTCCCTGCGGCTCAATGACGTTCCCTGGGATCAGGCGCTTGAAATCGTGCTGCAGCAAAAAAATCTGGCCATGCGCAAAAACGGCAGCGTGATCTGGATCGCTCCACAGGATGAACTCGTTGCCCGCGACGAACAATTGGTCAAGGCGCGCGAATCCGCCGTTGCGGCCGATCCTCCCCGGCTTGAAGTGTTTCAGTTGAATTACCTGAAAGCCGAGGAATTTGTCGCGATGCTGGCCCCGCAAGGCACGACCGAGCCGGCAGCCGACAAAAACAAAGCGCAAGGTTTTCTGTCGGCAAACGGTACGGTGACGATCGACAAGAGAACCAATCAGGTATTCATCTTCGACGTACCGACCAAGTTGGACATGATCGGCAGCCTGTTAAAGCAGATCGATCGTCCGGTCCGGCAGGTAATGATCGAGGCGCGTATTGTGGAAGCCGACACCAAATTCACCAAGTCACTGGGGGTTCGCATCGGTACGCATGACCATCAAGGCATGAATGATGGCCATAAGATCGGCGGCACCAATGGTTTCCGTTTTGGGCTGGCTGGCTCCAGCAAGGATGCCTATGCCCACTTGCCAGAAGCCGGTCGTTATCCTGCGTCTGCAATCATTACCGACGTCGATGCAACTACAGGCGAGATTACTTACACACGCGAAGTTCCGACGCCAGTGATCGCGGATAGCCAGCTCGTGAATTTGCCAGTGGCTAACCCGGCTGGACAGCTTGCGCTGACCCTGATGAATTCAGCCAAAACCCAGTTGCTGACGCTTGAACTGTCGGCGCTGGAAGCAGATGGCAAGGGCAAGACGATTTCCAGCCCGCGCATCATGACGATGGACCAGATGGAAGCAAACATTCAGCAAGGTATTCGAATCCCCTATTTGGTATCCAGTGCGTCAGGAGCAACCTCTATCGCTTGGCAGGATGCCAACCTTTCCTTGAAGGTGAAGCCGCACATCACGCCGGATGGTCGGGTCATGATGAAATTGAAGATTACGAAAAATGCGCTGGGCCCCCAAATCAGTACATTCCTGGGCTATTCGATCAAGACCAAAGAGGTCGATTCGGACGTGCTCGTCGACAACGGCGGCACAGTCGTGATTGGCGGTATCTACGAACAAGAGGAACGGGACAGCACCACGCGGATTCCCTTCCTTGGCGACCTTCCTTACGTTGGCTTCCTGTTCAAGACAAGAACCAAGAACGACGATCGCACCGAATTGCTGGTCATGATTACTCCGAAGATCATCGACAATGCGCTGGCGATGAAATAACGTATTGTTTGCGAAGCAGTTAATTCCCGGCGAGCCGATCGAAGCTTCCCCGCTTATCCTCATCGGCATGATGGGGGCCGGCAAGACGACCTTGGGCAAGCGCCTGGCCCGCGAATGCGGGTTGAAATTCATCGACCTCGATCGCGAAATCGAACGCCGCAACGGCGTGCCGGTCGCGACGATTTTCGAGATCGAAGGTGAGGCGGGTTTCCGCCAAAGGGAGTCCCATTTGCTTGCCGAGGTGACAACCCAGGAAGGGCTGGTCATCGCCACCGGGGGGGGTGCGGTGCTGAATCCAATCAACCGCGCCAGATTGCTCGCCTCCGGCAGCGTTATATATTTGCATGCGACAGCCAATCTGCTGTTTGCGCGTACCCGCCACGATAAAACCCGCCCTCTGCTCCAGGTAGCCGATCCGCTGGCTAAAATCAGGCAACTCGTCGAACAGCGCGACCCGCTCTATCGCGAGGTTGCGGATCTCGTGGTGGAGGCGGGACGCGATCCCGGTTCCGTTGTGGATGAGATCAAGCAAACATTCCCCGCACTATGCAAACACTGACGATCAACCTGAAGGAGCGCAGTTACCCGATTCTGATCGGCCCCGGCCTGCACGCGTCAGCGTGGTCGTTGCATGCGCAGTTGCTCGGCAAGCGTGTGTGCATCATTTCAAACGAAGTCGTCGCGCCGCTGTATCTGGAGCGCGTGCAGTCCGCCCTCGCAAAAGTCGGCGCTGGTACGACGGCACTCATTTTGCCCGACGGGGAAAGCTACAAGAACGGGCACACGCTGGATCGAATCTACGATCATCTGCTGGCCGAGCGCTGCGACCGTACCACGACCATTGTTGCGCTCGGTGGCGGAGTGATCGGCGACCTGGCCGGTTTCGCGGCGGCAACCTATCAGCGTGGCATTCCCTTCATCCAGGTACCGACGACCCTGCTGGCCCAGGTCGACTCTTCCGTCGGTGGCAAGACGGGCATCAATCATCCGCGCGGGAAAAACATGATCGGCGCGTTCTGGCAACCGCGTCTCGTCGTTGCCGACACCGACTGCCTGAATACCTTGCCGGATCGCGAGCTTTCCGCCGGCCTTGCCGAAGTGATCAAATATGGCTTGATCCGTGATCTGCCATTTTTCGAATGGCTGGAAACGAACATGGAAAAACTGATGCAGCGGGATCCTGCCGCGCTGTCGTTTGCCATCGAGCGCTCCTGTGCCAACAAGGCGGAAGTCGTGGCCGCGGATGAATACGAAACCGCTGCCCAGGGCGGCCGCGCCCTGCTGAATCTGGGCCATACCTTCGGGCATGCCATCGAAACCGGCATGGGCTATGGCAACTGGCTGCACGGCGAAGCCGTCGCCGCCGGTACGATGATGGCAGTCGAACTGTCGCGGCGCATGGGCTGGATGTCTGATGTCGATGTGGAAAGAGTGCGTGAGCTGTTCCTGCGCGCGCGCTTGCCGGTCAACGGCCCGTCACTGGGAGCGGGCAAGTATTTCGATTTGATGGGTCACGACAAAAAAGTGATTGCGGGACAATTGCGGCTGGTCTTGCTGAAACGCCTGGGTGCAGCGGTTACCTGTGCCGATGCGCCGCAGTCAATGGTTCTTGCCACCATCGATGCCTGCTGTGCCTGAGTTCGCCAGTTACGCCGTCAGCGAAAAAAGTTCGGCAGGACGCGTCATTTCCGAGCCGCGCCCCAAGGCACGGGGAGAATTCCAGCGCGATCGCGATCGCATCATCCATTCGACGGCTTTTCGCCGCCTGGAATACAAGACGCAGGTCTTCGTCAATCACGAGGGCGATCTGTTCAGGACACGCCTGACGCATTCGATCGAGGTTGCCCAAATCGCCAGATCGATTGCTCGGGCGCTCAGGGTGAATGACGATCTCACCGAAGCGATTGCGTTGGCCCATGATTTGGGCCACACCCCGTTTGGCCATGCCGGCCAGGATGCGCTCAACGAATGCATGGCCGAACACGGGGGATTCGAGCACAACCTCCAATCCTTGCGAATCGTCGATAAGCTGGAAGAGCGCTACGGTGCTTTCGATGGCTTGAACCTGATGTTCGAAACCCGCGCCGGCATCCTGAAACACTGCTCGCCGGCCAAGGCACGCGAGCTTGGCTCCATCGCCAGCCGCTTTCTCGAAGACCGGAGGCCGTCGCTGGAGGCACAGATCTGCAATCTGGCCGACGAGATCGCCTACAACAATCACGATGTCGATGACGGGTTGCGCTCAGGTCTGATCACGATCGAGGAACTGGAGGGCATCAGCTTGTTTGCGCGCCATATCGGCGCGGCGCGCGCGGAATTCCCCCATTTGAATACGCGTCGCCTCATCCACGAGACGGTGAGACGCATGATTGACGCCCAGGTGACTGACTTGCTGGCGGAAACGCAAACCAGGATCAGGAACCATCGAGTCGCTGCGCCCGCGGATGTTCAAGCAGCGCCGCCGCTCGTGGGTTTTTCCGGGCAGATGGCGGAGGAAAACCGTCTGCTCAAGACTTTCCTGCGGACCCGGTTGTATCGCCATTACAAAGTGGTGCGGATGACCAGCAAGGCGCGGCGGATCATTCGCGACCTGTTTTCCGCCTTTGGCGATGATTTGCGGCTGCTACCCGAACAATACCAGTGCAATGCACAGAAAGAGGGCGCGCAGCGGGTCATTGCCGACTACATCGCGGGCATGACCGACCGCTATGCGGTCAAGGAGCACCGGCGACTCTTTGCTGTTGGCGAAATTTGACCCCTCCCCGTGCAGGAGTATTGAGCCGTCAACTGATTCTCGGTATATTTCACGGTTCGCCTATGGCATCCGATCCGTCGGGTTTGGCAGCTACAACCCCGGCATTTTTACGGCCGCATTTCCAGGAAAACGCTGATGGAACTTCCCAGCCCACCAAGCCGAGAGGGGCTCTACGACCCCGCCAATGAGCGCGACGCCTGCGGCGTCGGCTTCGTTGCCCACATCAAGAACCAGAAAAGCCATGCCATCGTCGAACAGGGCTTGCAGATTCTCAAGAATCTCGAGCATCGCGGCGCGACCGGCTACGATCCGCTCCTGGGAGACGGTGCCGGCATCCTGATCCAGATCCCGGACGGCTTTTTCCGGGAAGAAATGGGCAAGCAGGGCGTGGTTCTGCCGCCGGCGGGCGAGTATGGCGTCGGTATGGTGTTCCTGCCGCGCAATTCCGAAAGCCGGCGTGCCTGCGAAGCGGCGATCGAGCGCACGATTCGCTATGAAGGCCAGGTATTGCTCGGCTGGCGCGACGTGCCCTGCAACAACGACGGGTTGGCACAGGCGGCGAAGGACCTCGAACCGGTCATCCGTCAGGTATTCATTGGCTGCGGTGCCGGCGTGGCCACTGCCGCTGCGCTGGAGAGAAAGCTCTACATCATCCGCAAGGAAGCGGGTCACCGCGTGCAGGCGCTCAAGCTGCCCGATGGCAAGATGTTCTATGTGCCGTCGATGTCCACCAGCACCGTGGTCTACAAAGGTATGCTGCTGGCCGATCAGGTCGGCAAGTATTTCCTCGACTTGACCGACAAGCGTCTCTTGACGGCAATGGCCCTGGTGCACCAGCGTTTCTCGACGAACACCTTCCCGACCTGGGATCTGGCGCATCCGTTCCGCATGATCGCCCACAACGGCGAAATCAACACCATGCGTGGCAACATCAACTGGATGGCGGCGCGCCACGAGGCGATGAAGTCTGCCGTGCTGGGCGAAGATCTGGAAAAACTGTGGCCGCTGATCTCCGAAGGCCAGTCCGACTCGGCCTGCTTCGACAACGCACTG
>Ga0172375_10007351_pt1 | contig 15122 bp, 19 predicted proteins | sample LakKiv1m_FD_114537 | JGI IMG/M metagenome (GOLD analysis project Ga0172375, IMG submission 114537) | Freshwater microbial communities from Kabuno Bay, South-Kivu, Congo - kab_092012_11.1m | ecosystem: Environmental > Aquatic > Freshwater > Lake | place: Democratic Republic of the Congo... | reverse complement strand
TTTTTATGTGGAAAATGAAAGAACTGAAAAAAAGTACGTAGTACAATGGTGGTATGGATCAATTGAAGAAGCTATTTAGGTCTAAGCCCAGAATTTTTGTGTACGGGGCCGTTACGTATCTTTTGGTAGTGGGGCTTATCAAGTGGTTGTTTCACCCTGCTCTCGATGCGCTTTGGTTTTTTTTGGGAGGGGCAATAGGAGTGTATTTTTTGGATGCCGCGGAAGTTTTTTTTGCGCTTAACCCGTCTCCGTTTCGATCTATTGTATTTGTTACGCTTTTTTCCGGCGTTGCCTTTTTTGTCGTGACGTCTTCTACAGGAACGATCGGAAGCGGATTGGTATTATCGCTGTATTTACAGATGCTGCTTTGGCAGATAGGGGAACTTCGTGTTGCCGGAAATCTCAATAGTTGGTACCGTTTAGTGAGAGATCCGGTGCTTCCTTCCACTCAGCGGACGATTTTTATTGCGACCATCATTGTTTTTCTTGTGGAAAGTTATTTATTTATCCGATAATGGTTGAAGAGACACTTACCCTTCTATGATTCAGCCAGGTTCTCTTTTGTGGCAGTATTTGAGTGCGACGCAACAAAAACTCGCAAGCGACGGGCGGCTCCTTGTTGAAGATCGACATCATCACCCCAACGAAGAGCTAAGCGACTATTCATATCTTGTTTTTCCTTTCGCTAAGCTCTATGAAGGGTTCCTCAAACAATTATTTCGTGATCTTACTATCATCACGGAGCGGGAATATGAAAGTACCCACTTTCGTCTGGGTAAGGTGTTGAGCCCGAATCTCGTTCGACGATTGGGAGGCAGGAGTGCCTATGGATCGATAAGCCGGAGATATGGTCAAGAGCTTGCGGATATGCTTTGGAATACTTGGAAGCAGGGGAGGAATCTTGTTTTTCACTATTTTCCGCATAATGTGCGAAGACTTACGCTTGAAGAAGCGCTTCAACTCATCGAGATGATCGTGCGTTCGATGACAGACGCCGTTAGCCGGATGAGACCTAGAAAACAAACAGAGAAAGTCCTTATTGCAACCGGCACTTCAGGCTAGTATCGTAGATATAGAGAGTGAAAAAAGAAATACATAAACCACCCGTGAATGTCATGGAGTCTACCCACCGTGTGTGGGGATGGATCGTGCTTGCGTGGGCGTTTTACCGATATTTTTTTCACCTACCTGAGTGGGCAGACGAGTTCATCTTTAAGCCAATGGTTTTTGTGCTTCCCGTGTTTTGGTATGTACGAACGCGTGAAAAACGGGGATTCTTCTCACTTGGACTTACCGGGAAGAATTTGTTTACCAGTATTTATATCGGATTGGGATTCGGATTTGTGTTTGCCCTTGAGGGGCTGGCGGCCAATGCGATCAAATACGGCAAACTCACCATCGTACCGATTGCTGCGTTCCAGCAATATGGTATGGGGATGCTTATCCTACTTTCTGCCGCTACAGCGTTTTCAGAAGAGATGCTCAGTCGGGGATTTGTTTTTACGAGACTTATCGAAGGGAAAAGGGGACTCATGTACGCTTCGTTTATGTCGACCCTTATGTTCGTGGTGTTACACATTCCGATTTTGGCGTTTGGCTTGAAGCTCCAGGGGATTACGCTTCTTCTCTTTTTCGTCACGGATTTTGTATTGGGGTTTGCCAACTGTTTACTTCTCTATAACACAGGTTCTCTCGTCGCTCCGATCCTTGTCCATATTTTCTGGAATATGACGGTAGCACTATACCTCTAAGTCACCTATGTCGCTTAAGGCGCCTAGGTTGCCAACCAGCCTCCATCGACGTAGAGCGTCGCGCCCGTCGTGTAGGCAGCTTCATCAGAGGCAAAATAGACTACTGCTGCTGCAATTTCTTCGGCTGTACCCATTCGTTTGATTGGAAGCCTTGCGGTCATGCCTATTTTCGCTTCTTCTGTCGTACCTTGCGTCATCTCCGTTTCGATGCCGCCTGGGCCTATTGCATTGACCGTAATGCCCACGGGACCCAGTTCATTGGCTAATGCCTCGGTGAGACCAATGACTCCGCCTTTGCTTGCACAGTAATGTACGATCATGGGAAATCCAACTCCGACTCCGCCAGATCCTATCGAGGCAATATTGATAATGCGTCCCCATTTTGTTTTGGCCATTTCTCGGGCAGCCGATTGCGCCGCATAGAAATATCCCTTGAGATTCGTGTCGATGACTTTGTCCCACGCCTCCTCTTTTAATTCGAGAAACGGGGAGTAATTGAGGGTGCCGGCGTTGTTGACCAATATATCGAGCCTGCCGAATGTCTTGACGGCAAGGGCGACGGCAGCATCGACTTCCGTTCGCTTGGTTACATCCATAGAAATAGCAACAGCCTGATGTCCGGCTGCCTTGATTTCGGCAACGAGTGCTTCCAGCTTATCGATTCTTCGGGCCGCAACAACAACGTTTGCACCCTGACGTGCGAGTGCTAGAGCCGTTGCATGACCCATGCCGCTCGAGGCGCCTGTTATAAGTGCAACTTTTCCGGAAAGATTAAACATACAAAGGCCTCCTTTAATGAAAACCTATTTCTTTTGTAGAGTATGACTTTTACAAAGCAACGTGAAGATAACAAACATGTTGACGGCGGAAATCGCGCACCATGTGCAAACGCCTTTGATGATAAAGAGTTCGGTATAGGTAAACCATGAGACAAATAAAACGCCAAATGTTGCCATGCCCAGCATACCCTTGAGCATCCACGGCTTATTGTTTGCGGTGCTAAGGAACGAGAGGGTGGCAAGGATCGTATAGCCGATGAGGCCGACTGCGGGGACGGGAAAAAAGCCAAAAAGATAACTTGCCGGACTTTTGCGCACTAATTCGCAGCCTGAAGTGACGCAGACGATACCTGTTTTTCGTATGAAACTCTGGAGGACATATATGGCCATCACTATGCCCAAAAGAGAGAGGAAGAAGATGATCCGGTTGAGTGTCCGGGATCGGTGATCATCGAGTATTTTTGGCATAGTAATAGTATACATATTTTTATGCGGAAAATATATGTGAGTTATCTTACATGTGGATTGTGACCTAGGGTCTATACTTAATTGTGTGGTATATGTTCAAAACGAATATTCAGGCCGCGCGTCTGGTCGAGGAATTTTTTGGGATGTATGTACCGATAGTGTATAAGAAGGGCGAGCCTATTCTTCGGGCAGAAGATCAGCCATTTGGTGTCTATTATTTGCAAAGCGGGTATATACGACAATATTTATTATCGTCTTTGGGGGAAATATTTGTCGTGCATATATACATGCCGGGGTCATTTTTCCCTTTGTGTTGGATACTTAACAATATTCCCAACATCTATCATTTTGAAGCGGTAACGCCAGTAGTACTTTCGCGTGCCCCCAAGGATATATTTATTGAGTTTCTCAAACATCATCCGGAAGTACTTCTGTACACCACTCAGCGATTGGCAGCGGGACTGTCGGCAATAGTGAGCAGGGCGGCCCAATTGGTCCTTGATGACGCGTATACAAAAACCATTTATCTTGTCCTATATTATGCCGATCATTTTGGAAAACAGACAAAAGAGGGGACAGCGTTAACAATTCCGTTAACGCATCGGGAGATCGCTTCATGGATTGGTACGACGAGAGAAACGGCAAGCTTACAAGTGGAAACACTGGTGAAAAATGGTCTACTGGTTACCCGCGGTAGGCTTCTTATCATCCCCGATGTCGCTACTCTCCGGAACGCGATCAGCTAATATCTCGTTTAGATTGGCGCGTTTTTGAGACGGAGAGAATTTCCGACTACAGAAATACTGCTTGCCGCCATGGCAAATGCGGCGAGCGCCGGATTGAGCAATTAGGTCGCTCGATGTAATTTTGTCAAGCAAACCGTTGAAGTGGAAGCCGACTCGACTAGCGATGTGGATACCCAGGTGATACGGGCGGTTAAAGCTGCGGGGTATCGTGTCCGTACCAAATAGATAGGTACTCCCATTGTTTGGAGCATACGGAAAGCCAATATTTATTGGGGTTTACAGAACGCAAACCAGTGGTATACTGAAAATCCAAAATAAATAAGTGCACCCGCCACAATTTACTGTTCGCCATACCTACTATTCGTAGCGCGGCTCACAGGGCGTTTGTAGGCGGGTCTAAGAGTCGCTAATTCCGATACAAATCGGGAAAGCGTCTCTAAGAAAGGACGCTATGGCAGATATAACAGATCAATCATTTGAAACAGAAGTGCTCAAATCCAGTAAGCCGGTGCTTGTGGATTTTTGGGCCTCGTGGTGCGGCCCGTGTCGGGTACAGGGCCCCATTGTGGAAGAGGTTGCTCTCGCTATGGGAGATAAAGCAAAGGTGGTAAAGCTCAATGTGGATGAAAACCCCGAAAACGCGCAGAAGTTTGGCGTCATGAGTATTCCGACCCTCTTTATTTTCAAAGGAGGAGTGGTGGTGAAACAATTTATCGGGGTAACGAGTAAAGATACATTAGTACGTGAATTGAATACATACAGCAAGTAGCAAAGGAACAAAATATCATGGTCTATGACGTTGTGGTTATAGGTTCTGGGCCGGCCGGGTATACCGCGGCCATCTATACATCCCGAGCATTCCTCAAAACTCTCGTTATTGCCGGTACAGTGCCTGGCGGACAATTGACGACCACAACAGACGTCGATAACTTTCCCGGGTTTCCCAAGGGCATTTTGGGGTCGGAACTTGTGACCGACATGAAAACGCAGGTCGAACGGTTTGGTGCGGAGGTTGTGACAGATACGGTGACAACCGTAAATAGTAAACAGGGGGTAGTAAACAGTAAGAAAGAAAATACAAAGACAAAAAATATATTTACTATTGTTGGAGAAGGCGGGAAAGAATATCTGGCAAAGTCAGTCATTATCGCAACCGGCGCAACCGCCATGTATCTCGGGCTACCGAGTGAAAAGCGGCTTCGTGGAAAAGGAGTATCCGCGTGTGCAACATGCGATGGGTTTTTCTTTCGGGGCAAGGTCGTTACGGTCATCGGCGGGGGAGATACCGCGATGGAGGAGGCAACGTTTTTGACTAAATTTTGTCCGAAAGTAACGATTGTCCATCGGCGTCAAGAATTTCGGGCTTCAGCGATCATGTTGGATAGGGCGAAGAAAGATCCGCGGATATCCTTCCTGACCAATCAGGTTGTTGAGGAAATTCTTGGAGATGCGGCAGTGACCGGCCTCCGTCTCCGTGATGCAAAGACCAATAAGATCACAGACTATCCAACACAGGGGGTATTTGTAGCGATTGGTCATAAACCCAATACGGATTTTCTCAAAGGGCTTGTCGAGGTTGATCAAAAAGGGTATGTGGTAGTAAACAGAAAACAGAAAATAGAAAAGGGGACGCAGGATAATAATCCTGCTTTATTGCCTCAAACAGAGACAAGTACCCCTGGGATATTTGCCGCGGGGGATTGTGTGGATCCCCGATACCGTCAGGCGATTGTGGCTGCGGGCCAGGGGGCAATGGCGGCGATAGACGTAGAAAAATACTTCGAAGGATAATTCTACAATGGCACAAAAGTTACAACTAGAGGTGAGTAAAAAAGAGCAGGTGACGGATCACATCTATTTTGTCACCTTCAGACTTTTTCGTCCTCAAACGATCAATTTTCGGGCAGGGCAGAATATGATGCTCACGATTGCTCCCGGAGTCAATCGGACGATGTCGATTGCTTCTGCCCCAAGTGAGCTTCCCAATATCCTTATGGTACATGACGTGAGTCCCATGGGGCCGGGATCCAAATGGACGTTGGCGCTTAGGGTCGGGGACAAGGTAGACATTGTTGGTCCAACAGGCGGGGCGCTTTCTTTCGTTGCCTCGCCCAGGAAAAAAGTGATGGTGGCAACCGGCACCGGGGTTGCGCCGTTTCATGCGATGGTGCTGGATTATTTGGAGAAGCAACAGGTGCCCCCTACTGTTCCGACTCAAAACAGCTTGGTGTTATACTGGGGACTTCGTCACGAAGAAGATATGTATTGGAAAGAAGAGTTTGATCGGATTGCACATAAACATCCGGAATTTGTGTGGCACCAAATTCTTTCTCAGCCGGGTGAGCATTGGAAAGGACTGACCGGTCACGTGACAGAACATGTGTTGGAAAAAGAAAATGATATGGAAAAGTGCGAATTTTATCTTTGTGGGAATAAGGCGATGGTTGATGAGGTAAGGAATAAACTAATCGAGCGAAATGTGCCAAAAGAGCAAATCAAAACGGAGCTATTTTACTAGCTGAAATAATGTTTTTGTATACAAAAAGAGGAGGTTCGATATGAGCGTTAATAACCCTTTTGAGAGCGCGATGAAGCAGCTTGAGAAAGCAGCAAAGCTGCTCGAGTTACGAGAAACAAATAATAAAGCACGAGAAAAATTAAAGCAGAAAATAGATATATTAAAACAGCCGCAGCGCATTATAAACGTTACAATTCCGGTTGTGATGGATGATGGGACACAGCAAATATTCCATGGATATCGAGTCCAGTACAATAATGCGCGTGGTCCTTATAAAGGTGGAATTAGGTATCATCCGCAAGTGTCATTGGATGAGGTGAAGGCGCTTTCGTTCTGGATGGCAATGAAATGTGCTGTTGCAGATCTTCCACTAGGTGGTGGAAAGGGAGGGGTTGTCGTTGATCCCAAGGTGCTTTCAGAGGGTGAGCTTGAGCGGTTAACGCGAGGATTTGGAGCTGCCATCGCAGACGTTATCGGGTCTAACAAAGATGTCCCCGCGCCCGACGTCAACACGAACGGAAAAATTATGAAATGGTTACTCGAAGAGTATTTAAAAATAGTACCCGTAAAGGATCGAAAAAAAGAACGAGCGACGTATACAGGGAAATTGATTCATGACGGTGGGAGCGAGGGAAGGGAAGAGGCAACAGGGCTTGGAGGATTGTTTGTGCTTCAGGCAATCGTAAAAAAGCTTGGGTTGAAAGGAAAGCTTACTGCCGCAGTGCAGGGATTCGGGAACGTTGGATACAATGTGGTGAAATTTCTTGATGAGGCTGGGATCAAAGTTGTTGCAGTATCTGACAGTAAAGGGGGCATTTACGTTCCTGACGGGATAAATCCGACACTGACGCTCGATTGTAAGAAAAAGAATGGATATTTAGCTGGATGTTACTGCTCAGGAGCCGTTTGTGATCTCAAAAATGGGAAGAAAGTTACAAACGAGTCGCTGTTGGAATTGCCGGTCGATATCCTTGTGCCCGCCGCACTGGAAAACGCATTAACGAAAGAGAACGCTTCAAAGATAAAAGCGAAAGCAGTCTTGGAGATGGCCAACGGCCCCACGACGCCGGAAGCAGATACCATATTATATAAGAAAGGAATCCCTGTGATTCCTGATGTATTGAGTAATAGTGGAGGAGTGACTGTATCAGCTTTTGAATGGGAGCAAAATCTCAAAGCACTTCATTGGACAAAAGCGCAAGTGAATGCAAAGTTGGCTAAGAAAATGGCCGATGCCGCAACTGCAGTGTGGGATGCATCTAAAAAGCACAAAACTGATTTACGTACCGCAGCATTTGTAGTGGCAATGGAACGGATTTTAGCTGCGATGAAGGAGTGAAAAGAAGAGGTTTGAATCTAATCAACCCGGCGGGTTTACTTGGGAAGAGGGAATAGTGTGATTGTGATAATGAGCACATTTTGAACGTCGGCTTGACAAGGGTGGAGAACAATCCATACTATAGATATATCCTGCCTGAAAGGGAATGATATGACAGAAACTGCAGAACAGCCAATTCAAGAAGAAGCGCAAGTAGAAAGCAAAATTGCTCAAAAATTTGTAGCTGCACGCGAGGACACCTTGAGGGAGTCTAGATCCTTGTCCGAGATTTACCGTTCAATTACCAAGCCGGGTTTTAAAGATGTGTACAGTGCTTGGGTAAAGAATATGGATGTAGTAGCAAATACGTATTCCTGGGGGAAAGATAAGCCAGGATTTCGGACAAACTTAATGAAGCTTCAGAATAGAGTTGTTGGCGCCGTTTCCGCTGGCGTACTTGTCCCTGTTGATTTTGTTGCAGATGTTTTGTCATTGCCACTTCGTAAGCTTCCAGTGTTAAAACAAACGGTTGGACACTTTATCCCGACGCATCTCCTAGGTCAGCATTCAATCCGAGCGTCAGAGAAGGCGCGAAACGAAGCTTTGGTTTGGCGAGGGGTTGGTCAAGTAGCAAAAATAGGAGAAATACCATTTGCAGTAGTTGGAGAGATATATAAACGAGGAGTAGTTCAAGGATTGCCAATATCTGAGGGACGTGCATTTTTTCAGTATATTGGTGAAAAAACGAGTGCAGTTACTAAGGCAATTTTACATCCAAAACCAAAAGCGTTTTAAAAAATATGGACGATTTAGTACATGATTTAGTGATACGAATAGAGTTTTCAAAACTTTCTGAAAAAGAGAAAGAGGCTATTTATCAGGAAATAGCGACGAGTCTGCGCTCAGTGGTTTGGCCAGTTGTTATAAAATATGCTCCAAAAGATAGTCTTCAAGACCTTGCGCAACATCCAAGTAAAGTGACTGTCGAAACGTTTACTAGTGTCATAGAACAATCTATTCAGGATGGGCAGGCACTTTTAGAAATAGAAACACTCATGAAAAGCATGATTAATAAATTTAATGATATTTTAACTCAGGAAGGGGTTCCTGTGATTGAAGGGAGAGAAGATATGGAAGAAAAATTAAAAGCAATTGTGACGAGGATTGAACAAAGCAAGCTATCAGGGTCCGATAAAGCAGAGCTCTACGCCACAATCTCAGAAGGATTGCAGGCAACAGTATGGCCGGTTTTGCTAAAATACATGCCGAAAGAAGAATTGGAATTTCTTTCCGCCGACCCAAAAAGTCGGGTAACCGTTGAAAGCTACGCCAAACTGATCGAAGACACGATCAAAGACGGCGAAGCATTAAAAGAAATTGACGGATTGATGAAGTCGGTATTAAATGAAGTGGATACAGCATTAACAGAAGAGGGAGTATAAGCCCTCCACAACTTACCGTTCGCCTTACCTACTATTCGTAGCGCGGCTCACGGAGCGTTTGTTGGCGGGTCTAAGAGATTCTAATCCGATACGAATCGGAAAGAATTTCTAAGAAAGGGAGTCTAATATGTCAGAAACAGGTGGACCAGTATTTGAAGGATCATCAGCAAAAGTAGAGGCAACAAAAACTCGAGTTGTTGATAAGGTGTTGGATCGCGTTAAAAACCGATTAAAACAAAATACCGGAGAAATCGTTGAAAAGAAATGGATGGACGCGTATCAAAAAACCGTTGACGCTTTAGATCCGGGAATGAGGAAGAAAGCAGTGGAAATGGTAAAACCACTTGCGTGGACGGTTGCAAAAGTGAACCGTTTAGGAACAGCTGTAACCGATTATGTATTAGGTCTTAGTGGAGGATTCGAGTTTTTAGGAGGAGTAGGAGAAGTTATTTTTCCAAATCGTTATATTGATTCAGCCTCACAATTTAAACCTACTTATAAAGTAGGAGAAAAAGAATATTTTTACAACAAGAAAACTATAGATTCAATGGAGAAACGAAGCGAAATGTCTACTGGTCGCATGAGAGCTGAGGGAGTACTTGATGTTGGAAAAGGAATTGGATTAAACGTGTTAGCAAAAAATCGCATTTCTCGAGTAGCTTCCGGTTGGATGGCGGATATTGTTGGAGTCGGCGGAGAGAAGGTTGCGCAAATTACCAATAAAATTCTTCGCGGAAAACCAAAAGAGTAAGGGGAATCGGGGAGATATGGGACATACGGGAATAAAGCGTCATCCCTTGACCAAACAAAAACTTCTCGCGTTAGGCATTCCGATGGTGATGATTCTCCTCCTTCGCTAAAGCTTCGGCGGACAAGGCCGGACTGACTGATAACCCTGAAGGATACACAGAAGGGAAATTAGTGAATGAAGAGTTGGTGAAAAGCGGCAACGCTGTAGTGCAGGGGTATAAAGATCGGGGAGAGCTGAAATATGAGAAACGGATAGAAATGCTCCCTTGACAATTCCCTTAAATAAGTATATATTAGGTGAATAAGGTCACCTAAATATGATTATTTTACGAGATATTCAGGCTCAAATAGAAAAAAAGCTTTATGATGGAAAGGTTATTATTGTTTACGGCCCAAGACGAGTAGGGAAGACGACGCTTGTGCGGGAAATAGTGGCGAAGCTTCCTCCATCTGACACGCGGTATCTTTTGTGTGATGAGCCGGACGTCCGACTTGCTCTCACAAACAAAACGTCAACGGAACTCATAAGTTATATAGGAAAGAAAAAACTTGTGGTGATAGATGAAGCGCAACGCGTGCGAAATATCGGGTTGACACTGAAACTTCTCGTAGATACCTATCCTGAGGTGCAAATTATCGCGACCGGTTCATCGTCATTTGACTTATCAAACACCATTACTGAGCCGCTCACCGGACGAACCTGGGAATTTATTTTGTATCCGTTTTCTGCGGGTGAACTTTCTAAGGTTGAGGATCGTATTCAGATGAGTCGAATGCTTGAACGCCGGTTGATGTACGGTACGTATCCGGATGTTGTACTACATCCGGAACAGAGTGTTGATGCGCTGCGGTTACTTACGAAGGACTATCTTTACAAAGATGTGCTGGAATATCAGCGAATCAAAAATCCTGAGATATTGGAAAAATTACTCCAGGCGCTTGCGTTACAAATAGGGAGTGAGGTGGCAACAACAGAGTTAGGCAGCCTCTTGGGGGTCGACAAAAAAACGATCGTATCGTATTTACGTATCCTTGAACAATCATATGTGATTTTTACCCTTCGTCCGTTTATGCGGAATCGACGGAAGGAATTAACGAAAAAGCGAAAAGTATATTTTTACGACAACGGCATACGGAATGCACTTTTAGGCGCGTTTAATCCTTTGGAATTGCGTACTGACGTGGGTGCATTGTGGGAAAACTATTGTATCAGTGAACGGATAAAACGAAATCAACTACATGGTCTGTGGCCAAATCAGTATTTTTGGCGGACGATCGACGGGCAGGAGGTTGACCTGGTGGAAGACTGGAATGGGCAGATATCGGGATTTGAAATGAAATGGAGCAATAAAACTAAGAAGATTCCAAAAACGTGGAAAACCAATTATCCCTCAGCCACGTTTACGCATATCCATCGGGAAAATTATATGGAGTTCGTTGGTTGAAAATCCTGTGTGTGTGATACTGTCATCATAGAATGACAGAAACACCATCACATCCCCAGTTTGTCGGAAGTTCTGAAACCGCAAAGCAGCCGGAATTTGCCCTTTCTCCGGAACAACAAAAGGTTGTTGATACGATGAAGCAAAGCGGCGAAAAGCTTGAGAAAACGATCGTCGACGCGCGTGAGAAAGCAGGGGAGAAGCTCCAAAAACTTCACGGGAAAGAATTGGTGAAGGCAGGGTTGAACCAAGTAACCGTTGGCGCGTGGGAGACATTTAAATCAAGGATTAAGTGGGCGGTTGGCGGCGGATTAGTAGGCGGCGCAGTCGGCGCTTTAGGAGCTGGAGGTGCTATGCTAGCGTTGGATAGGATGTCTGATCTTGAATCACCAGGCGAAATGATGGCGTTAGGAGGGGTTGCTGGCGGCATGGTGGGTGGTTTAAGTGGGGTGGGCATTGGGCAGTTGATAGGCTACGAAACCGCGGGAGTAAAATATAATAAAGCCATTGCCAAAACAGAACAGAGTAAAGCACGATGGTACGATTGGGCGGCTGGAAATCTTGGAGTGTTTGGTCTACGGCGATTATTAAGAGGAAAAGATATCGGGAAGGCAGGGAGAATTGGAGTAGCGGTATTTGAGACGGTATTTAATCCTATCGGAGTAAGTGGTCTTCGAAACGTGGCGGCTGGCTTATATGAAATGGGAAAGGAAAAATATGCAAAATTTAAAGCAAAAAGTTAAGGAGACGACACTGTTTTCTGATGAAGATAAGATTGCAATATTGGCTGCAATCGACGGGTATCCTCCGGAGGAAACTACTCAGCTAGAGGCCATCATCGACGAGTTTGATATAACATACCGCGCGGCGGTTTCCGAGTACAAAACATCCGTATTCGGAGTACTTGATACGATTGCCCAAAAAAACGCCGCTTCCACCATCAAAAGCGGGGTGGAGACGCTGATTACATAATTTTAGTACAATACGGGTATGACGGAGAAACCACCCGGACTTACGCCGGAAACGACTGCCACCCCCATTCATTTTTCCAAAGAAACATTTTCTGCATCCGATGCGGTGAGTAATACGCTGACACCGCAATCTGTTGATTGCTTAACACAGCGGGTGGAACACGATCTTGCGGCAAACGGCATCCCGCTTTCTCCAAAAGAAAAAAAGACGTTGGGAAGTAAAGTAAAACAGTTTTTTTTCGGTGAACAGACGGCATTTGGCAAAGACATTGATCCAAAGCTTCTTGAGGGAGTGAATCTTACTGATTATATCCATACATTTCAGGATCTCTATCACACCTATGGAATGGATAAACACAAGGCAAAATTCGGAATTCTCGCGGGACTTATTATTCAGGGGAAAGTTATTGGAGATTTAGCCGGGACCAGTGCGTCAAGCGCACTTATGACATTGTGGCAAGAAAAACAAAATCTTCCGAAAACCAAATCGATGATCGGTCGGTTTGTTGCGTCAAAATGGGTACCTGATGCACAACTTCCGGATCAAAGACCCATGGCTCCCGGAATAGATGATGTTGTTGATGTTGGAGGTGAGTTAGGGGGATTGGCAAAAAAGTTCAAATGGCCGCTTGCAATCGTTGCCACATATATTCCATCTGGTATTGCTGAAGTGATGGCAGAATTTCGGATGGTGGACGCGATGAAAACCGTAAGGCTCGCCATTAACGAACGCGCAGCAAGTTCATTAGTCATGCGGGATATGGAGTTTACTCAGGATAAGTCTGCCGCTGAAATCAATAATATTTTGGAAAAAGGGAAACAATCGACACTCGATATGTTTCAAACAACATATTCTGAAGTGCTCCCGAGAATTTTTGCAATCGGGCTTGCTTCCGCCGGACAAATTCCATTTAATCCTATTGGCGGAATACTTCAGTTGACGCGGTTGCCATTTTTATATAAATCCTCGATGGCGTATGCAAAGGCAGTATTAACAGATCGCGCTGCGGATCTTCAAAGAAAAGATTTTATCGATACCAGGATTAACGCAACACTCGGAAGTCTTGAAGTGGTAAAAAGTTCCGACAGTATGGATCGGGGAGTAACAGAATTAACCGAGTACATGAAGGAACGGGACACGGCAAAATCGCAGCAATCCAAAGAAGCGCTGAAACAAGGAATTAAACGTGATATTGGCGGGATGGGGTTTAGCTTGGGCATTCCTGCAGTAACAGCGGGGCTCGAACGGTTGATTTATGGAAAGAAGGCGCATGCTGCGGAAAAAGGGATTATTACGTTGATCGGAGAGTCAATTGTACGGAAAAATGCAGAAGAATTGGTTGAACTTTTTACCGACAAAATCCAGCCGGCACTTCAGGACATCCGACGGATGGAAGAACTATTGGGCCCGTACGACAAGCTGGATAAACCTGATGGAAAAAAAGAAGCTTCGCGCGTTGAGGCATCAACCATTCGGAATTTCGATATCTTCGTACGTGATTTGAATTACCGAGATATTGTGACGAACGCCTCACTTGATATTCCGCAAGGGTCGTTTGTGACGATAAAAGGGCCGTCCGGATCAGGAAAAACATCGCTCCTTCGCAGTATGCTGGGTCTTTATACGAGTGCGGATAACGCCGTGCAGTATGGTGGCGTGTCGCTTGACGGGATAAAAAAGTACGGACCGGATTCCATTTATACAAAATTCGGCTACGCAAATCAAAATACGCAGTTTTTTGAGAACATGACGCTTAAGGAAAATCTTTTGTTATGGACAAAAAAGGATGTTCCCGATGCACGAATAAAAGATGTTCTTCATGAACTGCGACTAGATGGCATTGTTGACCGGCTGGATAGCACGGTAAAACATTTTTCCGGTGGGGAATTACGAAGAATTGGCATTGCTCGAGCGCTTCTCAAAGATCCGAAAGTGTTGTTTTTGGATGAACCAACCTCAAATCTTGATGATGAATCAGCGCGCCAAGTCGTGCACATTATCCAGGACATGCGGAAAAAGCGGCCGGACATGACTGTTGTTGCCGTAACGCACGATCCGAATTTTGAAAAGATTGCCGAACGCGTGGTAGACATGCGGGAGATAAATAAACCCAACCAAGTCCGTTACGGAGAGGGGAAGGCGAGTTAGGATTAATGATACAATATGCATATGGCAGAACAGGTGGTGTTTACCGGTGAGGGGAGACCGCAGAAGAAAACGCTCAAGGAATGGGCGAAGAAAACTTTCACCTTTTCCGGGAATGAAGAAGCGTGGCGGGTGAGTCATGAAAAAGAGCTGGAGATGATGCGGGCGATTAACGAATCGCTTCCCGAAGAAAAACGCGGCGAAGCGATGAAAAAAATTGAAGCGCATGTCAAATCCTCCGCGAAACTTCGGGTAATTGGCAATTATGGTGCGACAATTGTAGCGACAGCTGCAGTAGTGGGGGAGGGGCTACTTATCGGAAATTTCCACGGCTGGGCCGACACACTGGCAAAGAAAAAAAATATTATCGGATTGGTGGGTAAGCAGGCACAGTTTGCAAGAAGGCAATTGGAAAGATTTGGGAGAAAAAAAAGAATTTAAACCATTCGCACTGTTAACCGATATCTATAACGAGTTTCATAATGAAAAACTTGATGCGTTAAATGTAAAAAATCCTTTTGATGCAATAGTGGGCGAGAAGAAATTTTTTATCGGTCGATTAAATAATGAGATTGGAAAGATGGAGTCTGAAGACTTGATTCGTGAGTTAGTACATAAAGCACGCATGAATCACAAATGGCAACCATTGATACTAGATAATAAGACAGTGACCCGTACCCCTTAAACTAGACATAAATTCAAGTACAATGATTGTGTTGAAGGAGGTACGTATGGCAGGAGTTGCCCATGAGGTCAAAGCAGAGATTCTGGCTAAGGTGAAGGCAGGAGAA
>Ga0172375_10007347_pt1 | contig 15126 bp, 11 predicted proteins | sample LakKiv1m_FD_114537 | JGI IMG/M metagenome (GOLD analysis project Ga0172375, IMG submission 114537) | Freshwater microbial communities from Kabuno Bay, South-Kivu, Congo - kab_092012_11.1m | ecosystem: Environmental > Aquatic > Freshwater > Lake | place: Democratic Republic of the Congo... | reverse complement strand
TGGCATTGGCCCGGTCCCAGATGGTCTCAATGCCGTCCGCCTGGGCCCTCTTCAGCATCTCGTGCACCGCGGGGTCTATCGAACATTTGGTCACATCTAATTCGGCCATAAAAATTTCCTCCAATCAGTCACTTGTATGCCTTTTTCATTGAACTGAATACTTTTAAACACCATACCATCTATACATGAATGAGGCAAGATAAAATTAGGTAAGTAGAGAAAAAAATCTCATCAAGGAGGGCTGAGGCAGACGACCCGAAAGCCGATATAGCCATCGGCATAATGGGGCGGGCCGGACTGGCGGGCGGCGACCCGCAGGTCCCGGGGCCCGGAAATCCAGGAACCGCCTTTGAGGAGGCGCAGGTCTCCGGGTTTAAAGGGTCCGCCGGCGCGCAGGGGCACATAGCGGTCCCGGCACCATTCGGCGACGTTGCCGGCCATGTCAAAGAGGTCATAGCCGTTGGCGGGAAAAGAACCCACCGGCGCGGAGAACAAAAAGCCGTCCTTGGCGGTTCGATCATGGCGGAGATTGGCGCGCCAGCCCCCCCCGGCATCCGGGTCCGCAGCCCCCCAGGGGTAGGGCCGCCCCACCAGGCCCCCCCGGGCCGCGGCCTCCCACTGGGCTTCGGTGGGGAGCTGACAGGTCACCCCGGTCGCCTTGGTCAGCCACCGACAGAAGGTCGCAGCGTCGAACCAGGTGACCCCCACTACCGGCTGATTCGGGGCGTTCAGGTTTTTATCCCCCCAATAAAGGGGAGATTTAGCCCCGGTGGCCTTGAGAAAGCGGCCGTATTGGGCGTTGGTGATTTCCGTGACGCTGAGGTAGAAGGGGGCCAGGCTTACCTTATGGGGCTGGGCCTCATCGGCATAGCGGCCGGGCTCATCGGGGGCAGAACCCAACAAATACTCACCCCCTGGAATCAGCCGAAAACGGATGCCCTGAGTCTCCAGGGTTTCCTGGGCCGCAAGAGGCATGGGCCTCAGCAGGCCCAGACTCAGGAAAAAAACCATCAGGATGGCAATCCACAGGGTTGACGGTTTGCGGTTATCGATTTGCGCCATGTCGATAAAGTTCATGCTCCCCATGCGACCGAATCGAAGCCGGACCGGTAATTTGTCTTTTTCGGGCCGACGTTGGCAAAAGACCTCGTGGCCCCAGTTCTCCCCGAGCGCCTCAAAAGATGATAACAGAATTATAGTAACGCATCGGGGTATTGTGCAAAGCATTCATGGGGGGCCCCCTGAGAATATTTTTTTCCAGCCGGCCCCAGGAACGTCCAGCCGCATATTTTGTCCGGACGCCAGGTTTGGCCAGGCTTAGCACACCGAGTCGGGAATCAGCCCCGCCTTGCCGGCCTGCAACTCCTTCACCACTAGAAGGTCGGTGGGAAAGGCCAGGGGCGCCGGCGGCTCGGCCAGAGGGAAGAACCGGGCCGCGGCCAGGTCGTCGCCGGCCCGGAGCACCCCGCCCACCACCTGCCCGGCGAACCAGATCCCTACGGTGAGGCGCTCCGGGTCATGGAAATTGGAATACACCGTCAGCACCGGCCCCACCCGGACCACCAGGCCGGTTTCCTCCAGGAATTCCCGGGCTGCGGCCGCCTTGACCTCTTCGCCCCATTCAACGTACCCGCAGGGGAGGCACCAGGCGCCGGCATAAGGGCCGCCGGCCCGCCGGCCCCAGAGGATGGCCTCCCCCCGGCGGATCACCACCGCCACCCCCACCGCAGGATTGATGTAGAGCACCTGCCGGCACTCCAGGCAGACCAGCCGGTCCCGGTCCTCCCCCCGGCGTTGGCTTTCCAGAAGCCCGCCGCAGCAGGGGCAATAGCGATAAAGGGGCGGATTGCAGGTCATAAGAGCCTCGTCTGGCAGTTTTGGGTTCCAGCTTATAACTATATGACAGGAAACTGAAAACCGGAAACTGAAAACCGTCTTTTGATATTAAGGGTTGAAAGTGAGGCCAAATTCATTTACAAAAGTCGAGGTTGCATATTCCGGAGTGTATCCCGTGACCGCCCCCAGACTCAAGACTATTCGCAATATCGGCATCATCGCCCATATCGACGCCGGCAAGACCACGCTGACGGAGCGCATCCTCTATTACACCGGCCGCACCCACAAGATGGGGGAGGTGCACAACGGCGCCGCGGTCATGGACTGGATGCCCGAGGAACAGGAACGGGGCATCACGATCACCGCGGCGGTCACCACCTGTCAGTGGAAGGGCTGCGTCATCAATATCATCGACACTCCGGGCCACGTGGATTTCACCATTGAAGTGGAACGGTCCCTCCGGGTGCTCGATGGAGCCATCGGGGTCTTCGACGCGGTGAGCGGGGTGGAGCCCCAATCCGAAACCGTCTGGCACCAGGCGGACAAGTACCGGGTCCCCAAGCTGGCCTTTATCAACAAGATGGACCGCATGGGGGCCAATTTCGAGGCGGCGGTGGCCTCCCTGCGGGAGAAGCTGGGGGCCCATCCTCTGGTCCTCACCATCCCCTGGGGCACAGAGGACTGTTTTCAGGGGGTCATCGACCTCCTGACCCTGACGGCCATCAGATGGCGGGCTGAAACCCTGGGGGCCGCTTATGAGGAACTGGAGATCCCCGCCGACTACCAGGACCCGGCCGCCCAGGGTCGGGAGGCCCTGCTGGAGTCCCTGGCCGAAGTGGACGACGAGGTCATGGAGGCCTACCTGGCCGAGCAGCCCTTGACGGTGGAGGCCCTCAAAGCCGGCCTCCGGCGGGCCACCTTGGCCCTCAAAGGGGTGCCCGTCTATTGCGGTTCCGCCTTGCGCAACAAGGGCATCCAGCCTCTCTTGGACGGCATCAAGGATTTTCTGCCCAATCCCACCCAGGTGCCAGCGATTACGGGAGAAAACCCCCACACCGGGGAAACCGAGAGCCGGCCGGCCCGGGATGACGCCCCCCTGGCCGCCCTGGCCTTCAAGATCATGATGGACCAGGGCCAGCGTCTCACCTATGTGCGCCTCTATTCCGGCGCCCTGAAATTCGGCCAGGAAGTTTATAATGCCGTCAAACAGACCACCGAGAAAGTGGCCCGCATCCTGAGCATGCACGCCAACAAGCGCCAGCCCCTGGAAGAAGCCCACGCCGGCAGCATCGTCGCCCTCCTGGGCCTGAAGGCCACCACTACCGGCGACACCCTGTGCAGCCGGCAGCATCCCATCGTGCTGGAGCCCATCGCCGCGTACGTGCCGGTGATCTCCCTGGCCATCGAACCGGTGACCCGGGACGACCAGGAGCGGTTAGGCCCGGCCCTGGAGCGGGTTTCCGAGGAAGACCCCAGCCTCAAGGTCCACACCGACGAAGACACGGGCCAGACCTTGCTCTCCGGCATGGGGGAGTTGCACCTGGAAGTTATCCTGCACCGCCTGGAGCGGGAGTTCCACACCCACTTGCGGGCGGGCCGCCCCCAGGTAGTCTACCGGGAGACCATTTCCGACCGGGTGGAGGAAACCGGGGTCTTCGACCGGGAGCTGGCCGGCCGGCGCCATTTTGCCGAGGTCAGGTTGACTTTGGCCCCCCGGCCCCGGGGGGCCGGCAACTCCTTCGGCTCCCTCCTGCCCGAGGGACATCCGGCCCAGGGTTTTGTGCCCTTGATCGCCCAGGCGGTCACCGAAGCCCTGGAAGGCGGGGCGGTCTACGGCCACCCCGCGGTGGATATCGCCGCGGCCCTTACCGACGCCGCCGTCCGGGAGGGACAGGCCTCGGAGATGGCCTTCCGGGTGGCGGCCATGACCGCCCTGAAACAGGGGCTCCTGAAGGGGCGGCCCCAACTGCTGCAGCCCATCATGAGGGTGGAGATCATCACCCCGGAGGAATTCACCGGCGAGGTCATGGGGGATTTCGCCGCCCGCAAGGGCAAGGTGGAACAGATGCTGGCCAAGGAGCCGGTGCGCTTCATTTCGGGGCAGGCGCCGCTCTCCGAAATGTTCGGCTACGCCACCGCCTTGCGCTCCCTCACCCAGGGCCGGGGCACCTTCACGCTGCAATTTGATCACTACGGCTCGGTGGAGCAGAAAGAAGAAAAATAATATGGCAATCGAACAAACCCTCTCCCTGATCAAACCCGACGGCGTGGCCCGGGGCTTGATGGGCGAAGTCATCGGCCGCTTTGAGAGATACGGCCTCAAAATCCGTGCTCTGAAAATGCTGCGCCTCACTCTGGAGCAGGCCCGGGCCTTCTATGCGGTCCATCGGGAGCGCCCCTTTTACGACAGCCTGACGCAATTCATGAGCTCCGGCCCCATCGTGGCCATGATCCTGGAAGGGGAGAACGCCATCCAGGTCAACCGGGATCTGATGGGGGCCACCGACTACCGGCAGGCCGCGCCCGGCACCATCCGGGCCGATTTCGCTCGGGAGATCGAGGCCAACATCGTCCACGGCTCCGACGCCCCGGACACCGCCCAAGTGGAAATCGCCTTCTTTTTCAACGCCCTGGAGCAGGTGGGATAACAAGCTAATGGCTTTCAGTTATCAGCGTCAGGAACGACGCCCACTGGCCGTCTTAGAAAAACTCTAATAACCGCCACCCCCAGCCTGCGCCTCGCACCGGTAAGACGCCGGCGCCACCAGGACCACCTCAAGGCCGACAGTTCAAGCCGGGAGGCGCTTTGCTTTGGCGCCCCGCATTTTCCCTTCCGGTGGGCCGCGCCCAACTTTATACCCTGCCGAGGAAACGGTTCAGGTTAATACTCCACCTCCAGTTCGGCGGTCAAGGCGTACCCTTCCGCCACCTTCTCGAGATTGCGGGCCACCTCGGCGGGAAAGCGGCGAAGATCCGCGGAAAAGAAATGATACTGGGGCAGATAGCGCAGGATCAGTTCCGCCAGGGCCGCGGCCCGGCAGCGGTCCCGGATTTTTTTGGAGGGTTCCCGGTCCTCCTGCTGGCTCAGCCAGAGCAGGTGCAGGGCCAGGGCCCGGGGGTCGGGAACCACCATGGTGGCCGGATCGCCCCGCCGCCCGATGACCACCTGGGAAAACCTGGGGGAATTCACCAGGGAGGTCAGGTCGCCGGACGCCGGCGGCGGCATTACCCCCCTGGCGTCCTTGACCGGCATCTTGTAGGGGGGGCGCTCCGTCGGTGGCCTCAAGACCCTTACCAGAAAGCCGTGCTGGTTGGCGGCCGTCAGGTCGTGGCCGGGGCGGACCCCAAAGGACCGGTCCACCCGGCTCAACAAGCCCAGAAATTTATTGGGGGGAATCTCCGCCGCGGCCAGCAGGGTGAGGCCCTGGCCGGCCCCGGACCACAATGGCGAGTCCTTGGGGGTCTCCAGAAAGACCCCGGCGGCGAACTCAAAGGCGTGCAGGGCCTGGGCGCCCATCACCATGAGGGGCGTCCCCGGCAGTTCCTCCTGCTCCAGGCGGCGCAGGACCCGAACCACCAGGTCGGGGACCCGGTGAAGCAACGCGGCCCGGCAAAACCTGGCCATTTCTCTTAACTGCCGGCGCCAATGACCCAGTCGAGCCGCCATCTCTTGGCGTTGACGGCGGAATTCCTGGAAAAGCTGTTCCGTGGCGGGGGACCGGGGCCCCAGGCTGTGGCCGCGACCGTAACGGTCCCGGTATTTATACAGGTATTGCCGGCCCTTGACCGTTTTCCAGTGCATGCTCCCTTTCAGGGCCCGGCTGGCTTGCCGGGTTTCCAGATACGCCTGGAAAGTCTGGATGGTCTGGTCCAGGGTGCGCTGCTGGTTCTCCTGAAATTCCCGGAAGGAATATTCGGCTGCCATAATTATCCTTCTAATTAATAAATATCATATTATGAAGGATAATTTTATTAGTCAAACATTTTTTTATTGCCATGCCCTCATGAGTTTGCGATAAAGAAAGCAGGAAAATCTCGTAAAGGAGAGCGTCAGCATGAGACCCGCCACCGAAATCGACACCCTGCGCCAGCAACTCCCCTATCACCGGCTGCGGCAGGGCCGCAAGGACAAAGTGCTGCCCATCGACTGGCCCACTGAATGGGAGCGCTTTGACGCCAACGAACTTTTCGCCTTTGATCTGTTTGCCATTCCCGGGAAGATGCTCGAGAATATGCGGAAACGGCAGGACGTCCTGATGGACGGCAATCAGGCGGCTATTTCGGTGTTGACCCGCGTCGTCGATGGTCTCTGCGGCTACCCCATCACCCCCTCCACCCCCATTGCGGAAACGTTTGCCCGGGTGGCGTCCAATGGCCAAAAGAACTTATTCGGCAACGAGCTCATGTATTTTCAGCCCTCCGACGAGCTCTCGGCCATCGCGGCGGTGGAGGCCATGGCCTGTCAAGGGGGGCGTTATGCGGATAACACCTCCTCCCAGGGACTGCTCCTCAAGACCAAGAACCTCTTTTCGGTGGCGGGCAAGCGGCTGCCGGTGGTCATGACCGTCATGACCCGGGAGGTCAACAAAGGCTCCTTGAGCATCCACTGCGGCCACACCGACTTTTACGCGGTGCGCAATACCGGCTGGGCCCAATTGGTCTCGGAGAACAACCAGGAACTCCACGACCTGTTGCCGGTGGCCTTCAAGGTGAGCGAACTGAATCAGGTGATGCTGCCCACCATGGTCATCGGCGACGGGTTCATCAAAAGCCACGCCATCGAGAATATCAAGGAACTTTCCGACGCCTTCCTGGAGTATTACGTGGGGCCGCCCAACCGGCTCTACCAGCCCAATTTCGAGTACGGCACCCTTACCGGCACCTTCACCGACACGGACCTGACCATGGAAGGCCAGGTGTCCCAGGACCTGGCGTACCGCTTCTTCAAGCGGGGCTTTGTTCTGGTCATGAATATCATGAACAATATCCTGGGCACCAACCACAAGGTGGTGGAATGTTACCGCACCGAAGACGCGGACATGGTGGTGGTCATCCTGGGCTCCGCGGCGGGGGTGGTCAAAGATGTGGTGGACTACTACCGGGACGTGAAGGGTTACAAGATCGGGGTGGTGCGGCCGGTTTTGTTTACCCCCCCCTGCTATGAAGAATTGGCTTACGGCATACGCAAAGCCAAGCTCATCACGGTGATGGAACGGGCCGGCACCGCCCACAACCAGCTTCTCATGGCGGATGTGCAGGCCGCCTTGCAGATTTCCCTCCGGGCCGGCCGGGAAGGCAAAAAGGAGCACCGGGTCTATGGGCGCCATGAGATGCCCACGTTGTTCCACGGGGTTTTCGGCCTGGGGAGCAAGGATTTCAACAAATACGACGTCGCGTCGTTGCTGGAGAACATGCTGGCGTTTTACGAGAAGAAACGGCGGTTCCACCGGGATTTTTACGTGGGCATCGAAGGCCCCCTGACCCTCAGGCCCGCCCCCCTGCCCGGCTACATCGAGCGGGAGTTGGGCATGACCTTCATCGGGGTGGGCGCCGAAGGCGTCAAGACCGCGCTGGAGTCCGCGGCCCTCATTTACGCCCAGGACGTTGGCTCAGGCCGTAAGTACGTCCAGTCCGGGGCCCGTTACGGCGCCGCCCGTAAGGGCGCGCCGGTGTTCATGAATCTGCGTCTGTCCTCTCAGCCTATCCGCAACAGTTCCGAACTCACCGAACGGGATGTCCTGGCCTTCTTTAATGAAAAATTCCTCTCGGACCAGATTCTCCGGGAGTATGTGGGCGGCTTGAAAGAAAACGGCCTCCTGGTGATCAACACCAACAAGAGCTGTTACGACGTCATGGCCACCTTTCCCCCCCAAGTGCAATCCTTGATCAAGTACCGGCGGGTCAAGCTCATGACCCTCGACGGCACCCGGGCCGCCCTCCAGCACCTGAACCGCAACCTTCCGGGCGCCGCCTTCCTGGGCCTTATTAACCGGGAGATGGGCATCCTGTCTGAGCGCGAATTCGAGCAGCGCTTCAAAAAAATCCTGGAAAAGAAACTGGGCACCAAGAAGCGGGAGATGCTGGAAGCCAACCTCGCCCTGCTCAAGTTTGGGGCCGACCTGGCCTCCGGCCACACCAACAACAAAGCCACCGGGGCCCTGGCCCTGGACTCCACCGCCCCCGCCTACACTCCGCCGTTGGCGGAAGACTTCGGCCAGGGGCCGCATACCGCCGGACTCCCGGTGGTCCTCACCGCCAAAGACCAGATGGGTGTCATCCGGCCAGTGAACCTGAAGGAAAACTACCAGGAGGTCTTCTACCAGGACATGATCAAGCCCATCCTGGATGGCAAAAAGGTCCCCTGGGACCGCTTCCTGCCCATTGTGCCGGCGGGGACCAGCCGCTTCCGGGATATGAGCTTCATCGGGTCCCAACTGCCGGTGTATGACCCCGCCAAGTGCATCGCCTGTGGGTTGTGCACCGCCTCCTGCCCCGATTCGGCCCTGATTTCCACCGTCACCGACCGGCCGGTGGACGAGAATGGCGGGGCCCGCTACTTCAAGAAGTTTAAACGTCCACCCAAGGGCATCCCCTGGGAGCGCTTCGCCTTGAACCTTAACGCCGATCCCAGCGCCTGCAAGGGCTGCGGCGTCTGTGCCCAGGTGTGTCCCACCGACGCCCTGAAAATGGTGGACAAAACCGCGGTGCGCGACGAGGACTTCCTCCCCCCGGCTTTGCGTGAGTGGGACAACACCGTCAACCTGGCTCCCTACGTGGACAAGCTCTCCCTTAACCACCAGGTCCTGTTCGTCTTTTCCAAGCTTTACCCGGGCAAACACACCCTGTGTCCCGGCTGCTCCGAGGGGGTCATCAACCTCCTCACCTTCTTCGCCGCGGAGTCCCTGCGGAATAATCCCCAGGGGATCGCCACTTTTTACCAGGGTCTGAAGATTCTGTCGGAGAGGAATAAGCGGGCCATCGAGCATATGCTGGACCACGGCTTTAATATTTATTCCATCAACGCCACCGGCTGCGACCAGGTTTCCGAATTGGTGAACCCCTTTAATACCAGGATCTATCCCTCCGGACACTACGGTTTCGGGACCGCCTCCGCCGCCGCCCTGGGGGCCAAGTTCGCCCTGGACCAGGCCTATCAGAACCGCTACAAGAGCGTGCTCACCAAGATCATCGTTTTTGCCGGGGACGGCGCCATCTATGATATCGGCAACGGTCCCTTCAACCACGCCCTGGGAGAGAATTTCGACATCACCTGGGTCATCTTCAACAACGAAGGCTATATGAACACCGGCATGCAGAAATCCGGGGCCACCCGCTTCGGGACCGACCGTTCCACCTCCCCCATCGGCAGGAAATACGCCGGCAAGACCACCCTGCACCGACGGATCATCAGCCAAGCCATGGCCATCTCCCACGTCTACGCCACCAAGCTCACCATTGATAACCCCTTCTACGCCATCAAGATCCTGAAGGAGGCCATTGCCTACAACGGCCCCTCCCTGGTGGAATTTTTCTCCGCCTGCCCCACGGGCCACGTCACCCCTGACTGGGCCGGACCGATGATCTCCCGGATGATGGTGGAGTCCCGGAAATGGCAGGTGGCGGTGCGACGGCCTTTCCAGCGCATCGATATCTCGGGCAACCCGGCCCCCGACCTGGTCTATCCCACCGAAGGCAAGTCCTTCAAGCGGGGCATCAAACGGGAGGCCGCCACTTTCTACGATGTGGTGAGCATGCTCGGCCAGTACAACCAACACATCAAGACCGTGAAAAGCGGCGACATCCCGGAGATCGTCCGGATCAACGAAACCGTCAGCCTCTTCCGCTGGCTCCGGAACCAATACATGGCCGGCTACCGGGACACCATGCCCACGGAAGAGGAAGTGGAGCGCATCGTGGAGGAGCGTTACCGGCTGGATTCGGAATTGGCCGCCAACTGAGGCGGGTATACGCCGGGCCAGGGGCAGCTTCCCTGGCCCTTTTTTTGCGCCCCCCGGTGCTGCGGGGGGCGCACCCTGCGATTACTACGATTACTCCAACAACTCTACCGGCCGGAGCCTCGGGCCATCCCATTGTCCATCCCACTAAAATATGAACAAATTTAATGACCTGGACCTCGAATACCGCCTCAGCCCCCGCCGGAAAAGCATCGGTATCCAGGTGACCATCGACGGCCGGGTGGTGGTGGCCGTTCCCCGGGGGGCCAAACGGGCCGACCTGGCCCGGGCTCTGGAGAGACACCGGGGCTGGATCGAGACCAAAGTGGCGGAAAGGCAGGCGGCCTGGAGCCGAATTCCGAAGGGAACGGCCTTCTTCCTGGGCCAGCCTTACCCCATAAGGGCGGAACGGGGGGACCGGACAGCCGTATCCCTCACGGAAAATGCCCTCAGGGTCTCTCTGCCCCCCAGCGCCGAGCTCTGGCCGCTGCTCCAGGTCTGGTACCGGGAGCAGGCCCTGCGGCTTCTCCAGGAGCGGGCGGACCATTTCGGGCCCCTTATGGGCCCGGCGCCGGGCCCGGTGGCGCTTAGAGAATGGAAGCGCCGTTGGGGGGAATGCCGTCCCGACGGGGCGCTCAGATTCAATTGGCGCCTCATCATGTGCCCCCCGGCAGTCATCGACTACGTGGTGGTCCATGAACTGGCGCACCTGAAAGTGTCGGGGCACAACCCCAGCTTCTGGGCCCTGGTGGCAGAGGTCCTGCCGGACTATGCCCACCGCCGCCGCTGGCTAAACCAAACCGGCGCCCCCTTTCTCCTGTGGCAGCCATGAGGGAGGGAGCAGGGAGCGGTGAGCAGGGAGCAGAAAATACCGACGCGGTTGCCTTGCCTGCTGATGGCCCCCTTTCTGATCGGAGATTTTAGACGGGAGGATGTTTCCGCCGCTTTTCGGCGGCCAGGGGCCGCCCTATAACCACTGAATCATAGGGCGCGCACCGCGCACCATTACTCCAGGCGGGGGCGGCGGGCACGGAGGCCCGCCCCACCGGGTTTTTCCATAATTTATGGGTGGGCCACAGGCCCCTGAGGAACTGCTCCCTGCTTACTATTTATTGCTCACTTTCTGGCGGCGATGACGATGCGGGCGCAGGCCTCGGCGTCCGAGGCGGCGTTGTGGTGGTCCAGGGGAATCCTCAGAAACGAGCAGACATCCGGCAACTTGGTGGGATAGAGTCGCCAGGTCTGCCTCGCCAGTTTCACCGTGCACAGGAAGGGAATCCGGGGCGGCTTGAGGCCGTGGGCCTCACAGCAGGCCTTCAGCACCCCCCGGTCGAAGGGGGCGTGGTGGGCGGCCGACAGAAACTTCACGTCCGCCAACAGGGCCCTCATTTCCGGCCACACCCCTCCGAAGCTCGGCTCCCGAACTACCATTTCCCAGGTGATGCCGTGGAGATAGGAAAAGACAAAGGTTTCCCGGGGCGGCCGGATAAGATAATGGGCCCGGGCGACGATGCGGCTGCCCTCCACCCGCACCAGGGCCACGGCGCAGGCGCTGTCCGGCTGGTAGTCCGCGGTTTCAAAATCAAGGGCGACAAAGGGTGATTGGCGGTGCATGGCTTTCCCCTAAATTTTTACCGCAGTTTCCGGCCCAGGGCAACCATTATCCTGGGAGGCCAGCGAGGATACCCTGCTCACATCGCTCAACCGATTTATGCCACTGAAAAAAGCCGCAGATGTGGTATATTCTCTCTAATTTCCGTAACGGTCGGTCGCTCTGGGAAGATGAGCCATCCAGGAAATAATTCAGAATAATTGAGAGGTACGCCTATGCACGAACACGCCTCGCCCCGCCAGGTGGTGGAAAATATGATTCACCGCAAGGACCTGGAAGGGTTGTTGCGCTATACCGAAACCATTCACGGGCATCGCTGCCCCGGCCTCGCCCTGGGGGTCAAGGCCGGCCAGTACGCCATGGCCTACCTGGACCGGGAGAGCACCGGCATGGAGGAGGTGGTGGCCATCGTGGAGTGTAACAACTGCTTCGCCGACGGCATTCAGGTGGTCACCGGCTGCACCTTCGGGAACAACGCCTTGATTTTCAAAGACCTGGGTAAGACCGCTGTCACGGTGGCCCGTCGCCAGGACGGGGCCGCGGTGCGCCTGGCGGTGCACCCCGACTTCCGGGAGCGGATTTTCGCCCGCTACCCGGTGGTGGGGCCGTTGTTTGAGAAGGTGGTGGTGCAGCGCCAGGGCGACCCCGAGGAACGCCACCGCTTTCACCACCTGTGGGAGGCAGTGGCCCGGCGGGAGCTGGAAGAGGTGGACCTAGAAGACCAGTTCCTGGTCCAGACCCTCACCATCCAGATGCCGGCCTATGCCCCGATTTTTGCCACCGAGGTCTGCGCCCGCTGCGGCGAGGGGGTGATGGAGCCCCGGATCAGGATTCAGGGTGGCCAAAAGGTCTGCCTGACCTGCGCCGGGATGGAATACTATGCCCTCACCGGCCAGGGGATCGGCTGCAGCCGGGAAATTTGAGGGCCGGGCAGCCAAAGGCGGGGGATCGCCGGATGCCTGAGGCGTCCCGGCGGGCCCAACCCGACGGCCTTTTTTAGGGTTAACCGCAAGCCCGGCAGGGCATTTATCGCGTTTGCCACAAGTTTCTCACTTGCACTTCCCTCTCCCCCCAGCGAAGGTTGAGGGTTGGGGGGAGGAAGAAAAAACTTTTGGCAAGGTGTATCACCCTCAGCACCAAGGTGGAAAAATACGGTGACTTCGGAGCTTCTCACACATTGTCGCCCTTCGATTAAGCCTAATCCAGGTCACTCAGGCAGTCGGCGTAAATGGAGTCACCTATGAAGCGAACCGTAAAAGTTATCGGCGTCCTGCTAAGGGTCTGGTGGGTCCTGCTCCTGGTCCCCATGGTGTCGGGCATGGCCCGGGGGGCGGAGTTTACCGCCCTGATGATGGTCAAGGACGGCGCCAAAGCCATACCGGGAAAGATCTATGTCCTTGACGGCAAGATGCGCCAGGAATTCGTGGATGAAGGGGGCCGGACCATTACCATTGTCCGCCCGGACCGGAAGGTGGTCTGGGTGATTCTCTCCCGCCAGCAGACCTACCTGGAGATGCCCCTGACCCAAAAGCTGCCCGGCCAGTTTATCCAGATTCCCCCCGGGGCCCAGGAGAAGCGCCTGGCGGGCCGGGAACAGGTAAGCGGTTACGAGACCGAGAAGTATGAGGTCAAGGTGCCCATCGGCCGCAACCTGGAAAACCAGACCTTCTGGGTCGCCGGCAAATTGGGCCTGCCCATCAGGATGGAGTGCCGGCCGCGGCAATTCTCCATGGAATACCAGAGCATCAAAGAAGAAAAGGTTCCGGACCGGCTGTTCGACCTGCCGCCGGGCTTGACAAAGGTAACCTCCCTGGGCGGCTTTGCCGACCAGGTGGATTAGCGAACCAAAGCGGTATTTCAGAGAGGCCCAGGGCCTCTTTTTTCGTAAAAGGGCATATCGGGGTAAGGCATGAGGGGATGGCGGGGGTGGAAACGCCGGGGCGACGCGCCGACAAATCCGGTTATCCTCCAATAAATATGTGGTTTTAATCCATTTGCAGGTAAGGATGAAAAGCCATGGGAAAAGCTCCGGAAGGGCGGGTTGTCTGCCAGATTTGCCGTCAACCGAAGGACCTGGACGAGGTTTGGCCCGGGGAACTGGTCCGGGCCGGGGTCCTGGCGACTATCAGGAAGAAGCACCCTGATTGGGATGACCAGGGATATATCTGCTTGACGGACCTGAACCACTTCCGGGGGGAATACGTGGAAGACGTCCTGGAAGAGGAGACCGGCCAGATTTCCGCCCTGCATGAGGAAGTGGTGGAGAGCCTGAAGGAGCATGAAATTCTCTCCCGCAACATCAACCTGGAGTTTGAGCAAGAGTTAACCTTTTGGGAGCGGTTGTCCGATAAAGTGGCGGCCTTCGGCGGCAGTTGGCGCTTCATCCTGGGGTTCGCCCTGACCATCGCCCTCTGGGTGGTGGTCAACTCCCTGGCCCTGATCCGGCAGCCCTTCGATCCCTACCCCTATATCCTGCTGAACCTGGTGCTCTCCTGCCTGGCGGCCATCCAGGCCCCAGTCATCATGATGAGCCAGAACCGCCAGGACGCCAAGGACCGGATGCGGTCTCAGCACGACTATCAGCTCAATCTCAAGGCTGAGCTGGAGATCCGCCACCTCAACGAAAAGCTGGACCTGCTGCTCACCAGCCAGTGGCGGCGCCTCCTGGAGATCCAGCGCATCCAGATGGAGGTCCTGGAGGAACTGGTGCGGGAAACCCGCCAGAAAACCGAGAGAAACCGTTAAGCCGCCCGCAGGGCTTCCAGGAGCGGCAGGCGGGCCGCCTTCAGGGAGGGCAGCAGGCCCCCCACCAGGCCCATGCCCACTCCGAACAACAGACTTTTGAAGATGATCCCCGGGGTCAGGGCGAATTTAAAGGTGATCTCGGCGAAGCTGGCCCAGTTGACGGTGGACAGGGTAAAGAAGTTCAACAGCGACGCCGGCACCAGCCCCAGGAGCCAGCCCAGGAAGCCGAGGAACATGGACTCCACCAGGAAGGCGGTCAGGATGTGATGCCGCTTGAACCCTAAGGCCCTGAGGGCGCCGATTTCGGAGGTCCGGGCCCCCACCTGGGCGTACATGGTGACCATGGCCCCCAGGACGGCCCCCAGGCCGAAGATGCCGGTGAGCACCAGCCCCAGGAGGCGGATAAACGTGGCCAGGCGCCGGGACTGGTTTTCGTAAAATTCCACTTCCCGGAGCACCTGGACCGGCAGGCGGGGGTCGGTCTCCAGGCGGGGCTTGAGGGCCTGGAAGGCCGCCGGGTCCCTCAGACGCAGGATCACCGAGGAGAAAACCGTGCGCCGGAAGGCGGCCAGGAGGGTCTCCACGTCCCCCCAGAGCTCCGAGGAAAAGCCGGTGTTGCCTGCGTCCATAATCCCCACCACCCGCCACTCCCGCATGGCGAAGCGCAGGGTCTCCCCCAGGTCGGCGTTCTGAAAGCGCCGGGCGATTTCGGCCCCGGCGGCGATCTCGGTGGAGCCGGGCCTCGGGAACCGGCCGGCCCGGAGGCGCACCTCCCGGCGCAGTTCAAGGGACACCGGTTGCACCCCGCGGATGATGACGTTGCCCGGCGCGCCGCTGCCCCGCTTGGGCAGGTTCACCAGCACGATGGCCTCGTTGGCGGTCAGGCGGCGGCCCTCCTGATCCAGGGCCACTTCCGGCTGGGCATTGATGATCCCGGCCTGGGTGCGGTCGATGGCGCTCTGGACCTCGGATTCGGAG
>Ga0172375_10007346_pt1 | contig 15127 bp, 12 predicted proteins | sample LakKiv1m_FD_114537 | JGI IMG/M metagenome (GOLD analysis project Ga0172375, IMG submission 114537) | Freshwater microbial communities from Kabuno Bay, South-Kivu, Congo - kab_092012_11.1m | ecosystem: Environmental > Aquatic > Freshwater > Lake | place: Democratic Republic of the Congo... | reverse complement strand
TTTTTAATCCATTCTAAAACCCGCTCATTTTTTGGAGCCACCTTAACCAATAAATCAAAAATTTGCTCCTCGACTTTTTCTTGCCGGATATAATCCTTATTATCACACGGTTTAAAGCCTTTACAATGGCCGTAATGGTGTCCTTTCTGCGTTTCCCAAGTAATAAGGCAACCGCAATGCCCGCATTTTATCATTCCTTTGAATACGTGCGTATGCGTGTTGAATTTGCCGGCTTTAAGTTTTCTTTTTAACTTGTCTTGAACCTCATCAAATATTTCCTCGCTGATTATCGGCTCGTGTTTACCTTGATATATTTCGCCGTTCCACCTAATACTACCGCAATAAAAAGGATTGCTCAAAATCATATGTAAACTGCTATGGCCTAACGGTTTGCCGGTAGTATTCCTCAACCCCTCTTTTTCCATTTTGCGGACTAACTGGCTGATAGTATAATTGCCGGTGCTATATAACTCAAAAATCCGCTTGATAAATGGAGCGGTTTTTTCATCCACTAATTGAATCTTATGACCTTTCTCGCCGGATATTTTATAGCCTAATTTTGCCCCCATGGGCATCCAACCCGATTCAATTTTAGCTTTCTGTCCTTTCTTAACTTCCTCGCTTAAATTGTTAGTGTAAAAACGGGCAATAGCGACTTTCATATCCCAAACTAAATTTTCATGGGCACGAGTGTTTTTATTAACGACAAAATTTTCTTTAACAAAATGAACCTCCCGAACTTCGTCCTCATTTAACCAATCGCTAACCGTAGCCCCGTCTTTTAAATTTCTGGTCAATCGGTCTATTTTTTCACACAAAATAATTTCTATTTTGCTCTTTTTTACATATCGCAACATTTCATTGAAAGTCTTTCTGATTTGGTGGCCACTGGCCGATTCGGATATTTTGAATATCCTAATAACATCGAGGTCTTTGTTCTCGGCATAGCCTTTTAGGAGGCTTTCTTGAGCCTCTAAGGAATAGCCTCTGTCCTCTTGCTCTTTGGAGGAAACACGGCAATAGATGATACATTTTTTGTTTGGAATATTGTTCATATTTTATAACTAAAAAGGGGCGACCGTCTGGAATACCCAACCAATATCACTAAAAGCGATACTTGTCGGCAGAGATCGCCCCTTTTCAGGGGACAAGTATAAAAAAAGCCTTTAGTGTTATATATTTGATTGGGTATTCAACTATATTGTATCAAATTATCTATTTTTTTCAATAGCCTCTAATTTTATGAGTTTATCAACCTTATTCAAGACATCAAAATAACCAACAATACCATTGCCGAGTTTAGAGGTTTGAGCCGGCGTTAATTCAAGGCTAAATTCCTCTTTAAGTATTATTTGAAATTCTTTTAATAGTGTCTTGCTAACCATATTTAACCGGTTAATGAAAATAATGAATAATTAATTCTGCCCAGCCAATCCGAGGGGTAGTTTTTTTCGAATATTAATTTTACCTTGATAGTCTTAAGAAATTTAACAATTTCTTTTATGACGGTTAAAATCGTCGGCTGTTCCAAGTTTTTAGAGCAAAGAATTTTTCTCATGCCGAAATAACGAATATCGAATAAGTCTTTGCAAATATATTTTGAGATGTATAAACCCAAGTTATTGATATGCTGAACTTTGTTGATCATGACAAAGCCTTGTCCCCAAATTTCAGCCAGTTTGGCATTTTCAATATAATCAACGTTAATTAAAACGTGATAATGAACTGCACCTCTTTTCTGAAATTCGGGAACGGCCAAATACTTTAATTGTGGGAATTGTCTTTTTAGTCTTTTGGTAAATTTATTGAAGATGTAATTAGCCTCAAACAAATCAACGACGTTGTCTTTGAAAGTCAGGGTGATAAACGTCCGCATATCGGCATTGGCGTTAATCAGCCGCGTTATGCGGGAACGGGTGCGGCGCAAAGAATAATCCCGCATAATTTCCATTTGAAACTCGCTGTCCTCATTGCTTTTGACTTCCGCCATTACTTCGGCCTTGGTGCGTCTGCGGACTATACGTTTTTTTCTTTTTCGTCCAACAATAATAGGAGCTTCGTATTGATAAAGTTCCATTCGTGATCCGGATATAATCAGTTTTTGCCGATACATCATTGTTTTTAAGCAAGTAATTCAAATCTCTTAAAACGATTCTAAATTCCTTGCGATAAGCTATTAATTTCCGACCAAGCATGACGAAATCGGTGGAGCTGTCGGTTTTAACTTTGCGGGTTATCCCGAAAGTCAGTTTATTAATCCTCATTCTCAACCATAATAAATATTCGAACTCTTCTTTGATATTTTTGTAAATCATATTGTTTTTATTATTGTTTTATCTTTTGACGTCTAGCTGTGTGCATAAGGTCAAGTTAAATAATTACACACCGGCCTCTCTCGTCTAAAATCTCATTTACCGGCCAAACTTGTTTTTATTTTTCGGCGAGTGGGCAAGGCCTCGCCGAAAAATAAAAAAACAAAGTTGTTGGCCGGTCAAAAAAGTATTAAAGAAAAACAAGACTTCTATTTACGAGTTTAGCGCTATTAATCGGCGATCAGGCAATTAACACGCTTTTGCCAAAACAAAAAAACCGAGCATGGGCAAAATGCTGGTTCATATGATGTAATTGGCAAAGAATGGACTTTGCTAATTTACAGGGGATATTATTTTTATGAGTTTGAATTTTTATTTTAGAATTGCATCCAAGAAGCGCTCAAGTTCAACCATGGGTCCCAAGGTTATATTTATTTTAATTAGTCCTAAAGACATCATAGCACAATTTTGGAACTAAATTAAGAGGGTGTTTCTTTGGTGATTTTAGGGATTTTGACGAGGCTGTTTGATTGTGGTTGGTGGGGCTGGGGATAAGTTAGTTTTTGGCTAATTTGGCCAGTATTAAGCGATTTTTAAATTGACTTTTGGGGTTTTGCGGTGTAAAATTCTATTATAAATACAAAGATTAATTTATATTATGAATTTACCAAAAATTATTGATAATAATAGAAGAAAATTATTAGACTGTTTAATCACGGCTAGTAATGATTTTGATGAGATTTCTATCGCAACAGGCTACTGGGATCTTGAGGCCACTGCATTACTTCTGCCGTATTTGAAAAACTATAAAAAAATCCGGTTGCTTATTGGTAGAGAACCATTAATACCCCGATATCAGTTAAATGAAGTGGAGCCAGATTTCCCAGATAAGGATATTTTCGAAGATTTACAAAAATTAAAAATTGATAGTAACTTAAAGCCGACTGTTAAAGAATTAAAATCATTGGTTGATAATAAGATCCTCGAGGTAAAGGTATTTAAAAAAGCATTTCTGCATGCCAAGTGTTATATTTTTGGCAACTTTGAATCAGAAACCGCTTTAGGGATTATTGGATCATCAAATTTTACTAAAAATGGTCTCACAATAAATCGCGAGTTAAATGCCGGTGAGGATGATCAGCGAGTTGTTCAGTTTAATCCGAAAAATAAAACTCAAGAGCACGGTCATTTATCTTGGTTTGAGGAAGTATGGACAGATGACGGTTGCGTAGAATGGACCGGCAAGTTTGTTGAATTGGTAGATACCTCTATTCATGGAGAACTTCTTTTTAGTCCATACGAAATGTATATTAAAACACTCGACTATATGTATGGGGACCTATTGAAAGAAGATCGGGAAATTGAAGCTTTGTCCTCTCGTAAACTACAAAGCTTTCAAGAAAGAAGTGTTAAACAAATTCTTTGGCGTTTAGATAAAAATGGAGTGGCTATGCTTGCTGATTCCGTTGGTTTAGGCAAGACAATTACTGCAATCGGAGTAATTCGTCAATATGTAGGCCGAAGGATAATCGTTATTGCTCCAAAATCTTTGGTCGGACAATGGGAGAATGAAATAGCCAGAGAGAAAATTTTGGGCATTACAGTTGTTTCCATGCAGAATAAAAATCAGATAGACGAAGAAAGAAAAAAAGATCGTTATATGCCAATTAGTTTATTTGTCATAGATGAATCACATAATTTACGATCTCATAGTAGTAGAAGATTCCAACAAATTAGTCAATGGTTAGTTGATAATTCAGATGCCAATACTCTTCTTCTTACAGCAACTCCAGTAAATAATTCTATTGATGATTTAACAAATCAAATTTTGCTCGGCACTCGTGGCGAGCAAGATCTTTTACAGGTGAACGTCCGTAATTCTGAAGGTGTTATCAAATCACGGTCGTTTTTTGACGCACTTTTTGAATTAAAAAAACGAATTAGCCAGAATCGCGCACAGGGTAACGATATGGCGCCAATTTATAAAGAAGCGCGTCAAGTAATTGATCCAATATTACGCGAATTTGTTATTAGAAACACTCGCCAAAGCATTGAAGAAGAATTGGGTGGCAAGGGCTTAGAAATTGATGGCAAAGAATTTTTCTTTCCTAAAATCAAAGTATCTAATGAGACTTTTAATTCCGGAGAATATCAGAGTATAATAATTAATTCTGTTATAAAATCAATTGAGAAAACATCAGTCGAAAAAATCCAAGAAACTACTGATATTTTGGTTCATCCACTTAGACAATTGGAAAAATTGAAAGATAAAGAGATAGACATTTCTGATAAATCAATTATTTATCGTTTATATCAATATATTTTATCTTTATCTTTTATCCCATACAGAACAGCAATGTATGATCATAAAGTTTATGGTAAGACGCTTGAAGAAATAAAAAATATTAAATTTACTAAAGAAACTAAGGAAAATCTCGGATGGCAATTAAGTATGTATGGCTTATTGCGCATAGTTTTATTAAAAAGATTTGAATCGTCATCCCATGCCTTGTTAGCATCTGTTAAAAAATATCAAAAAAGATTAAAAACATTTGAAGACATTTTACTTCAAGAAAACTTATTATTAAATCTATCAGATATTGATGATATTTTAGATGAGTACGAGGCGGAGGATGGTGAAAGTTTGGATTTGACAGATGAGGAAATTTTAGAGAAAGCCAAAAAATTTGGAACAAAAATATCCAAAGATTCCCATAATATTATTGCTATTAAAGAAGATCTTGCTCTCGAAAAGAAAATAATCACTGCAATATTAGAGCTAACCGAAGAGTTTAAAAGTAAAGATAAAAAATTGGAGGTATTTTTGGAAAAAGTGACAGAAATAACTAAAAAAGATCCAAATAAAAAAATACTTATATTTTCTTTTTTTGCTGATACGGTTAGATATTTAAAAGAAAATGTTTTGGTTAGCTCTGGAAATATCTTTACTCCTGAAAATACCGAGTTTGTATCTGGCAAAGAGAGAGCGAATGCAATGCAATCGGCTGAGAGATTTGCCCCTGTTGCAAAAGATGCCCGCGAGCGAATTTCTGAAAAAGATGAGATAACTTATTTGTTTAGCACCGACGTTCTTGCTGAAGGTCAAAACTTACAAGATTGTGGATTGCTTATAAATTACGATCTTCACTGGAATCCGGTTCGTATGATTCAAAGAAATGGCCGTATTAATAGACTTGGCTCTCCTCATTCAGAAATAGAAGTGATTAATATTATTCCAAATAAAGAGCTCGATCAGTTTCTTGGTTTGGTTACTAAGTTAGAGGATAAAATAAGTCTTATTAATGCAACTATCGGAAGTGATTCATCTGTATTGGGCGAACAAATCAATCCGATTAATTACAAAGGAATTTATGATACAGATAGTAACACAGCTACCACGGAATATTTGCGCTTAGAAAAAGAAGCTGATGTTTTTACTGATGATCAATTTATTTCAGACTTAAAATATTTTAGGGAACAGGCAACGCCAGAAGCACAAAATGCTCTGGAAAAAATACCTGTATCTAAGTGGGGTGTTATTGATCAAGAAAAAATTATTCAATCACCAGAAGTTCTAGTTTTTTCTCAATCCGAATTTTCCAATAATCAAAAACAGTTTACTTTCTATAGAAATAATAGAAGTGCAAATGCTCTTGATGTTTTACTTATCGGTGAAGCCCTGCAAACATTACGATCAAATAATCGAGAAAGAAAAAAAGATAATATTGCTCTTGACAAGAAAGCGCATCTTGAATATGTGCTAAAAAATGGTCCACAAATAACACGTTTTGATAATAATATTCAAAGATTAACACCTTCTCAGCAAACGATTTTAGATGAGGCAATGACGGTTGGTTGGAGTGCTTCTGATCGTGCTCGTTTAGAGAGTTTGCTTCTGACTAGAAATATTTTTCATGGTCGCATCGCTAGAAAATTAACTAAGCAATTACGTGAAGTTATTCGTGACGGTAAATTATCAGAGCGAGATGAAATATTGGAAAGAATCAAAAAAATGTTACCAGAAGAAAAAAAATCAGTAAAAGTGGTCTCGGTAAACCCTATATTTGGGTTTTCAAGAGATAACAGTTAGCCTATGAGCACTATTGAGATCAAAAATAAATTTGATGTACTTTTAAAGCAACTTTCAACTGAGAGGTCTTTTGATATTGCCGAAAAAATTACATCAGAGTTAGTTGGATTACTTGATATTAATACTGCTGATAGATTCCTAGTTAATATTCCGCGTGTAGACGCTGAATTGACAAGATTTCAACTTGCTCCCGGATTTGCTCGTCAAGCGGCGGCGTATGAATTGCCTCATGAAGACGATAAACCAGTTGATCTAAAACTTTTTTGGGTTAAAAAAGCTAATAAAACAAATTTATCTTGGCTCGTTGGCCTTACTCCAAATTACGAAGATGCACTTTCAAACGATTATAAAAATATTGGGATTGATTTTGTGGTGCCGGAAACTTGCGACAGCATAATAGTTTTGCTTTCTAATCGGTTTAAGATTCGCGCTCTTGAGCTTAAAGACCATATTACGCCAACTCAGTTAGAAATATTTGCTCAATGGGCAAAACTTTCCGAAATAGAGATTACTGATCAGGCTGAATTAAAGAATAATTTACACTCAAAACTTTGGGAAAGCTTCAACTTCGAACCAATAAATCGGAAGTTTTATCTTGAATTGGTTGAACACTTCAGTATTTTAGTTCATCATTTAGAAAAAGATTTAGGTCGTAAACCATCTGTAATGTTTACCACCCGTCTAATTGGTCGCTTACTTTTTATATGGTTCTTAAAAAAGAAGAGCTTGATTAATGATAAAGTTGATTATTTTTCTATTTCAAATATTGAAAAACAAAAAGAATATTATAAAAATCAATTAGAAAAATTATTTTTTGAAGTATTAAACAGGGAGGAATTAGAAAGAGATAACGGCGACAAGCTAACTCCGTATTTGAATGGTGGTCTTTTTGATAAAAACACGACCGACTTTTACAATGATCCAAAATTAACTTTTCCAAATGGTTATTTCAACCAACTTTTTGCGACTTTAAATAAATATAATTTTACAGTTGATGAAAGTAGTCCAGAATTTCAACATGTCGCTATTGACCCAGAAATGTTGGGGCGCATTTTTGAGAGTTTACTCGCAGAGCAAATTGACGAAAATACAGGAAATAATAAAAAGAAAGCCACCGGTGCTTTTTATACTCCACGAGAAATTGTGAGTTATATGTGTGAGCAATCCTTAATTGAATATCTCAAAACCAAAGTACCAGAAGCCATAGATCGTGATCGTCGTATAGAAGAGCTTGTGCATATGCCTGAAGCAATATTTCGTGATCAAGATCAAAATAAACGACGTGATTGGAAACCTTATCGTGAGGCAATTATTAAAGCCTTAGAAGGCTCAAAAACGGAGCCTCCGCTTACTGTTCTTGATCCTGCCGTTGGTTCTGGTGCATTTCCGATGGGCATGCTTCATTTACTCGTGAAAATTTATTCTCGTCTTGATCCAAAATTTGAGAAAGATATTTCAGGACTTAAGCGTGGTATTTTGTCACGGTCTCTGTATGGTGTGGATATTGAGCAAACAGCCATTGAAATCACCCGTCTTCGTGCGTGGCTTTCAATTATTGTGGATATTCCAGAAGGTGAAAAAGTTGAGCCATTGCCAAATCTTGACTTTAAATTCATTTGCGCTAATACGTTGATTCCGCTTGATAATACTGAGCAAGCCACATTTTTTACCGATCATGATTTAAAAAATAAATTAATCGTAATTCGTAATGAATATTTTAAAACTAGCAGTAAGGTGAAAAAAGATAAACTGCAAAAAGACTATTTAAAGCTTACACAAAATGCGAGTTTATTTGATAACAAAAAAACTCAGCAGTTAAAAAGTTATAAGCCTTTTGATATTGGCTCATCGTCGGAATTCTATGATTCAGAATTAATGCATGGTGTTCAAGTATTTGATATCGTAATCGGAAATCCGCCATATGTAGGATTTGGTGTTCGCAATTCAGAGAAAATATCTCAATCTTATAAAAACGAAATAATAAAACTCTACCCGAATTCAGCAGAGTATAAAATTAATTTGTACCCGCTTTTCGTGGAAAGGGCTTTAATGTTGTGTCAAAAAAGAGGTATACAGTCTTTTATTGTTCCTGACAGTTTTTTGTTAGGAAAATATTTTTCTAAAATAAGAAAGTATATTCTAGATACAGTTCAGATATCAAAAATATTATTATTTTCAGAACCGGTTTTTGAAGCCATTGTTGGATATTCTGTCGTTTATATTTTTAAAAAAACAACAGATAAAAAAAATAATGTTGATGTAGTAAAAGTAAGCGATCCAGATCTTACTAATCTGAGATCTTTCAGTTATTCACAAGATATATTTGAAAAGACTAAATTAAATAGATTTCGTTTATATTTTAATAATGAGGAGAAGATACTGATCGAAAAAGTTGAGGAGCAAAAAAGATCAATCGGTGAATTAATAGAATTTAAGAGTGGATTAATTAGTAAAATTGGACAAAAGGAAATTATTTCCTCCGAAAAGAAAAGTGAAGAATGGCATAAAGGGGTTGTTTCCGGTGGTGAAATAAATAGATATTGTATTTCTTGGGATGGAAATTATATAAGATATAAAAAAGATCTTATTAAAAGTGGTTTTGGTAATGTTTCATATTTCGAGAATAAAATCTTCGTAAGACAGACTGGGGATAAACTAATTTCAGCATTTGATACTGTTGGCTATTTATGTTTAAATAATGTCCATGTTGGTAATATTGTAAATAAAATTTATACTCCAGAGACGATAACTTCTATTTTAAATTCAAAACTAATTAATAGGTACTATGAGATTATTAGCTTAGAAAAAGGGCGTGTTATGGCACAAATTGATATTGATGTTTTGGATTCAATTCCGGTGCCAATTATTACAAAAGATGAAGAGGAGATTATAAACAAAATTGTAAACAGGATTGTCATCTTAAAAAATCAAAACAAAGACGCGGATATTAAAGATCTCGAATCACAAATTGATCAGCTTGTTTATAAGCTTTACAATCTTACGCTAGAGGAAATTAAAACAGTAGAGAATTAAAGTAAAAAATAGTATGGAGGATTTAATAAAAATATTTTGGGTATCATTTAAGCCTTTTTGGTGGATATTTTTGCTAATTATTTTAGGATATTTAGCCCTAGAATTTATTTTCGCTTTAATCCATAGACGGCAAGACGATAAAAGATATTCTTCAATTGAAGAAATACACTCTGATAGGGCTTTATTAAATAAATTGAGACACCTCAGGCCATCAGAATTTGAGGACTATATCGCCAGTTTATTTAATAAGCTAGGATTTTCTACAGAATTAGTTGGTGGTAGTTATGATGGAGGTGTAGATGTTATCGCCGTTAAAGACGGAGTCAAATATTATATTCAATGTAAAAAATTTATCACATCCCAAGTAAGTGTTGGTGATGTGCGTGATTTTTATGGGGCATTGGTTGACCATTTGGCAAATGGCAAGGGCTATTTTATCACTACGAATAAATTTACTTTGGAAGCTGAAAGATTTGCTGAAGACAAGCCAATTGAATTAATTGATGGTTATCGATTGATTGAATATATCAGATTATCTGAAAATAAAAATGATATTGCCCCAATTAAAAAAGAGGAACCTAAAAAATGTCCCCAGTGTGGCGGAAATTTAATTGAAAGAAGCGGAAAATTTGGAAAATTTTTTGGTTGTTCAAATTATCCAAAGTGTAAATTTACTAAGAAAGTTTAAATATATAATATATGACAAAAAAAGAATTTGCTGAATTAACAAAGAAGTGGCAGGAAGAATTTTATAATTACCATAATTATATGGAGCAGTTTTTTACTACGTATATAAATGGTGAATTAGTTAATAAAGCTACGAAATCATATTCTCTTGATGAAATAAAGAAAATAGATGAATTAAAGCTGAAACTCGATGAGTTGGAAAATAAATGGCTTGAAGTTATAAAAAGCCAAGAAAAGTTAATTGATTAAAAAATATGGATAGAGAGACAATAATCCAATCTTTAGTTGAGGCGGTTCCATATGTTGGTGGATCTTTATCCACGTTATATTTTGGGAATAAGCAAAAAAGACAATTTGCCAGAATACAAAGTTTTTATGAGGAGATAATAATTGAAGTTGAGTCTATTAAAGATAAAATAAAGAATATAAGCGATCATAATCCCGATGAACTTTCTGCAATTATAGAACAACTTCATGAGAAGATCGAACAAGAGCCATTGTTAGAAAAAAGGGTATTTTATAAAAATTATTTTAAGAATACTTTAATTAACCCCGTGAATAATAATTATGATGAGCGCAAAAAATTTTTAGATATTCTTGCTAATCTATCTTTATTAGAGGCAGAGATGATAAGGTTTCTTAATCAACAAATTGGTCCTATTGATTCGTTGTCTATCAGTAAATCTGGTGTAGAGACATCTATAACTCAGGGGTCTATTTATAATTTGAAATCTTGGGGGTTGGTAAACGCCTCATTAGGGTCTATAGCATTGGGCGGTCCTAGTGGAGGAATACACGAAAATATTGAATTAAGTAATTTTGGAAAAAGATTCTTGAATTTTTGCATTGAATAAAACTTTTATTTAAATCTCCTAATCTTTTTAATATAAATCCACCCATCATACCCCAATATCTCTTTGCGAACCGCCTTGACTAAGCGGTGGGAATCCCAATGGCCTCTGCTATTTTAACAATAGTTTTTCCTGATAAATATGCAGTTATTGATATCAGATGTATGGAAATGTTAGGAAAATTAAAATTTCTATTAAAAAAAACAATATCATTAAACGCTTGGACAAAGTATTTGGATATAATTAGAGCGTTGGCGACGGATAACAATTTAACTCCACGTGAGGTGGATAAAATATTATTTGCTATGCATAGAGAATCGCTAGAACAAGAAAATTATAAAAATTTATATGATAAAAATAAATAAACTTTACGTTTTTATAGCAGTATTTGTTTTATTTGTATTGTTAATTGTTTCAATTAGTACTTCATATTGTTTGATTAAAAAAAATTATTCTAATAAAACAAACACCTCCAGCATTTCAATCTCGGAGAATTTTAATGATAATAGTGAGATTGACAAAAAATGTACTTGGGCCAATGGCAATGTCGGCAGAACCGAATGTGTTATTGATCTTCTTGATCGTACTGCCGCCGAAAGAGAATGGAAGCAAAGTAAATTAGAGAATATTCAACACCCACAAGTTAATACTTATGATACTATTGTCGATATTGAAACGGAAAAACTTAAAATTAAGAAATGGCGCGAAGACTTTGAAAAATTTAGAGACAATTGGTGCATTGCTCAAAATGTCTTTATAGAAGGATCTGGAACCCCGGAATCAATAGCTGAATGCGAATTAAAACTTGAATTATCAGCCATTAATGACCTTAATAATATTTATTATGACTATATTATGGAAAGAATTTATGATAGTCAAGGAATATCTAATTTTGAACCAACGGAAGATGATATAAAAAAATTAATTGATTCAAATTTAACTCACCGTGGTTGCATTTGGGCTGGAGAAGAAGAATGTAATTAAAATTTAATAATATGAAAATAATACAAGAAAAAAAGAGAAAGGAGACTTTTTCGCAAATAAGCAAACAAAGGTTAGAAGTAGAAAAAACTACTAACAAGTTATCCGGGATTATGAAGCAACCCGTCCCGGCAGAGATCGAGGACGACTTGAACAGCGACACAACGGCCTATCAGCTTTAAAAGGCGACAAAATGACACAACCTTAATATATTTTTTAAAAATAAATCTGTATTTTTAAAAGCATTTACCCATTCAAAAGTTCGGAAATCATCCTTATACGCGAGCAAATCAGGATAACAAAAAATGCCAATGAATCGCTATGATTTTTTGGTGTTTTTTTGTTTACCCGAATCGGGATACGAACTTTTTGGACATAAATATATATTTGTGATAGATTTTATTTATAATTAAAAAACAATTTTATGGAGATAATAATTCCTAAAAAGCTGAACAAAGGTGATGAAATTAGAGTTATAGCTCCCTCTAGGACGCTAGCTCTTATTTCTGATGAGGTTAGAAAAGCGGCTGTTAAAAGATTAGAAGATCAGGGCTATAAAGTAACTTTTTCTAGAAATTGTTTAGAGAAAGATGTATTTATGTCTTCTTCCATTGAATCAAGAGTTGAGGATATTCACGACGCCTTTAGAGATAAAAATGTAAAAGCTATTCTGACTGTTGTTGGCGGTTTTAGTTCTAACCAATTATTAAAGTATTTGGACTACGATTTAATTAGAAATAATCCTAAAATAATTTGCGGCTATTCTGATATTACAGCTTTAAATAATGCTATTTTTGCAAAGACTAGCCTAATAACTTATATTGGGCCTCACTTTTCAACATGGGGAATGAAAAAAGGCTTTGATTATAGTTTGGAATATTTTAATAAATGTTTAGCTACAAACGATGGTTATGAAATTTATCCAGCTGTGGATTGGAGTGACGATGCTTGGTATCTAGATCAGGAAAATCGTAAATTTATTAAAAATAATGGCCCCATAATTATTAATGAGGGGGAGGCAGAAGGTATCTCTCTGGGCGGTAATTTATGTACTCTGAATTTACTCCATGGCACAGAATTTATGCCAGATATTCAAAATTCTATTTTATTCATTGAAGACGACGATCAGGCCGGAGATTTGTTTAGTGTAGAATTTGATCGCAATCTTCAATCTTTAATCAGTCAGCCGGGGTTTGATCGGGTTAAAGGTTTGATTATAGGTAGATTTCAACAAAAAACCGATATAAATATTGAAAAGTTGAAATATATTGTTAGCACCAAGAAGGAGTTAAAAAATACCCCAATTATATCTTATATGGATTTTGGCCATACCTCTCCATTATTTACTTTTCCAGTTGGTGGCCAAGTAAAGATTGTAGCTAAAAATGGCAAAATTAGTTTAGAAATAATTACTCATTAGCATTAATAGAACAGCAATAGTAATCTTTTTATATTTTTAATTTCTAGATATTTAAAAGTTCGGAAATAATCCTTATGCGCGAGCATTGATGAACTAACAGGTTGTAAAAGGCCTGTTTTTTCATAATCTTCGCCAAATTTTACTGGTCCGAAACTGCTATTTACCTTCGGCATCCATTCAGCTAAAAAATCACCCCATAAAGTATGTTTTACCCTTATTTTATCGCCCTCTAATGAAAAGTCCGAAAATAATTCTGATAAAGCTAATCGCTTGTTTTCAATGTCTGTTTCATCATCAGTAATTAGATCTGGCGCCTTACTTGCTAGGCGATGAAGCTTGATGCCTTCATTATAATCAATCGTCTTATTTTTCAGAGAAATTTGTTGTATCTTTTTTTCTAAGTCTATTTTTTCAGAATTAAATTCATTATATTTTTTAGTATAAAAATCCTCAGTGATTTTGCCATCCAGCTTGTCATTATAGACTAGGTCTAGTCTATTCTCAATTCTCTTTAAACTCTCGTCTAAGGCCTGTTTTTTGGCCTCTATAAGCCCGTTATTGTCCGGTTCCTCCTCTTTAACAGCTTGTTCAAGCCAATCAATTAATTTCGGCGTTTTAGGCTGCATTTCTTTAAGATAGGGAATTAATTGCTCGATTATATCCTGTTCTCTAACTCTTGTATTTTGCGAGCAAGAGCGGTAATGATTACAAGTTCCATAAACGTGGCCTTTTCTTTGGCTCCAACTAATAATGCCGCCACATTCAGCGCAGCGCATATTGCCTTTGAAAATAAAAAGATGTTTTTTAAATTGAGTCGCCGATAATTTTCGCTTAATTTTTAATTGAACCTTATCAAATAAATCTTGAGAAACTATTGGTTCGTGATTACCGGGATACATTTTTTTATTCCAAATAATTTGTCCGGCATAAAAAGGATTGGTGAGCATGTTATGCAAAGTATTACTGGCCAACTTTTTTCCCGATGGCGCTTTTAGGCCTTCGTCAAACATTACTTCTGCTAAAAAGTTTAGAGAATAATTACCGCTTGAATATAGTTCAAAAGCCTGTCTAATTAAAGGGGCAACATTCTCATCTATTACTTGAGTTTTGTGTCCCTTATCGCCAATAGTTTTATAGCCTAAACAAGGACGTTGCGGCATCCAACCTGATTCTAGTTTTGCTTTCTGTCCTTTCTTAACCTCTTCACTTAAATTATTAGTATAGAATCTAGCAATTGCTACTTTCATATCCCAAACTAAATTTTCATGAGCTCGAGTATTACGATTAACAATAAAGTTTTCTTTAACAAAGTGTATCTGATTCTTTTCGTTTTCATTTATCCAGTCGCTAATAATCGCCGCATCTCTTAAGTTGCGAGTTAATCTGTCTATTTTTTCAACTAGAATAAGATTAAGCTTATTCTTTTTAGTATAAACCAACATTTCCGAAAAAGTTTTCCTGATCAGCTTGCCGCTGGCGGATTCGGAAATCTTATAGATTTTAGCAATACTAAAATCATTACGACTAGCGTAGTCTTTAAGTAGCTTCTCTTGGGCTTCTAAAGAATAACCTTTTTCTTCTTGTTCTTTAGAAGAAACCCGGCAATATAAGATGCATTTTTTGTCCGTATTTTTCATATTTTTGGATAACTAAAAGGGAGCGGCTCCGTGCACACAAACCAATATCACTAAAAGCAATACTTGTCTGTCAGAACCGCCCCCTTTTAGGGGACAAGTATAAAAAAAGCTTTTAG
>Ga0172375_10007344_pt1 | contig 15131 bp, 16 predicted proteins | sample LakKiv1m_FD_114537 | JGI IMG/M metagenome (GOLD analysis project Ga0172375, IMG submission 114537) | Freshwater microbial communities from Kabuno Bay, South-Kivu, Congo - kab_092012_11.1m | ecosystem: Environmental > Aquatic > Freshwater > Lake | place: Democratic Republic of the Congo... | reverse complement strand
TAGAGATCGAAGGCCCGAAGATAAAATTTGAAAGCTCTGTTTCTCCGCGCATAAAAACAGTTATCCGTGTTATCGCTAAGGAGTTGGCAAAGCGTCTTTCGGGCATAAGGGGTGTTTTGATAGAGGATAAAGGGCTGACTTTAAGCGTACATTACCGCTTGGCCGGTAAAAAGGATTTGCCTGTCTTTAAGGGTGTTATTTCTGAAGTTGCCAATCCCTATGCCGCGCGCGGAAAGATAAAAATTGATTCCGGGAAAAAGGTGTACGAGATAAAGCCTCCCATGCAGTGGGATAAAGGCAAGGCCGCTTTGTGGTTTACGGCAAGGCAGCAGTTCGCCGCAGGAGAAGATGAGGTTTTGCCTGTTTATATCGGAGATGACGCAACCGATGAAGATGCCTTTAGGGCGCTAAAGGGGAAAGGCCTAACGGTATTTGTGGGAAGGCCGGGGGGTTCTGCCGCGGATTATTACCTCAAAGACGCACAGGAGGTAGCTAAATTTCTGCGTTTAACGCTCGAGCTTAAGATATGCCGGAATTAACAAGGGCAAAAGAGCCGTTTCGTTTTTATACTAGATTAAACCTGTCGGAGTTAACGGGTTTACGGGCCGCTACGCTGGAGCAGTTTTTAGCCATTATTAAGGAGGTGCCCGGCTCCTGTATTTACCACCACACTCACAGGTTCCTGCAGCAGCATCAATACCTTTCTCCTGAACCGCCGAATGATTTCGCATATTGGGTAGCGGATATACTCGGCGAAGACGAACTCGGAGAACTGCTGGCCAGCATCGATACCCTGCAATATCCGGCTATCCGGCCCATACGCGAGAAAATCGCCTCTACCATTGAGAAGTATTTAACGGATAATCCTTTGGCTAAGCTAAAATTCGCGCGCGCCGGAGAGGAATTTTATTTTATCAAGTCAATCAGTTTTGTCCTGCCGACGATTTATGCTGCCTATGACCTAAAAGAATTTGTGGAGGTGTTAAAAAAAGTCACCATAGATTCAGTTTATTTCCATATTTTTGAAGCGCGGCTGCGGCTGGAGAAGCCTACGAATGACTTCTCGTTCTGGATAGAAAATTCCTTGGGCGACAAAAAATTAGCGGCGGGGATCTCCCGCTTTGACCCCTATACGCGCACCTTAGACGACTTGAGGCAGACGATTATTTGCATGGTTGAAAAAAGGATACCGGGATAAATGCTAAAATTAGAGGAGTATGTGTCTTTAGCAGGGCAGTCGGTTGTGGATGATTTAAGGCTGCTCGGAGAAAAGCTAAAAGGCAAAATCATCCAGCAGATAAACTCTACTCCTGTAGGGGGCGGGGTCGCCGAGATATTGAACCGTATGGTTCCGTTGTTGAGAGAGTTAGGCGTAGATACCAAATGGGATGTTATAAAAGGCGGGGAGCAGTTTTTTGACGTAACCAAGAAATTCCACAATGCCCTGCACGGCAGGGCCGAGAATATAACCAAGAGGGATTTTGAGATTTTTACAGAAACAAGCCGGGAGAATATTGCAAGTGTCAACACGTATGGGGATATAGTTTTTATCCATGACCCCCAGCCGATAGCCCTGATAAAAAAGAAAGCCGCTAATAAATGGCTCTGGCGCTGCCATGTCGATGTTTCAAATCCCGATGAAAGAGTCTGGAAATTCTTTATGGATTTCATTGTTCAATATGATTCGGCTGTATTTTCTGCTCCCTCTTTTTCCAGTAAGCTGCCTATCAGACAGTTTTTGATCTCTCCTTCAATAGACCCTTTAAGCGACAAAAATAAAGAATTGCCGCAGGAAACAATAGATGCGGTATTAGAAAAATACCAGATCCATAAAGACAAACCTATCATTACTCAAATTTCCCGTTTTGACCGCCTAAAAGACCCGCTGGGAGTAATTGAGGCCTACCTGCAGGTAAAAAAATATTTTGATTGCCAATTGCTTTTAGCTGGCGGTACAGCAGAAGACGACCCTGAAGGGATAAGCGTGCTGGAAGAGGCAAAAGAGAAAGCCGGTAACAACCCCGATATCCATATTTTGCTGCTGCCTCACGATGATGTAGAGGTCAATGCCTTGCAGAGGGCATCCGATGTGATTATCCAGAAATCTATCCGCGAGGGGTTTGGCCTGACGGTTGCCGAGGCCTTATGGAAGGCAAAGCCTGTGGTGGCCTCTAATACCGGCGGGATACCTTTGCAGATAAAGCACAAATATTCAGGGCTGTTATGCCATTCTATTGAGGGGGCAAGCTTTGCCATAAAACAACTTTTAAGCAGCCCCGCCTACGCCAAAAAGCTGGGCGAGAACGGCCGAGAGCATATAAAGAATAACTTCCTGATTACCCGCCATCTAAGGGACTATATGTTATTATTCCTTTCCTTATATCATACCGAAGATGTCATCCACCTTTATTAATCCCCTGATAATTTTCTGATTGATTTTACTGCAGTTTTTGTTAAAATATATTGACTTTAAAAATAGATTTTAGATATAGAAGAAAGGAGAGGACGATGGTCAGGATTTTGTTAGTGGTGGCATTGGTTTTTAGCGGTATCAGCCTCTTGGGGTGCGGGAAAAAGGCGGAGCCAGTTGATGAATATCAGGAGGCGATGTCTTTGGAGGAAGTAACCCCTGCATCCGGTGCCTCGGTAACGGCTCAAGAAGCCAAGCCTGTTGCGCAGGTAACTCCGGCAACGTCTGCTGCCGCGTTAGAGCCCTTACCGCCGGCAGGGCCTTATAAGCCCACCCCGTCGGAGATTCAGACGGCGTTAAAAAATGCCGGATTCTATATCGGCGAGGTCGACGGTAAGCTCGGGCCGATGAGCGAAAAGGCGATTAAGGATTTCCAGAGCGCCAACGGTTTGGAGCCCGACGGCAAGGTCGGCCCTAAAACCTGGGCGGCAATGAGCAAACACCTGAAAAAATAACCCCCCTTGAAAAAGGGCGTTTTATAGTGTATACTTTAATTAGGCCGATAAAGGTAAACCTCTGCCATTAAAGTATGGCAGGACCGCCGGAAATGCCGGCAGCATCGTAACAGTCGAAGGCGGGCATCGAAAGATGGGGACACAAAGCCACAGGCCTAAGCCGCCTAAGCAAAGCCGTATCCTGCAATAGGACGTCTGGATAGTTAGGCATGCTCTAAGGCGGTATGGCGGCTGGGTTGCCGAAGAAGGTGATGTAAGGAGATACCCATCTCCTTTATCGGCTCTTGTATTTATATTTCGAATAACCCCCATGAAATTTTGGGGGTTATTTTTTGTTAATTAGACAATCCGACTTTACCAAGAAAATTCTTATTGCAGTATTGTTTTTTCGTGGTATTGATTTTTGGGCTTTATTTACAGCCGAAGAAATATCTATAGGTTAAGGGGATTATTTGAATAAGTCTATGAAGGCCCTGGGAGCCGCTATTTGTATCTCTTTGTACTTCTTTAACACAAGCAGGTCTTTGTCTCCCGTTACAATATAATCTGCCTTTGCGCTTACCGCGCAAGCAATAATTGAATAAGTTTGAAATAAGCACATTGGTATCAAGGATTACTTTTATCATTAATGATACCTTCTTTTAGATATCGCCTTTTCCAATGCCTCTTCGCTGATGCCATTTTCTTTGGCAAAATCCTCTGCCCAGCTCCTTAAGTTTTGCCTTTTTTTGGCGGTCCACCTAAGAGATGATATTCTTAGCCACCCGTCAATCACCTCTTTCTTAAACCTTAAGGTTTTGCCGATATGCACAGCCGGAATCTGGCCTGCGCGCGCCTTGCGATAAACCGTCTGTTCGTCTAACTGTAAGTATTTGGCTAATTGCTCCGCGGTCATTACTTCCTGTATCATAAGTTTTTCCTCCTTTCAAAAGAAGTATATATCAGAAACGGCAATTTGTCAATACTTTTTTATATTATTATATATTATTCTATACTATAGTCAGCGGGAGTTCTCCACCTGTGAAGGCGGGGGTCGTCTATTATGGCTTATTATATTTTTATTGGCTTTTTCAGCCCCGATGTTATAATATCGCTATGGTTAGCTTTCCTAAAAACTTCTATTGGGGGGCGGCGACCTCCGCCCATCAGGTAGAGGGCAACAACTCCAACAGCGACTGGTGGGATTTCGAAGCCAGGAAGGCCCTGAAATTTCCGTCGCTGGATGCCTGCAGGCACTATGAACTTTTCAGGCAGGACTTTGATATCGCCAAAGAGCTTAACCATAACGCCCACCGTTTTTCAATTGAATGGGCGCGCATCCAGCCCAAAGCAGGGGAATTCTCCCAAGAGGCAATAGAGCATTACCGGCAGGTTTTGGACGCCCTAAGGGAACGCGGCATTGAACCGGTTGTTACCCTGCACCATTTTACCAACCCTCTGTGGTTCAGCGAGTTAGGCGGCTGGGCAAATCACGCCTCACAGAAATACTTCCTTAATTATGTAGAAAAGGTGGCAACAGCCTTCGCGGATAAGGTGCGTTTTTGGGTAACCATAAACGAGCCGATGGTCTATCTTTACCATTCCTATATATTGGCCACTTGGCCTCCGCAGGAGAAGTCCTACAAAAAGGCGGGGCTGCTGCTTAAGAACTTAGGCGACGCCCATATCAAGGCCTACCGTTTAATCCATAAAATCTATAAAGAGAAGAAGCTTGATTCTTGTTATGTGAGCATCGCCCAAAATGTGCAGTTTTTCGTCAGAGGTACGCCCACCCTGAAGAATAGCATCGCTCTTTTCTTAAGGGACAGGGTTTTTAATTTCGCGCTTATAAATAAATTCGTCAGGCATAATGCCCTTGATTTTATCGGGATTAACTATTATACCCGCGGGATAGTGGATGTGGAGGGGTGGTTGATACGCGTCCTGCTTTATGACGCCGCCAAAAACCCCCGGACAGGCCTGCCTAAAAATTCCCTCGGTTGGGACATATTTCCCGACGGGCTGCATAATCTGTTGATGCGTTTTAAAAAATACCGCCTGCCCGTATTTATACTGGAAAACGGCATCTGCACCGACGATGATTCGCTAAGATGGGAGTATATCCGCCAGCATCTCTTGAGCCTCAACCGCGCGATGCGTAAGGGCGTGGAGGTCTGGGGTTATATCTATTGGTCGCTATTGGATAATTTTGAGTGGGATAAGGGGTTTGCCCCGCGTTTCGGCCTCGTCGATATCGACTACAATAACCAACAACGCACCATAAGAGAAAGCGCCCGCAAATTTGCCGAGGTCTGCAGGACCGGCAATCTGGACAGCTGATATGAAGGCAATAAGCAAAGGATTAATATTGCAGGAGATTTCGCTCTTTGCCCCTTGCACCGCAACGGAGATTAATCTCATAGCGGGAAATTCCTTTATCAGCGAATACAAAAAAGGCGATATCATCTATAGTGAGGGTTCGCCCCCCAGCGCCCTCTACTGCCTGATTTCCGGCAGGGTTGAGATTTACACTCAAGGCAAAGAGGGGCAGAAGTCGGTATTGGAATACCTGCACCACGGAAAATACTTCGGGATAATTTCGCTTCTTACCGGCGAGGGGCACTCGGTAACTGCCCGCGCTTTCAATGACTGCACGGTGCTGGAGATAAAAAAAGATGATTTTGACTTCATCTTAAAGAAAATACCTCATCTGGCCGTTGATTTAAGCCGCACCCTGTCGCGGCGGCTGAAAAGAAAAGACATACATCAGAAGACGGTCTTTGAGAGTACGGCCATCTCGGTATTCAGTTCTTATTCCCACGCCGGGAAAACGCTCTACGGCTTAAACCTCGCCTTAAGCCTGAAAAAAGAGACCGGCAAGTCCGTGATTATTCTGGAATTGTCCCCCTGCGATAAAATCCATAGTATTCCCGCAAAATTAGAGACCGCCGAGCCTAAAATCTTTGATTTGAGCAGTTGCACTTCGGTAGACCCGCGATTTTTAAAAGAAATCACCCTAAAGAGCGGCTACGGAGTAGACCTTCTTTGCCTGAGTTACAAGCCGGAAGACGAGTTTTATGTAAAGAACCTGCTGAGTATCCTTAGCGTTCTGGTCAATGATTATCATTATCTGGTCTTGGACCTGCCTTCTTCAATGGACAAGCCTATTTTCAATATCCTTAACCAGTCGGACATTATCCATATTCTGACCGGCCCCGACGAGGTGGACTTAAAAAGGACGTATCATTTGGAGCATCGGCTGGAGGAGATGTTTGAATTTCACCCTGAGAAGATTAAAATCATCGTCAACGAATACCGGCTCTCAAAACTAAAGCACAAGGAGCAGGTGGAGATACTCAAGCGCGGGATCTTTGCCACCCTGCCGCACATCGAACTTGAGGCCCAGGACCGGCTGGTTTTGGATAATCCGGAGTGCGAATACGCAAAGGCGATAAGAAGGATTGCCCGCGTGACAGGCGAAAGCCTCGTCGGGCTGGTCTTGGGGGTGGGTGTGGGTTACGGGTTTTGCCACATCGGGGTTTTAAAGGTTCTTGAGGAGGAGAGAATCCCCGTAGATATCATCGTCGGCTCAAGCGTGGGAGCGGTTATCGCCAGCCTTTGGGCGGCAGGTTTCTCAAGCGCGGAGATTTTAGAGATAGTCGCCCGCGAATTTAAGGCCCCCAAGCATATCTGGGGATTATTGGATTTCACCTTTCCACATAAGGGTTTTATCAGAGGGAGAAAATTGTGCAATTTTTTGAGGAAGTATTTGGATGATAAGACCTTTTATGACCTGCGTATGCCGTTAAAGATAATCGCCAGCGACGTAAAAAACAAGGAGCCGAAGATTTTTGACAGGGGGCCGCTGGTAGAGGCGATCATGGCCAGCTGCACTATGCCCGGAGTTTTTACCCCCTTTAAATTAAAGGAAACTATGCTTTTTGATGGAGGCGTGACCAGCCCCCTTCCTACTGAGCCGCTGTTAAGGATGGGGGTAAAAAAAATCATCGCCGTAAACGTCACTCCGTCGAGGGAGGATGTAAAGCGCCAGTATGAGAAATTAAAACAGGAGCTTACCGTCAACCTTCCGCAGGATATAAAAAAGCGGCGCTGGTTCGGCATCAAGGGTTTTTTCAAAGACAGGTTTAAGACCAATATCCTTGATATAATCTTTAGCAGCGTCGAGATATTGCAGTCGGAGGTCGCCGAGAAGGAGGCAAAGCTTGCGGACGTGGTTTTGCATCCGGATACCTCCGGCTTGTATTGGCTGGAGCTGCACCGGGCCGCGGAATTCGTAAAGAGAGGCGAGGAGGAGGCGCGGCGGAAATTGGATAGGATTAAGCAGGTGATTAGCGAATGAAGGAGGAATTATGGCATATCGCAGAGCGCATATCGCATATCGTAAAAAACAAAAAAAATTATTGATAATTACTTCGGTTTTTCTTTTGGCAATAGCCGGATGCGCGGCGGTCAAGGACGCGGCAATTGAAGGCGCAAAGGGCGTTGCCGGTATTTCCACGAAAGCGCTTGAGGAGAGCCGCAAAAACGCGATAAAAAAGACGTTTAATTACAGTGCCGATATCTGTTATAACGAGTCAAAGAGAATACTCAAGAATATGAGCTGTTATATTTACGCGCAGGAGCCACAGAAAAGGATGCTTGCGGTGTATGTCTCTGAGACAGACACGACACCGGTCGGCGTATTTTTTAAGGTGATAGACGATACTCATGCGCAGGTAGAGGTTTCTTCGCCGAGTGTTTTCGGCAAAGAGTTTGTTTCCAAAAAGCTGTTTGTCGGATTAGAACGCCTTACGAAGAAAGACGAAAGATTAGAGAAAGGGCCTAGCGATGCAGAAAACAACATGGACAATAAATGATTTTATCGAGGAATGCCATAAAATAGCCACGGAAAAAGGATGGTGGGATGGCGAGCGAAACGACGGGGAGCTGATTGCGTTGATGCATTCGGAGCTTTCGGAGTTGTTGGAGGCGATGCGCACCAATCTGGGGGATGAGGCGGTGGCCGAGGAGCTTGCCGACTGCTGTATCCGTATCTTTGATTACTGCGGGGCAAGGGGCATCGATTTGGAAAACGCTTTACATAAGAAGATAGAGTATAACAAGACCCGGCCGTACCGGCACGGGAAAAAATTTTAGGAGGAAGCATGCCGTACGACAGCAGTTTGGATGAACAGTTATTTTCAAAAGAGTGGGAAAATGATACGGGCAAAATCGCGGTCAGCGTTTTTGCTTACAACAAAGGCCAGAAAAAAGTCCAGATTGTCAGGGAAATCAAGGATAAAGATGGTAACTTTAATTTCGCGAAACTCGGCCGCTTATCCAAAGACGAGGCAGAAGGAATTTTGCCTTTGATTCAGGAAGCCATAAAAGTTATGTGATGGATGCGCTGGAGCATCTAAAACCCCGCCTTAAACGCAGAGCGGTTATATTAGGCGTAGGCAATACCCTGCGCAGCGACGACGCCGTTGGCTCATTGCTGGCGGCACGCATCAAAGAAAAAATCCCCTGTCCGGTTTACGACGCGGGCACCAGCCCGGAAAACTACCTTGGAAAAATCGTAAAGGATTCACCCGGCAACATTATTATAATAGACGCGGTTGACTTCGGCGGCAGGCCGGGAGAATTAAGGGTAATAGAGGGAGATGATTTGCGGACGGCAAACCTCTTTTCCACACACAACGCCTCGCTTTCTATGGCGATTAACTACTTGAAAAGTAATTTGAAGGCGGATATAATTGTTTTGAGCATCCAACCAAAAAGTATTTCTTTCAATGATAAATTAAGCCCGGAAATCGAAAGGGCATTAAACAAATTAGAGAACTGGTTCTATGGGGTATTTGCCAAAAAGGAGTTAAAATGACAAAAACATTTCTTTCGGCAATTTTAATACTTTTTTTATGCCTGAATATCTCCGGTTGTGTGCTTTTGGCTGTCGGCGGCGCAGGGGCGCTGGGCGGATATGCCGTCAGCCGCGATACCATACAGGGTAACAGCGACCGGCCCTACAGGATTATCTGGAGGTCTGCCTTGAGGGTGGCCAAGATAAAAGGCAAAGTCACTTTGGAGAATAAACAAGACGGGGAGATTGAATTTGAAGTCAAGCCCAGCAGGGTCTGGGTGAAATTATCCAAGTTAAGCGAATCCGCCACGGAGATAAAGGTCAAGGCGCGCAAGTATTCGTTTCCTAATCTTAAGCTGGCAGAAGAAGTATTTATAAAGATTATGGAAGATGTCAAGGGGGGAAATTAGAAGAGTGGCAAATTTTTTGGCGAATACCCTGACGCTGTTAAGCCTCTTATTCGGGTTTATCTCCATTATTTTCTCTCTGGAGGCGCATTTTACATTTGCCTCTTGGGCGATAATCGCCTCGGTTATCCTTGACGGGTTGGATGGCCAGGTGGCGCGGATGAACCCGGTGCCCAGCGAGTTCGGCAAGCAATTGGATTCCTTGGTGGATGTGGTGACTTTCGGTATCGCGCCTTCGGTCTTGGGGTATATTTTTGTCTATCAGGATTTCCATCTCTGGGCGACTGCGGCGTTATTCATATATTTAGTTTGCAGCGTGATACGTCTGGCAAGATACAATATTACGCCAAAGGGGGAGGGGTCAGCGCATTATTTTTCCGGCCTGCCCACCACTGCCGGCGGAGGGGTGCTGGCGTCATTTATCCTGATTTACCGAGGTTATACCAAGCTCCCGCCGCCGTTAGTATTTTTACTGATAGTGGCGGCGCTGGCATATTTGATGGTCTCTCCGGTAAGATACCTGAATTTAAACGGCATAATGCATTTATTTAAGAATTATATCTGGTCGCTGATAGTAGTATTTGGCTCGCTGGTTGCCGCCTTAGTTTTATTTCAACGCGCGACCGGCTTGTTTTCGGATGAAATCGTCGTCTTTACGCTGTTTTTGCTCTACCTATTTTCCCCTTTATACGTCCGCAGCCTAAAACTCATCCGTTAATTCCCCGGATATAACCGGCTGCCGGCGGAATAGGTTGTTGATTTTTAAGGAAAATGGTGTAAAATAATTGAAACTTGCCGAGGTAGCTCAGTGGTAGAGCGCGGCCCTGAAAAGGCCGGCGTGGGGGGTCCGATTCCCTCCCTCGGCATTTGATTTTACTTAGCGCTGCCGCTTTCGAGTTTCTCGAGACATGGCGCTATTTCTATAAAGAGGCAGACAGATGAAAAGGTGGATGGCGGTAGTGGTTTTTGCGGTCGCGGCGGTGTTGCTGCTCTCTTTTGCCAAGGACATAATCATCAAGTTCTCGGTTGAGCAGGGGGTAAAGATTGTCAGCGGTCTTTCCCTAAGGATAAAGAGTTTCCGCGTGGGGTTGCTTAGGCACATGGTTGCCGCCGGCGGCTTGAGGCTGCTTAACCCCAAAGGCTATTCCGACAGGATAATGGCGGATATACCGCAGATTTATGTTAACTATGACCCTCTGACGATGTTTAAGGGCAAGGTTCACTTAAACGAGCTGCGCATAAATTTAAGGGAATTTATGGTTATTAAAAAGCGGGATGGAGAACTAAACATCAGCGCCTTGAACGTAGTGAAGGCAGAAAAAGAGGGGAAGAAGCCGGCGGAGAAGGCCAGAGGCAAGGCCCCGCAGGTGCAGATAGATAATCTTGAATTAAAAGTAGGCAGGGCAATCTATAAAGATTATTCCAGGGGCCCGCAGCCGCTCGTAAAGGAATATAATATCAACTTGAACGAAAGATATCAAAACATTGCCGACCCTTACGCCCTGGTAAGTTTGATTGTGGTAAAGGCGCTTAGAGGCACAGCCATACCCGACCTGGCCAATTTTGATATAGCAGGGTTGGAGGGGACGATTACCAAGACGCTTGGGACTGCCAGAAAAATAGTCAGCGATACCCTGCTCAAGGAAACCACTAAGACGGCGCAGGAGGCGGTTACACAGGCCGCTGATGCCGTACAGAATGCCGCCGAAGACTTGACCAGAAGCCTTTTTAAATAAATAAACCTTAAAACAGGAAAATAGGCCTTAAATAAAAAACCCACACTCTAAAATAAGAGTGCGGGTTTTTTGCGGAGTTATGTTTTACGCCGCGCGGCTGACGTTAGTTGCCTGTTCGCCCTTGGGTCCTTGCGTGACCTCAAATTCGACTTCCATTCCTTCCTCTAGGGTTTTATAACCATCTCCCTTTATCGCGCTGTAGTGCACGAAAACGTCTTTACCGTCTTCGGAAGTAATAAAGCCGTAGCCCTTCTGGTTGCTGAACCATTTTACTTTGCCTTTCGCCATTTGTTACTTTTTCACCTCCTTCAAATAAAAAAAACCGCAAAGCTTGCTGTTGATTGTTTCTGGCTTTACGGTTTATCTGTTAACACGCTATTAACTTCTCCTTGCTTCGTTGACGCTTCCACTATAACATCATATTTCATTTTGTCAATAATTTTTATGAGATTTATGAAAAAGTATTCATTAAGCACGGATATTCACGGATTGCACACGGATATACACGAATTAAATCCGTGTTAATCTGTGTGTAATCCGTGTGAATCCGTGTAACAGATTTTTCTTGTAATTTTTATTCTTGTAATAATTCCCAAAACTGATATTATATCTGGGTATGGACAACACGGAATTGTTAATCCACAAGAGGTTTCAGGAAGTTGCCCGCCGCTTTGCCGATAAAACAGCCCTTCAGGCAAAAATTAATAATCAATTCCATAAATTATCCTATGGGGACCTGGAGAGAGAGTCCTTAAAAATCGCCGCATCCTTGCGCGCCGCCGGATTTACGCCCGGGGATTTCGCCGCGCTCATCCTTGAGAACCGTATGGAGTGGCCGGTGATTTATCTGGGGGTGATGTTTGCGGGGATGGCCTGCGTGCCGTTAGATACCCAGTTGAGCACCGAAGAGATAAGTAATCTCGTTTCTGACAGCGGGGCAAAGGTTTTATTCTGTTCGGACGAGGTATTCGCAAAAAAAATCACCCCCGCTATCCGCAGCCGCTTGGAGAAGATAATCGTTTTGGGCTTAAGGGAGTACGGCGGCCCAAAATGCGTGACCTTTGAGGAAGCGGTTAATTCTAACCGCCCCATAGATTTGGATTTTGCGCAAGGTCCCGAAGCCACCGCTTCCCTGATTTACACCTCCGGTACCACTGCCGTCCCTAAGGGAGTGCTCTTGACGCACAAAAATATCTGCTCCAATTTTTTAAGCCTTTCCAAATTAAACCTTTTTAAAGCCGAGGACAATATACTTTCCGTCCTGCCGCTGCACCACGCGTATCCGTTTATGGTAAACCTGGTGACGCCGCTTCTTATGGGCGGGACGGTTACGTTTTCTCCGGCAGCGCTGCGGCCGCAGGATTTGACCGGCGCCATAAGAGAGGCTGATATTACTTTACTGGCAGGGGTGCCGCAGTTATTTTCCCTTATCCAGCATGCCATATCCGAGAGGATGGATAAAATCCCCGCATTTATTACTCCGTTTCTATCGCCGTTTATCAAAGCGCGCATCCGGCGCGAATTCGGCAATTTGAGGTTTATGGTCAGCGGCGGGGCGCGCCTTGAGCCGGAATTGGGAAGAAGGTTAGCAAAGGCAGGGCTTAAGGTCACCGAGGGCTACGGCCTGACAGAGACCTCTCCGGTTGCTACCTTTAACCCGCCGGAAAAAATCAAATTCGGCTCGGCAGGCAAACCCATTGCCGGAGTGGAGGTGAAGATAAATAATCCCGACAAGACAGGCAAGGGTGAAATCCTGATCAAAGGCCCGAATGTGATGAAGGGGTATTTTAAACAGCCGCAATTGACCTCTGAAGTAATGAAAGAGGGATGGTTTGCCAGCGGAGACTTGGGGTATCTCGATAAAGACGGATATTTGTTTATTACCGGCAGGGAAAAAGAGGTTATAATTTTAAGTTCCGGCAAAAACATCTATCCGGAGGAACTGGAGGCCTATTACAGCCAGAGTCCTTATATAAAGGAGATATGTATCCTGCAGCGCACAGAAAGAAAAGGAGGGTTTGGTATTGATTCCTTGTTTGCGGTAGTAGTGCCAAACTTGGAGTATTGCCGCCAGAAAGAGGTCAATAATATCCGCACCCGCATCCGCTGGGAACTGGAAGACCTCTCCAAAAAACTTCCCGCCTACCAACACATTATGGGTTTTGTCACCACCACAAAAGAGCTTGCCCGCACCCCGTTAAATAAATTAAAGAGATACCAGCTCAAAGAGGAATACCTGAATAATTCCGGCGCCAAATTTGAAATTAAAGAAGACACTGCCCTTTCCGAAGAGGACGCGCGGCTGATGAATACCGCCCCGGCCCAGAAAATAATCCATCATCTCCAATCACGGCTAAAAAGGCCGGTATCTTTGGACAGCCATTTGGAGATTGACTTAGGGATAGATTCGTTGACGCAGGTAGAATTGATTTTAGACTTAGAGCAGTTATTTTCGCTGGAATTACCCGACGGGTTTTTTGCGGATATCTCCACAGTCAAAGAACTGGCGGTTAAAATATCCGGCCTCGCTGGAGGCGTGGGTAAAGTTTCTGTTGAGGCGCAGACGAAAGAGTGGAGCCAGATTCTCAGAGAGCCGCCGAAAGAAAAAGTATTGGAAAAGGTCCGCTTGGACCCTACGGCGTTGGATTACTTTTTGGTTTTTATATTTAAAAACCTGCTTTTATTTATTTTCAGGGCGCTTTGGCTGTTGAAGATAAAAAATAAAGAGCCGCTGCCGGGACAGGGGCCATATATTATTTCTCCCAACCACGCCAGTTTCCTGGATGCCTTTGTAGTCTTTAGCGGCCTGCCGATGAGGCAGGCGCTAAATACCTATTTTATCGGGCATAACTATATCTTTGAATACCCGCTGGTGAAGTGGACGATAAAATTAGCCCGGCTTATCCCCATCAACCCCAATACGCATTTGGTGGATGCGATGCAGGCAGCGGCATTTTTGCTCTCCAAAGGCAAGATTGTCTGTATTTTTCCCGAAGGCGAGCGTTCCATATCGGAGCAGGTAGGAGAATTTAAGAAGGGGGTGGGAATTTTACTTAAGGAGTTGGATGTTCCGGTTGTCCCCGTATATATCAAAGGCTCTCACCGCTCTTGGCCAAGGGGCAGCCTCGTTCCTCATCTTTGCCCGTTGCAGATTACATTCGGCCGCCCTATTTCGGCACAGGAGTTGTCCCGCCAAAGTAGTGAACCTGCCTCAGATGGCTACGAATTAATCGCCCGCGGACTAAGGGAAAAGGTAGTCAATCTCTCCGCAGAGGCTTCATTTCCCTTGAAATAACAAGCAAAACTGATATTATATTTGGAGTGTCTATTTGCCGATGTAGCTCAGCTCCGACGCGCTCACTTCGTTCGCGGTCGGAGTCCCGACCGAGCGAAAGCGAGCGTCGGGATTGGTAGAGCAGAGTATTTTTGCCGACGTAGCTCAGTTGGTAGAGCAAGTGTTTCGTAAACACTAGGTCGAGGGTTCAAATCCCCCCGTCGGCTTTAAATTATGTCCAAATTTACCGAGGTCTTAAAAAACAGGAATTTCTTTCTGCTCTGGTTAGGCCAGATTATTTCGCAGTTAGGCGACCGGCTTGACCAGATGGCTTTAATCGGTTTGGTATATCTACGCGCCCCCGGCTCAACGATTCAGGTTGCAAAGATACTCTCCTTTACCATCATCCCTGTATTTGTCATCGGCCCTATTGCCGGCGTATATGTTGACCGCTGGAACAGGCGGCGCACGATGTATATCTGTGATTTTCTACGGGCGGTATTGGTATTGACTATACCGCTATTTTTATTTTACCGGGAATCATTCGCCTTTATATATCTGGTGATATTCGTGGTTTTTTCCATCGGCAGGTTTTTTGTCCCGGCAAAACTTTCTATCGTCCCGGATTTGGTAGAGAAAAAAGATTTATTGATGGCCAACTCACTGGTAAATACTACCGGGATGATTGCCGCTATTTTAGGCTTCGGCATCAGCGGCCTGATCGTAGAATGGCTGGGGGCAAAGAGCGCCTTTGTTATGGATGCCGCAAGTTTCCTGATTTCAGGGGCGCTGATTTTTTCCATCAGAAAAAAGACCAAAGAAGTCATGAACCTTAAGAAAGTAGGGAGGGAGATAGTTGAAGTCATCAGAAAGTCCGTATTCCAGGAAATTAAAGACGGAATTCTCTATTTTATCCGCAAGAAGGATATCAGGTTTACCGCCGGTATTAC
>Ga0172375_10007340_pt1 | contig 15136 bp, 16 predicted proteins | sample LakKiv1m_FD_114537 | JGI IMG/M metagenome (GOLD analysis project Ga0172375, IMG submission 114537) | Freshwater microbial communities from Kabuno Bay, South-Kivu, Congo - kab_092012_11.1m | ecosystem: Environmental > Aquatic > Freshwater > Lake | place: Democratic Republic of the Congo... | reverse complement strand
GGAGTATCTTCAGCTTCTGTTCACGAGAAAATGATTGATAGTTCATATGGGCAGTCTACCACTGCCGTGTGTCCAAAATGTGCGTAGCTCGACTACGTGTTGACAGCTTTCGTATTGGTGGTATGCTATTCGGGACCGCGCACCCAAAACCCAAAGGGAAGGAGAACAAAGAGCATGCGCTGCAGTGGATGGAAGAGGGACGTGCTTCCCAAGCACGTCAACGTGGCCGATGGTTTCGTTGAGACGACGCTCGGGACGCGCCTCGAGCCTTTCGCACTCGACATTATATTGTTCGCAAAAGCAAAGAACGAAGACGCGTGGGAGCCCTACGATGTGGACGATCTCGCCGCGTACATGGGAGGCGACCATCAGAGCAACGTCTCCATGATTGGGATGCTCGTTGACCGAGGTCACCTCGTTGGTACTGCCGATGGTAAGGTGATGGTCACCAGCCAGATGATCGGTGCCATACACCACTATATCGAGCAAAACTAGATCGCATCGCTCCGACTCAGTCGGAGCGATTTTTGTGGTATGATGCATATATGCAAAAAAGTTCTCGCGCGACTGTTCGGTCGCGCATGTTTACACTCCTCGGGGCGCATCGCTTAGAACTCGCGATTCTTTTTGGGTTATCGGTTTTTTCTGTCGCGAGCGATATTGGGACCGCGTATATTACCAAATATCTCATTGACGGCTTGGTCAATGCGTTTCGTGTTGGTGAAGCTATTCAAGCGTCTTTCTTGGTGTTTTCTGCGGTTGGTATATTTGTTGCGTATACGCTTGCACAGGGATCTCAACTTTTGTATGGATTTCGATTATATGATTTGGGTACGCGACTGAAAGATGAGTTGCGTGAAAAAACATACGCGCATTATTTATCGCTTCATGCGCTCTACCACCAACATGCATCGAGCGGTGAAGTCATGTCGCGCATTGAGCGAGGAGCAGACGGGCTGTTAAACGTCGTACAGAACGTCATTGGATGGAATGTCTTTCCGCCGCTTATTAAGTTTTCGGGAGTGTTTGCGGTGCTGATGTGGTATTCGCCAGTAATTGCGATTACTGTTCTTGCGCCGCTTCCTATTTATCTTTTTGTGGTGAAGATGATGACGTCGCGCATTGAACTTGTTGAACGAAAGTGTAGCGAAAAGATGGAACAATTTTCGAAACACGCGCACGACGTTGCGGGGAATGTGCTTACGGTAAAGAAATTTGCGCGTGAATCTTCTGAGCTACAGGAAAGCATGCGCTTGCTTACTGATGCTCGGGACGAAGATATGGCATCAGAGCGTCTTTGGTTTATTTTGCAGGGTTCAGAAACAATCATTAGTGCTTTTGGAAGATTATTCGTGCTCGGTATTTCAGGCATGATGATTATGCGAGGCGCGCTTTCTATTGGAGAGTTAGTGTTTTTCCTGTCGCTTCAGCAAATGGCATATGGGCCACTTACATCAATCGCGTATGCGTTTCCGAGGTATCGAAAAAATATGACGCGCGTCGAGCGTGCGTTCGGATTACTCGAAGAAAAAGTTCAAGTAACCGATGCGCCAGAGGCCACAACGCTTCCTCCCCACGAACGAGATATTGTGTATGATCATGTGACGTTTTCGTATCACCGCGACGGAAAGTCGGTGCTGAAAGATGTTTCTGTGACGCTTCCTGCAGGAAAAACCATTGCGCTTGTGGGAAGATCGGGTAGCGGAAAGACAACGTTTGTTAATTTGCTCATGCGTTCATTTGATCCCGCACAAGGAACGATTGCGATTGATGGGCACGATATTGCACGGGTGACGCGATCTTCGCTCTTAAACCAAATGGCAGTTGTGCCTCAAGAGGTAGATTTGTTTTCGCGCTCGGTACGCGACAATATCGCATACGGACTACCCAAGTGCACAAAAGCGCAAATCGAGCAGGCGGCAAAACTTGCGCTCGCACATGAGTTTATTTTATCAACCGAAAAAGGATACGACACACCTGTGGGTTCGCGAGGACTCAAACTTTCGGGAGGAGAGCGCCAACGCATTGGTATCGCGCGCGCGATACTCCGCAATCCACGCATTCTCATTCTCGATGAAGCAACGAGTCATCTTGATACTGAAAGCGAGCGGCTCATTGGAGAAGCGACGGACAATCTCGTGAAAGGACGCACCACATTTATTATTGCGCACAGACTTTCGACAATACTTCATGCGGATATTATATTGGTGTTTGCAAACGGGTCGATTGAGGCACAAGGAACACACAGACAACTCTTGCGAAAAAGTGAGACGTATCGCTTGCTTTCAAAAGCACAATTTCGCGATAAAGAGTAAAACAATATACACAGGAGTTTTTCTTGTGGGAGGTGGCGCAATATTCGCGATACCCGTATACTGGCGGTGCGTTTACGTTTTAAACGCCATTATTCAATAGCATTGCGCAACATGGACGACCAAGCAATTCCGATGAGCGACGACGAAGTATCAGTACCCGGAGCAGAAGAATCAATGCCAGAACTCGGAGGAGATGAAAGCACGGAGGGTGATGCAGAGTCGCCAGCGGAAGGCGGAGACGAAGAAACACTTGCGTAAAAATATAAAAATACTGACGTGAAAATCAAAATGCCCCCTCGGGGGCATTTTGATATATGTGCTCGAAACTGTTACGCGCGACCTGCGCGGTGACAGTCGAGACACTTAAGCGAGTCCACGCGGGACGGATCTGGCTGAAATGGAAGTGATGTGATGGAACCACCACAGACACTGCACGTCCAGTTGCCCTCGACCATCTGTCGTGGGCGACGCTCGGCTCCATTGGAGTTTCCGCGTCGTTCACGGTGACAGTCCGAGCAGAGGAGCGAGTCGAGACGACTTGCATCCGGTTCGAACGGCAGGCTGGTGATCGCACCTCCACACTTTCCACAAGACCAGTTTCCCGTCACCATTTGGCGGGGAGCTCGCGGAGTTGAGTCGTACGACATTTGCCTATACAAAACTTTTCCGATAAGGACCTTTCGTCCAGGCAAATAGCGTATGCTTCGTGCCCGACGTATTCCTGAGTGTACACAAGAAATCGGGCGAAATCAATCAACGAGAGAAAAGCTGTGGATGACGGATCTTTTTTGTGAGTCAGGAGGCATGAGTCAGGAGGCAAGAAGTTTCGACGTTGAGCTCATGACCCATGCCTCCTGACTCGTGACTCAGTAATCGGCGCATGTTACGCACATCGCAACACAGTGTGCATGTGGCACAATACAGCTATGATTCGGTATCTTCAACGAACGGTGAAGGACGAAAGCGTCAAAGAGCTTGAATCATTTCGCACGGGGTGCTGGGTGTTTGCAGAAAATCCTTCCGATTCGGAATTGTCATTGCTCGCAGAAGCGCATGGACTTGAGCGCGGTCTTCTTGATGACGCAATGGACCCCAATGAGGTTCCTCGTGTGGAAAGCGAAGGAGGAGTCACGTATATATTTACACGAGCACCCATAAAAGAGGGAGAAGACGTAAGCACCACACCACTCCTCATTGGTGTTGCGCCAACATTCTTTTTTACCATCTCCCATCAACACATACCGCTCTTCGAGCAATATCAATCAAGCCGTATTGCATTTTTTACCACACAAAAAACAAAGTTGTTAACGCAAATATTTACCGATATTAACACATCATTTCGCACGCACATGCTGGGTATTTCGCGCATACTGCGCAGTATCAATATCCGCTCGGCGCATATTGAAAACGCCGACATACTCGCACTCGTGCGTCACGAAGAAGTCCTCAACGATTTTTTGGGCGCGCTTATTCCCACGCATGCACTACTCCAGCACTTGCTTTCAGGAAGATTTTTACGCCTCTATGAACAAGATGAAGACTTGGTGCAGGATTTATTTTTGGCCGATGGTCAGCTTATCGAAATGTGCAAGTCAAACATGCGCAACAGCGTCAACATTCGTGAAGCGTATTCGACCATTATGACCAATAATCTTAACCAAGTGATAAAACTCCTCACCGCATTAACGGTGGTGTTTACTATCCCTACCATGATCGCAAGTCTATTCGGAATGAACGTGAAAGTTCCACTGGGAGCGCACGAGTATGGATTTGTTATTATTGTCGGGTTTACCATTGTGATATCGGTTGTGTTGTTATTCATATTTCAGCGCCGAAAGTGGCTCTAGTATGAGAATATTGTGGAAAGGAGATTCGGTAGGAATTGATGAGACGAAGGTTGCGTTACAGGCTTCGCGTGTTATTGACGTGCGCGATACCGCGCGAGTGTGCGCAAAACAGCACGCATGCGCAGAAACTTTTCTTGACACTGCATTCGCACAAGAAGAACATGCGCGTGCCGAGTCGTGGTGGAAACTCATTGGGGGTGGAGTAAAAGATGTGTTGGTGATTGGTATTGGCGGATCAACCAATGCAAGCAAGGCGGTGCTTTCGGCGGTGATGCGTGACACAAATGCGGTGCGCGTAAAGTTTCTTGAAACAATTGACGAAGAAGAACATAAGGCGCTCGGTGTGTATCTTGCGGGTGTGGAGGCAGGTGCGTTTGTGATTGTGGTGATTTCAAAATCTGGCACAACTATTGAAGTGCTTGCGAATCTTGAATATGCCCGACATGCTTTCCGTCGTGCGCACAACAACAAAGAGCCTCGTGTGGGGGTTATTACGCTTGATGGTACGCCGCTCGCCAAAATGGCCACAAAACAACAGTGGCCTCAACTTGCGAGTCACGAACTTATTCCGGATCGGTATGCGGCGTTTACGGTGACGGGGCTTGTTCCGCTTGTTGCGGCGGGGGTGGACGTGGCGTCATTTTGCGCGGGCGTGGGAGACAAAATAAATGAAGGGGACGAAATGAGTCACACTGCGGCTATTCGTGCCATTGCGTATCATCAAGGCGCACGCGTACATGATTTATTCTTTTTTCATCCTGAACTTGAGTCTTTGGGAAAGTGGCAACGCGCGCTCATGGCGGAGAGTCTAGGAAAAGCCGAAACAAAAGACAAAAAACCCGCGCATATTTCACTCGAGCCCGTTGTGTCGGTGGGCACACAAGATTTGCATGCGGTACTTCAGTTGCGTTTTGGAAGTGGCGAGGGAACACTCACCTCGTTTGTGGTGACCGACGATTTGCTCGAAAAGAGTTCTCATGTGCAGGCGGTACTGTTTCAAAGTATTCAAGATACCTATCGAGAAAGAAAGTTGCCATTTTATACTGTTGCGCTCAAAAAAATCACCGAACGCGAACTCGGTGCGTTTATGTTGTATGCCATGCAAGAGACCATGCTCCTCGCGTCGCTCCTCGAAGTCAATCCGTTCGACCAACCTGAAGTCGAGGGGTATAAAGAGCGCGCGCGAGAGGTGATGACGCCTCACCACGACACAAATAAAGATATAAACAAGTAGTCACTTTATCGAAATAACGCGAGTTATCCTCGAGGGTGTTGTTATTGTTTTCAACATCGTTTACTAACATTGATGGCTATGATTTAATACTTTTGCCATGCAATTTGTTCGATCGATAGAGTTTTTATCTAAGAAAGACGTTAAGACTGCGGGGGGAAGGGCGCTTCGCTGGGGGAGATGATGCGCGCAGGCGCTCCCGTTCCCCCTGGCTTTGTCCTTCTTGCCGGCGCTTTTGATGTGTTTTTGCAAGAAACGGATTTGAAGAAAGAAATTGATGCTATTGTAGAAATCGTAGACTACCAAAAAATGCGCACCGTAGAAGTGGCATCCAAAAGAATAAGAGCCCTGGTTGAGGGTAAGGATATTCCAGCTTTTATTGCTAGGGAAGTTGAGGAGCAGTTTCGTTCTCTTGGTGCAAAATATGTGGCCGTGCGCTCGTCTGCCATAGAAGAGGATGGAGTTAAATATGCTTGGGCGGGCCAGTTAGATAGTTTTCTTAATACTTCGGAGGCAGATCTTATGCATAATATAAGGAAATGCTGGTCTTCTTTTTTTACACCGAGAGCCATGTGTTATCGTTTTGAAAGTGGGTCGCATAAGGAGGGGCTATCTATGGCTGTTGTTGTGCAACAAATGATTCAGAGCGAGGTTTCGGGGGTTGCTTTTTCTGTGCACCCCGTCACCCAAGACAAGAACCAATTGGTCATAGAGGCTGGTTATGGGCTCGGCGAGGCTGTTGTTTCAGGACAAATCACACCGGATAGCTATGTTGTTGATAAGAAGAAATTTGTCATTCTTGATAAAAATATAAATATACAAAATAGGAAAATGGTTCGTTCCTTGAGAGGTAATAAATGGATAAGTGGGGGGATGAAGAAGGGTCGGTCACAAAAACTTTCAGATGTAAATATTCTCGATTTGGTCAAGTTGACGATGCATATTGAGCGGTATTATAAGGCTCCGGTTGATATAGAGTGGTCTCTTTGTGATGGCTCCTTGTATATAACCCAAAGCAGGCCAATTACAACGTTGTCGCGTGGGCAATTAAAGAGCGGCGATACGCAGCTGCCCATAATACACAAGGCCGAATTTTGGGCAAGAGAAAGTTCTATGCCACTATTTTGGTTGACCGATATACAGTACGACTTAGGCAGTGCAAGCTTATTCTTTTTTAAGAAGAATATGTATCACTGCTACTACTTAAATGATTCTCAGGTGGTGAGGGAAATTAAGGGGTATAAATATTTTTCGAGGCAAGCAAACCGAAGGCAATATCTAAAACGTGCTGAAAAAATAGCGAAACACTCAGAAAAAACATTTAAAAGAGTCAGAGAATTAGATTTGAGAAAAACGAGCGATGAAAAATTGAAACAAATATTTACCGCGCTCATAAAACAAATTGAGAAATTCGTCTCAATGTACACCGAAACTGAAGAGGTAAGCATGAGAAGGTTCGAGGGCACAAAGTTTAACAGAAGGGATTTTGAAAAGATTGGGAAAATGAGGTTGAGATTAAGACAATGTTCCAGCGATCTATTTTTTGTATACATTGGTAAGCTGCTGGGCGAGGTCGCAAGGAGGAGGGGCGTGAGTCTTACACGAGAGGTGTTCTTTTATAGTTTTGATGAGTTGTATGATTTGGTTAGTTTTGGAAAGAAGATGGCAACGAAAACTATCTTAGAAAGAAGCAGGGGATTTGCGGTTTTAAGGGAGGATAAAAATGTTCGTATGTTTATAAAGAAAGACGCTGACGCGCTTTGGAAGCAGGTGAAGCGGCTGGTATCTCAGAAAGATAAGAATACCATTTCGGGATCAGTTGCCTTCCCGGGCAAAGTTAGGGGAAGGGTTAAAGTAATATTTCAAAAAAGATCAAATAGCATAGGGGACTATGGGGTAAAGAAGTCAGAGATTTTGGTAACCGATATGACAAAGCCAGACATGATACCGGCTTGTCGAAAAGCAAAAGGTATAATCACAGACGAAGGTGGTATCATGTGTCATGCGGCGATTATAGCGCGCGAGTATAAGAAGCCCTGTATTGTTGGCACAAAACTTGCTACACAACTACTCAAGAGCGGAGACGTTGTTGAGGTTGATGCAAATATTGGGGTAGTGAAGGTAATAATCAAATATGGAAGAAAATAGGACCCACATTTCGCAATTCGAAACGCGAGAAAATGAAATCACCCCCCCAGATTTGCGGGCGGATTTCGTGCGACATGGCAAGCCGTCATACACCACTGAAGAGGCGGAGGAAGGTAACTTTGAGGGAGAACTTACCGTAGAGGGTCAAGAGCAGGCGAGAGCGTCAGCAAGGAAATTGGCTGCTACTATTGATCGAGACGGGGAATTGGTGGTGTTTTGGTCTAGTCCCAAAAGAAGAGCACAACAAACTACCATGATCATGAAAAATGTTTTTGATGAGGCGGGCATTCCTTCGATGGAAGATGTGAGAACAATCCAATCGTTGTCCGATGTTCGGGTGAGCAAGGAGTTTATTGATAAATTACAGAGCACGTCTGCCCAGAATTTGATGCAGTACTGGGCAGAAACCGAGTCGCCCGATGGGGCAGAAAAGCCTGCGGATGTTAAACATAGGGTTGAGCGAGTTATCACATACTTAGAAAGAATTGCTCGAACAATTAAGCCTACCGATGGCAGAAAGCTGCATTTTATTTGCGTGGGTCACGAAGAAATATTTGAGAGCCTTCTTGAGGAGGGGTGCGCAATGGGCTTGAGAGATCAGTCCGGTCCAGTATATGGAGAAGTTATGAGCGTCGGAATTAAGACGTCTGCAGCAACATCTGGCGCAGTTTTGGACCTCTCTTTTCGAGGGAAGAATGCGCGTCTTAATTTTGATAAAGAAAAGAGAAAATTTGAGAACGTTTCAGAATAGCGGTAAATTCTGCGCGTCGCCGTTGTTGTTTCTTAGTTAGATTTCTGGTGTTCTACCCATTGAACATACTCGCGAAGTGTGCTTCACTATAATCTTGGCGCTGCCAAGATTGCTATGCCCGTTATTTCGATTACCGCAGAACCCATCTTTCATATTGGCAGTTTCGCAGTCACAAACTCGTTGTTTTTGGCGTTCCTGACAGGTCTTATACTGCTTGCGGTAGGAGTTGTGGTTCGTTCGTCGATGTCGTTGCAGCCCGGAAAGCTCCAAAACGGTGTTGAAGTTGTTGTCGATCAAATACTCGAGCAAATGTCGGCAATATTTGGAGACCGTCACCACGCGGAGAAGTATTTTCCTTTGGTAGCAACGGTTTTTGTGTTTGTCCTCACATCGAATTGGCTAGGGTTACTCCCGGGGTCGGGATCATTTGGAGTGCGTGAGGTGCTCGAAGGGCATGAAGCGCTTGTTCCTTTGCTCCGTGCGCCCGCCGCAGACCTCAATTTTACCCTCGCGCTCGCAGTTATTGTGATGGTGTCGGTTCACCTCTTTGCTGTTCTTGCGTTGGGCTTTCGCGCACATGTGGGAAAGTTCATTACACTCAAAAGTCCGATTGATGCGTTTGTGGGAATCCTTGAATTAGTTTCAGAATTTGTTAAGATTGTGTCGTTCTCCTTTCGTTTATTTGGGAACATTTTCGCAGGAGAGGTGCTTCTCTTGATCATTGGATTTCTTCTACCCCTCGTGTTGCCGTTACCGTTTTTGCTGCTCGAGGTGTTCGTAGGCTTCATTCAAGCACTCATTTTCGCCATGCTCACGACGGTGTTCATTGCGGGAATGACTGCCAAGGGGGCACATTAATTATTATTATTCGTAAACATTTATCGCTATGGAATTCGAATCCGCACGAGTACTCGCAATCGGTGCCATCATGGCTATCGGTATCATCGGGCCCGCAATCGCCATCGGAATGATTGGCTCGAAGGGCGCAGAAGCAATTGGTCGCAATCCCGAAGCAGCACCAAAAGTGCAAACCGCAATGATTCTTGCTATTGCATTCGCAGAAGCAATAGCAATCTACGCACTCGTCGTTGCGCTTATTCTCAAGTTCGTCGGCTAATATGGGAGCGCTTGCGCAAGAACTCGGTATCCACTTGTCGTTATTTCTTGCGCAAGCATTTAACTTTTTAGTCGTTCTTGCGCTCTTGTCGGTCGTACTGTGGCGACCACTCATGAAAATTATGCATGAGCGCGATCTCACCATCCGCAAGGGTCTTACCGATGCCGCTCACGCCGCAGAAGTTCGAAAGGCCGCAGAAGGCGAGCGGACAGAAATACTCGAACAAGCCGCACAAGTTGCTCGCGAGAAGGCAGATCACCTCATTCACCTTGCGCACGAAAAAGAAAGCCAGTTGCTTGCTACCGCACAGCTTCAAGGAGAGCGCATTCGCAAAGAACTCGACGAAGAAGAGGCACGTAGACTTCGTTCGACGCGTCGCAAGGTGCTCGAAGAAGGCAAGGATGTCGTCCGCGAGGTTGTGCTTGCATACGCAAAACTCAATCCGAAACAGATTGATGACGCACTTCTTGAGCAGGCAATCAAAGAGCTTAAAAAAGCACTATGAGCGATCGAGCATTTGCACGTTCTTTTGTGAAGTTGCTCGAGTCTTTGCCTACAAGCGAGCACAATCACATGTTTACGCATTTTGCGCGCATGCTTGCCCGCCGAGGAGAGTTGTCGCGATGTCCGCGCTTGCTTGCGCATATTGAGGAAGAATACGCAAACGCAGTAGGAGGACGCACGATCGTGATTGAAACCGCTCGACCACTCGCGCTCCCCGACAAAAAACGCTTTACACAGCACACCACCGCAAAAGATGTTATTCGCTACATTGTTCGTCCCGAACTTGTTGCGGGAAGTCGCATTACGATTAATGATTCCCGCGTGATTGATTGTTCACTCGCAGGACGCCTAGAGGCAACTACTATATATGGCTCATAATTTATTTGATGCATTACGCAGAGAGTTTGATAACGCACTGAGCGATGCGCTTCCTCGCGATACTGGTCGTGTGATTGAAGCGGGTGACGGAGTGTTTCAAGTTGCAGGTCTCCCCAAAACAGCAAGCCAAGAACTTCTTGAGGTCACGACATCTTCAGGAACAGTGCTCGCGCTTGCGTCGAGTTTGGATGAATTTTCAATAGGTGCAATTGTGCTTGCAGGAAGCAGTGTGGTGCGCGTGGGAGATCGCGTGAAATCTACAGGCGTCACATTGTCGCTCCCCGTCAGCGACGAACTTTTGGGACGCGTGATTGATCCATTGGGACGGCCGCTTGATGGCAAGGGAGATTTTAAAGAAGAAGGCATGAAGAAATATCCCCTCGAACGCAACGCACCAAGCGTAGTTGCGCGAGAATCGGTTTCTGTGCCACTACACACCGGTATTATGGCGGTTGATGCAATGATTCCGATTGGGCGAGGTCAGCGCGAACTTATTATTGGAGACAGGCAAACAGGAAAAACCGCAATCGCGCTCGACACGATTTTGAACCAAAAAAATGAGTCAGGGAAGCCGGTGCGATGTATTTATGTTGCGATCGGTCAAAAGCAATCAAAAATTGCCGAAACGGTTGAACTGCTTCGTGAGGCAGGCGCGCTCGAATACACCATTGTAGTGAGTGCTCCGGCATCAGCCCCAGCATCACTCCAGTATCTTGCGCCATTCGCAGGGTGTGCAATCGGAGAATATTTTATGGACAAAGGCGAAGACGCGCTCGTGATTTTTGACGACTTATCAAAACACGCGGTTGCGTATCGAGAAATTTCTTTGTTGCTTCGCCGACCACCAGGAAGAGAAGCATACCCAGGAGACATCTTTTTCTTGCACTCGCGACTTCTTGAGCGTTCTGCGCGTATGTCGAAAGAATACGGCGGAGGTTCACTTACCGCACTCCCAATCATCGAAACACAACTCGGAGATGTGAGTGCATACATTCCCACGAACGTGATTTCAATTACGGACGGTCAGATTTATTTGGAGTCCACACTATTCCACCAAGGTATTCGCCCAGCCATCAATGTGGGACTTTCGGTGTCGCGCGTGGGTTCGGCCGCACAAACCAAGGCAATCAAAAAAGTTGCAGGCAAGTTGCGTCTCGAACTCGCGCAATTCAGAGAGCTCGCCGCATTCGCTCAATTTGCATCAGACCTCGACGCACATACGCGCGCAAAAATTGTCCGTGGAAAACTATTGACCGAAGTGCTCAAACAATCCGATCGCGCGCCTATCAGCATGCCCCTCATGGTGGTGGCGCTCTACGCCGCGCTCGGAGGTCACTTTGCAGAAGTCCTCGAATCGCGTTTGCACGACATGCTCTCAAAACTACTCGCAACACTCGAGCGCGAACAGCAACCACTTCTTGCCGCGATTGATACTGAAGGCGCCGTATCTGAATCCTCAGAAAAAACCATGACCGCAGTCATTCGCGAAGTCGTTTCTTCATTCGGATTTACTGATACAAAATAATATGGAATCCCTCCAAGACCTCAAATCGCGCATACGCTCCGTCAAAAATGTCGGGCAAATTACCAAAGCCATGGAAGTGGTTGCGGCAACGCGCATGCGTCGGTCACAGGAGGTTGCGCTTGCATCGCGCGCGTACGCATACAAATCACTCGAACTTTTAGCACGCTTGGTGTCGTCGCTCCCAAGCAATCATTCGCTCATGAACGCTCCGGAGGGCAAACCCGAACTACTCGTGATAGTGTCGTCTGACCGAGGACTTGCAGGATCGTTTAATGCGCTCGTTGAGCGCGCGGCGCAAAACTATATGCGCACGCACACCATTGGAGGATGTATTGTGGTGGGAAAGCGCGCACACGCGTTTGCAAAGCGTCAAAACATCCCTGTGGTTGCTGCGTTTGAGCAAATGGGAGATGTAGTGAACTTTCGCGACGCCGAACCTATCGCAGAACATATATTTTCTGCGCATGCGTCGGGGGAGTGGAGTCGCATCGTCGTTATTTCGATGTATTTTCGCACCGCGCTCCTCCAAGAGCCGGTCACGCGTACACTGCTTCCTGCAACACTCGAAAGTCTCGCCGCAAACGTGAAAGACCTTGCCCCCAAACATGGAAAGTTTGCCGACATGGCACCAGTGATTGAAATGTCCTCGGGAGAAATCGGATACATTCACGAACCATCGCGCGAAGACATCGCGAGCCGTTTAGTTGCACAAATTGTACGTATGCAGGTTGGACACATTTTGCTTGAGGCCAATGCGTCGGAACACTCTGCGCGTCGCGCGGCTATGAGTGCGGCAAGCGAAAATGCATCCGAGCTTGCTGATACGTTATCACTCCAGTTTAACAAAGCACGTCAATCGAATATTACTCGTGAGCTCGTTGAAATCACCGCAACAACAGCCGCCCTTACTTCATGAATATGAAAACACACACAACAAAGCACGACGCAAAAGCATCAATGCAGCCCGGAACAGTTGCCGCCGTTATTGGCCCCGTGGTAGACGTCGCCTTTCCTCAAGGAAAAACGCTTCCTGCGATCGGATACGCCATCACCACGACTGTGGGGGGTCGCAACATTGTGCTTGAAGTGGCGCGTCACCTCGAAGACGGGCGTGTGCGTGCGTTTGCATTGTCTTCGACTGACGGCTTAGTGCGCGGTACGTTGGTGAACGACACCGGTTCTCCGATTCAGGTTCCCGTAGGAGAGGCAACACTCGGGAACGTATTTAACGTGCTGGGTGAAGCGCTCAATCCTGACGCTGACACGTCAAAGTTTACGGAGCGCGCGCCTATTCACCGTGACGCCCCCGCATTTACCGATCAATCCACAAAGACCGAAGTTTTTGGTACGGGTATTAAAGTTATTGACCTGCTTGCGCCGTTCGTGAAAGGAGGAAAGGTGGGACTTTTTGGAGGCGCGGGTGTGGGTAAAACGGTGCTCCTCATGGAGCTCATTCGTAACGTTGCCGAAGAATCCGGAGGATATTCGGTATTTGCCGGAGTTGGAGAGCGTACACGCGAAGGAAACGATTTGTGGAGCGACATGAAGCAATCTGGCGTTATCAAAAATACTGCACTCGTGTATGGACAAATGAACGAAGTCCCCGGAGCGCGTCTTCGTGTGGCGTTGTCTGGTCTTACGATGGCAGAACATTTTCGTGATGTGTTGGGCAAAGATTGTCTTCTTTTTATCGACAACATTTTCCGATTCACGCAAGCAGGAGCAGAAGTTTCGACACTACTCGGACGACTTCCTTCGGCGGTGGGATACCAACCCACGCTCGCAGGAGAAATGGGAAACTTACAAGAACGCATCACATCAACAAAAAAAGGTGCCATCACCTCGGTGCAGGCAGTGTATGTTCCTGCCGATGACATCACTGATCCAGCGCCCGCCGCGACGTTTGCACACCTCGACTCAACACTGGTACTTTCGCGTGCGCTGACGGAGATCGGTATTTATCCTGCAGTCGATCCGCTCGCATCGAGCTCGACCGCGCTTCGCGCAGACATTGTGGGAGACGAACACTATCGTGTTGCGCGAGGCGTCCAGCAATTACTCCAGCGCTACAAAGAACTCCAAGACATTATTGCAATTCTTGGCCTCGAAGAACTTTCAGAAGACGACCGCAAAACCGTTGAACGAGCACGACGTGTACAAAAATTCCTCTCACAACCATTCTTTGTTGCCGAAACATTTACAGGGAGCAAGGGTGCGTATGTTTCGCGCGAACAAACCGTCAAAGATTTTGGCGCCATTCTCGATGGCAAGTACGACGACAAGCCCGAAGATTACTTCTATATGAAGGGATCGCTCGAATAATATGCACGTACTTGTCGCGTCTGTCTCGGGCGAGGTATTTAACGGGAGTGCTGAATCACTTTCTGTTCCGAGCGAAATGGGCGATCTCACCATACTGCCACACCACCAAGCACTCGTGAGCTTGCTCTCGGCGGGTGATGTGGCGGTTGCTCATGGGAGCGAACACACAAAGGTTAGTATTGCAGGAGGAGTACTCGAAGTAAGCGATAAAGGAAACGTGAGTGTCTTGGTGACTCTTGCATAAGTAGTGTCAGATCCTGAATTTTTTGTTTATTTGACTGCGCGATAAATTGTTCATACACTACGATATATAGTCCTTGTATTTGTCGCTCGCGTACTCACTAGTATGCAGCTCTGTCAAACCCATGTTTAGACTTTTTTTAAAAATATTCAAAACTCCTCGGAATATTATAACTACGAAAAGCGAAGACTTTGATCAGGCCGGTGTTATTTTGGTTGGCAAAAAAATAGAGAGCAAGGTGAAGCGATTATTTCGCGGGTCTTTAGCTATTCGCCAAGTCGATGCAGGCTCAGATAACGCGTGCGAGCAGGAGTTAGTGGCGCTTTCCAATACTTTTTATGACGTTGAGCGTTTTGGTATCCATTTTGTTGCTTCTCCACGACACGCTGATATGTTGTTAGTCACGGGACCCGTTACTCGCAATATGGCGGAAGCGCTCAAGCGAGCGTATGAGGCAGCGCCTGAACCAAAGATAGTTGTTACCGTTGGCGACGATGCGATTCGTGGGGGGATTTTTGAAGGTTCCTATGCGGTGCTCGATAGTGTCGACGCTGTTGTTCCGGTAAACTATCACATCTCGGGCAACCCACCGTCGCCAAAAACTATTCTTTTGTCATTGCTGGGTATTCTTGAAGATTTAGAAAGAGTCCCAAATAAAGGGTATCAACCCCAGGGCAGAGCCCTGGACCCACTCAACTCGCAAAGCTCGTTGAGTAAGGATCCGCGGCAGAGCCGCGGGGTATTCACCCTTTCGTAT
>Ga0172375_10007339_pt1 | contig 15137 bp, 14 predicted proteins | sample LakKiv1m_FD_114537 | JGI IMG/M metagenome (GOLD analysis project Ga0172375, IMG submission 114537) | Freshwater microbial communities from Kabuno Bay, South-Kivu, Congo - kab_092012_11.1m | ecosystem: Environmental > Aquatic > Freshwater > Lake | place: Democratic Republic of the Congo... | reverse complement strand
TGATGATGTAAATAAATCTACGTTATTGATTTTGTTGCTTCGCATTTTATTCTCTTATTTTTATGAAGCAATTTTATTTAAATTTTTAATTAATGTCAATTAATTTTTCAGAGGTTTCTAGTAATTATTTAAGACCGTACGTAGCTTCAGTCATTAATTTATAACTGCACTTCCAAAGCTGATGATATTTTTTGTCGTCAATTTATCCTTTTGCGAATACGCAAGATTATTCTTAATCATTTATTGATAACAATTCACACCGGGTAAATTAGAGACACGCCAAACATTGGAAAGCTCTTGAACGCTGTTAATTTCTTTAGCAAAACGAACAGTCAGACCAAACTTACTCTGCTCATTTTTGAATGCTGGGGATTTACTCAGCTTATGCTTTGAAGGGGCTGGATAAAAAAATTGTTTTCCATATCGGATTTTGAAAATTTCCTCTCCGATTTTTCCATGATAATCACCCAGTATGCGTTTTGTAATAATTGCCATAATAAAAACCTATTATAATGAATTAAAAGAATCGACAAAGCAATATATATAGGAAAAGGATATGTTTGCAGCGTATCTTTAGCGTATGATTAGCGTAAGAATAGCGTATTATTAAGCCGTTTACGACGGAGATAGAGCGAAAGATGGGCGAGACAACTGAGAAAGGCAGAATTAACAATTAAGAATGTACAATGTATAATGTACAATTAAGTTCAGGGATTTAGTGCTATAGATTGCAGAAAATGGGGTATTGTACAAAATAAGGAGATGAGCTTAATGAGGTAAATTGATTAGACTTTGATTACAGTTTTGATCGTCCCTAGTAGTCTTTTGTTTTTAGGAAGATCATTAGGGAAAATTGTTAGACTTAATCAATTCTTTTTTTTAATTTATAATGTGATTTTTGAAGATCATTGGTTCGATAATCAATCTCCTTAGATAGTAAGAAATTACACCCTCGTTAGAGAATTATTTATATTGGGGGTGCAAACGCAAGAGATAAAAGTCAATTCAAATAAATATTTTATAATTTTATCTGAGAGGGATCTTTGCGATTAGTACTTCATTTAGACTGTGATATAAATAGTCCAATACCATTAAACTATAACTACCAGTTGAGCTCTGCAATTTATAGTTTACTGCAATTTGGATCACCTGAATTTTCAGAATTCCTGCACGACAGCGGATTTCATATTGATGGTAAGAAATACAAACTCTTCACGTTTGCACTAAGATTTGAAAAGATTGAATTAAAAGACAATCATCTTATCTTAAAATCACCAAAGATTAAACTTCATATCTCCTCCCCTCTTATTGACACCTTTATTAAAAATTTTGTAATCGGTACTTTCGAAAACAAAGTTATTGATTTAACTGACAGAGATCAGACAATTAGTTTTAGAATTATCACTGCTGAAATTGTGCCCGGCCCAGGTTTTACAAATAAGATGAAATTTACATTGCTATCACCAATGATACTATCAACCTTGAAAGAACGTGATGGGAGGATGCAGCAGTATTATTTACGACCTGATGACGTTGATGATATAAATCGAGTCTTGACTAAGAATCTTCTTAATAAAAAAGGTTTATTAAATAGGAATCAGACCTTGAATGAATACTGCAAATTGGAATGGGATGCAGAGTATATACAAAAACATAGAAGAGTCACGAAAAAAATAACCATTAATGAGAACGGCAGATTTCCAGTTGAAGTAATAGGAATTCAAGCACCATTTACAATTGAAGGTGATGCTGAATTGATTAAAACTGGTTTTGAATGCGGTTTTGGAGAAAAAAATTCTATGGGATTTGGAATGGCAGAAGTAGTATAAACTAAAAACATTGCGGAAACATTGTTGTCATTTGAATTACAAGTTGTTATAATAATTTTAGATTTAGAAAAGTTAAGGTTATTTATGGAAATTAAAACACGGATTTTACTCGCTTCATTTTTCCATGATATTGGTAAATTCCAGCAAAGGGGCATCGCGCTTGAGAAAAGATTAAAACATCAAGAATACTCAAGTGCTTTTGTTAATGGATTATTCAATGATCAGATGATCAATACAATGGTTAGGAATCATCATGTTGAAGATATTCGTTCTACGAATTTAACTAACGAAAAAAGAATTTTATCTGAACTTGTGTGTGAGGCTGACAATTTAGCAAGTGCTGAAAGAAAGCCCGACCTTTCAGTAAAATCACAGCAACCTTTGGAATCGATATTTACTAAAGTTGATTTTGGGAAAAATGATAGAATTACTTTCTTTCAAAATATTTCCAATATCATTTTTGATTCGTATGAGTTTCCAGTAAAAAAAGAAACTATTAGAACTGAGGATCTGTTGTCTCGTTATGCGGGTTGGTGGAATGAATATTTTGAGGAAATTAAAAACGCTAACCCAAAGGAGATAGAAACACTAATCAATATTTCAAAAAAATATTTATGGTGTATTCCCTCATCCTCTTATAAAACGCGTTCTGATGTTTCTTTATTTGAGCATTCAAAAATAACAGCTGCCATTGCTATATGTATGTATAATTTTTTGAAACAAAAGTATGGCAATGAAGAAAATTTTAAGAATATTGGAAGTCGAGAAGAGGAAAGGTACCTTCTAATTCTTGCTGACATTACTGGTATTCAAAAGTACATTTACAATATCGGGCACAGAGGTGCATCTAAGGCTCTTAAGGGAAGGTCTTTTTCACTTCAACAAATGCTTGATAATATTGCATACTGGATTTTGGATAAACAGTTTGATCTTCCAGTCACTAATCTAATTTATTCTAGCGGTGGTAAATTTTATATCCTTGCACCAAACACTCTTTTTATTAAAGATAAAATTGAAGTGACCCGAAAACTGTTAGAACAAAAATTTCTTGAAGAGTACGATGTAGATCTTGGCGTCATTATTGGACAAATCCCTTTAACCGGCAAAGACCTTGAATATGATAACAACAAAAAAGAACATTTGATTTCCGAAAAATGGGATGAGCTAAATAAAATAGTTGAAAAGAATAAAAAACATAAGTTTAGCAATAATTGGGACTATGTTTTTTTTAAACCTATAGGAGTTGATGGTGACGTAATTCAATGTTCAGCAACCGGTAAAGAATTAATTAATAGAAACGATCTAAAAAAAATCACACCCACAGAAGTTCTAATCACTGATGTAATAAAGTTCCTGAAGTATTCTTTTCAACAAACTGTATTTTATGAGATTGCCAATGAGGAAGGAAAACCCACTGGTGATTTTATTTCACAAGAACAGTTTACTTCTCAAAAAATCGGTGTTGCTCTAAAAAATCCAAAAAATAATTTGGTAGTTACTGATCAAACTTCGGATTACCCAGTTCTTAATCTAAATTCTTTCACAATACAAGAAAAATATGAGTATCAAAATAAATATGCTGCAAAAAGTATTCGACACTTTTTAATAAACGATTTAGATATTAGAAAACTCAAGGGTGATTCAAATAAGGGATTTAAATTCTATGGCGGCGACTGGCGATTACCAAAAACTTACGAAGATGTTATTGAAAGTGGTGTTGGAATTGAAAGGCTTGGTGTACTAAGAATTGATGTTGATAATCTTGGCCAAATATTCAAAGAAGGGCTTGGCTCTAAAGCTACTTTCGGACGTGTAGTGCAGCTTTCTTCTATGCTTGATTTTTTCTTTAGCTGTTATTTAAATAAACTTAAAGATCTTTCCTGGTCTGCAATAGATGGGATGGCAGAAAACAAAAAAATAGGAACAGATGGAACAATAAAAGTTAAAGATCTTATTGAAATTGTTTATTCCGGTGGTGATGATGTTGTTGTAGTAGGTCATTGGTCTATTTTGCCTGATGTTGCATTGTGGATTAACAATGAGTTTAAAAAGTTTACCTGTCACAACTCAAATTTTTCTGTTTCTGCAGGCGTATCTCTTTTTAATGATAAATATCCTATTTATAAAGCGGCTCTTGAAGCAGGTGAATTTGAAAGTATTGTAAAACAAAAAGAAAGAATAAATCGCGAATCTTCTATTCCCAAAAAGAAGAACGGCATTTGTTTTTTAGACAATGAGACTCCGGTCAGTTGGCAGGATTTTGAAATGATTAGAAATTATGTTAGGACATTTTATGAATGGGTGGAAATTGGTAAAATAAACGACGATGGTGAATTTAAAAAAATTAGTAAAGGATTTATTTCTAGGCTCTTTTTAATTCACGATGAGTATAAGGATGGTAAATATCAGAACTGGGCTAAATGGCGTTGGCGTGCTGCCTATTCTTTGAACCGGCTAGGAAGACAGTATAAACATTACCAAAAAGAAATTGCAGATTTTTCTGCCGAATTATTTATGAGTAAGAAAACGGAACAAGAGCTTATTAATTTGCTTAATATTATAGCAAGCTGGACGGATTTATTAACTAGAAAAAAGGAGAAAGAATAATGGCTACTGTTTATAATGGGATTGATGGTGTTCAGAGAATATCCGAGTGGGTTCAAAACGGTATTTCACAAGAATCAATTCAATTTGCAAAAGCATTTGGGGAGGAACTTGCGAAGAATAAACTTTCTACTTCCCAAATCAGAAATGTATTTAGTGAAATAAAAAGTTTACAAATGAAGGGTGAAAAAGGGTTCACTGATACACCCTTACTCTTATTAAAACCAAAACTTGCTTATGCAAAAGCAAGAAAAACTTCCGGAGGCGGAGATGCAGCGCAAGCTGCTGATGATCTTGAAAAAGTATTAAGCAAAGGTATCGATTCAATTGTATCTGGAACTCAAAATAAATTCACTTGCTTTGAAAACTTCGCAAACTTTTTTGAAGCAATTTTAGCATATCACCGTTATTTTGGAGGAAAATAAAATGGAAAATATTCAATTATCAAAAAAAATTCTTATCTCTGGTACTATCCTGGCAAGGACCGGTTTGCATATTGGCGGCAGTAGTGTTGGAATGGCTATCGGTGGGGCGGATGCAACTGTTGTGCGTAACCCATTAAATAATCAACCATATATCCCTGGTAGTTCTCTTAAAGGCAAAATGAGAAGTCTAATTGAAAAACTTGAAGGGAAATTTACCGATGTTAATATGAGCGAAGTAAAAAAAGCTGCCTTTGTTGATGATCCCGATCATTTTATATGCAAAATATTTGGAACAATGCCGGAAAAAATGAAAGGTAAAGAACAACCTACTTCCCGTTTAATCGTGAGAGATTGTGAACTTACTAAAGAAAGTGCAAATGCTCTAAGCAGATCAAAAGAAACGGATATGCCTTTTACAGAAGTCAAGACTGAAGTAGTTATCGATAGAATAACCTCAGCAGCAGTTCCCCGACAACTTGAAAGAGTACCTGCCGGTGCAGAGTTTACTATGAATCTGATTCTTAATATCTACAGTAACGACACGGAATTAGAATTAGTGAATAAAGTCTTTGAAGCACTTGCTCTTGTCCAGAACGATTATCTTGGAGGAAAGGGTACCCGTGGCAGCGGTGAAGTTAAGATTACAATCAATGATCTAAAATTCAAAGACAAAGATGCTTATGAAAAACAAAATGAATGGAAAGTATTAGCCGGAATTTCTATCCCTGCAGAACTAAAACCAGAAAATAATTAGTAGACTAATATGAAAGCTTATAAACTAAAATTTCATTCATCTTTTCACCTTGATTCTGGAACTGCGGTTGATGGTCCCTCTGAAATAATTGTTAAATCTGATTCTTTATTCAGCGCAATCTGCTCAGCTGCTAATAAGTTTTATGGGTATGAATTAGTTGAGACTTTTCTTCAGCCTCAAGCTGTTATAGTTTCTTCCGCATTTCCATTTCTGAAGGATGAATTATTTTTACCCAAGCCCCTTAATTATTATCCCAATATTGATGATTATGAAATGATAAAGGAATTCAAGAAAATTAAATTTATCTCTAAGGACTTTTTAGAGTTGATCCTACGAGATAATGTAATTCCTGGTTCATTCCTCAATAAAGATTTCATTCTTAATGGTTGTTGGAGAAATAGAAAAAATGACGCAGAAGATTTAATTTTTAAGACAAGTGAAAATCCTCATATTGTTGTTGATCGTATTACTAACTCGACTCAAATATTCTACAAAACAGAAGTTTATTTTGCCAAAAATGCCGGTCTTTTCTTTTTAGCAGATGTACGGGATGATATACTCCAAAAGTTTGAAGCTGTTCTCCGTTTTCTGGGTGATGAAGGGATTGGTGCTGATAGAACAATTGGAAAAGGCTTATTCGAAGTTGAAGAAATAAAAAATTTCTTCCTATCTCCTTCAAAAGGATATGATTCTTTTTATTCGCTATCACTCTACTCACCAACCGAATCCGAATTTAATTCTATTCTTGCAAAAGAATCATTTTATGATCTTGAAGTAAGAAAAGGGTGGGTCTTTAATAATACATTGAGAAGAAAAGCACTGAGAATGTTTACGGAGGGATCTGTTTTCAAATTTAATTCTTCTCCTCCTCCTCCTATAGGATCGATCCAAAAGGTGCTTAACAAAAATGATTATCCAACCGATTTAAGTACTGATATTTTTCGAAGCGGTCAAGCTTTATTTTTACCTTTTTCAGGAGACCTCAATGGAAACAATTGATGAAAAAATAATGAAGTCTAAAGATTATCTTGGCTTAAAAATACCTTGCTCTATCGAGACACTTACGCCCGTTCACATTGGTAGCGGTGTTAAACTCGCTAAAGATATTGATTTCGTAAGTGAAGTATTTTCAGCTACAATCGTTTCTCAATCTGAATTAATGCAATATCTTGAAAATAATCCTGATGAATTAAATGCTTTTATTAATGGCGACTATAAATTATCATCTTTGAAACGACTCCCTAATGGGATTAAATATTCAATAGATAACACAAAAATATTTGAAATATCTCAGTTCGAAAGAAATGGGAATGGAAAACCATATATACCCGGTTCATCACTTAAGGGCGCAATTAGAACAATTATTATAAAAAAATTATTTGATGATTTACCACAACAAAAAAGGAAAGATTTACTGAGTGAGGTTCAAAGTGCACGGTCACGTAAAGAATTGGCTGCTGAATCGCTCACAAAAGTCTTGATTGGGAAAAATCCAAATCATAATATGATGAGAGTGCTTCAAGTTTATGATATCAATTTTTCTTCATTAGATCTTGCAAAAGTATTCTTACTAAGCCTAACAAATTCTGATTGTTCTGCCTATGGATGGAAAAAATTTGCTAAAGGTATGCCCAATGTATCACTGAAAGAGAATCCAACACCTCTAATAGTGGAATCCTTACCGATTGGATCAAAAGGCGAATTTTCTATACATATAGACGATTTTCTACAGAATAATGCTGAAGCGAAAGCAACTTTAAAATTGGTTGCAGTCAATCTTGAAAGCCTTTCTGTTTTGATTAATACCTATTCCAGAAATGCATTATTAAAGGAGAAAGTTTTTTTCTCAAAATTAAATACTACTCATACATTAAATGATGTTCTAAAAGAAATAGAGAATCTTTTTGCTACTATTCCTAAAGAAGGGAGTGCTGAAGAAAAGACAGAATTTGTTATTAGAATGTCTTGGGGTAGTGGATGGAAAGGTATGACCGGTGATTTTTTAGAAGCAAACTGGATAGATATTTTTAGGAAAAAATATAAGCAAGGAAAATTTTTAAATGATGGTACTATTTTTCCGATTTTTCCTAAAACCCGAAAAATTGTTTTTGAAGATAATACGCCCAAATATCTCCCCGGCTGGGTAAAAGTAAAATTGAACGATAGTAATGTTTTCAAAAAGACTATTGCTGAAATAGCTGAACCAATAATCGATGATTCAGATTGGGCTGCAAAGCTTTCTGCATTTGCTAAAAAACCTCAAAACAAGAAAAAATAGTGTTATATATTTTTTTGATGTCAATTTGGTCTGCCATTTACATTAAAGTTTAAATCGTATAGCACAGACTAGTAATTTGTGCTAAACAAAATAAAAATATTATGCTTGCACTATCATTTCTCGGCACTGGAAATTATAAAGAAGTAACATATTATGATCAGGGCATTGGTTTAAAATATTGCACAAAATATTTTACCGAAGCACTAAACCACATCTATAAGCCCGAGAGTATTTTTTTGGTAATGACATCTGAAGCACAACAGATGCATTCAGTAGAATTGAGTTCAAAAATTAAATTTGAGTCAGTTCTTATTCCTGCAGGTAAATCAATAGATGAAATATGGGAAATGTTTTCCCTCATTTCAGAGTCAATCCCTGAAAACTCAGAATTGATAATTGATGTAACGCATGGCTTCCGAAGCCAGCCGATGCTTGCTCTATCAATAGCAATTTTTCTCAGAGTAGTTAAAAATGTAATAATAAAAAAAATTATTTATGGTGCGTATGAGGCTAAGGACGAAAATGATATGGCACCTATTTTTGATCTTACTTCAGTTATAAACCTAATAGATTGGTCCTATGCAACGGATCTATTTATTAAACATGGCAATAGTAATTTGCTTTCCAAACTGCTTGCTAATCTTCATAATCAAATACGAATTGAGAATCAACAATTTACGAACTTAAAATCTTTTGGATCACTCTTAGAAAAACTGACTGAATCTTTATCATTAATCCGTCCTCAAGAAGTTTCTAAACATGGCAAAGAGCTGCCTGAAAAACTTAATAAAATAAATGATGATATTTTACATATTGAACAAGTTAAACCTCTTCATTACCTATTAGAAAAGATTCCTAATAGTTTTTCCTCTTTGGTTATTGAGGACGAAAATGTTTTTTCCGATGCCGGATTTAAGATGCAAACTGAAATGATTAAATATTATCTCGAAACTCAACAGTTTGTTCAAGCAATAACTTTATCAAGAGAATTTATTGTTTCTTTAGTTTGTAAAAATTTAGGATTAAAGTTTACTAAAAGGGATGATCGAACTGCTGCCGAGGATAGATTAAACGAATGGACATCATTTCATTCTAAAGGCTTTAAATTAGAAGAATATCCTTCAAAACTTGCCGACCTTTGGGGTAAAATTCGTGACGCAAGAAACGATATTAACCACGCCGGTATGAGAGACAGCACTGCATCAGCATCAAAATTAAAAAAATGTATTATTGATTATTGCAATACCACTATTGAACTCTTAAACTATGCTCCTTAATCTTTCAAACCATCCTTCGAATAACTGGTCTGATATACAGATTATAACTGCTAATAAATTATATGGTAAAGTAGTTGATATGGATTTCCCTCATATTCCTCCTGAAGCGGATGAAGATTTTATTGATGCTCTTGCAAATCAATACAAAGATATTTGTATTGATATTATATCTTCATCGAAAGATAAAATAAATGTAGTTCATATAATGGGTGAATTGACTTTTTGTGTTTCTCTTATACAAGGATTAAAGAAAGATAACATCACCTGTGTTGCGTCAACTACAAATAGAAATTCAATTGAATCGGACGGGGTTAAATTAAGTGAGTTCGGTTTTGTAAAATTCCGAACATACCAATAAGCTTTGTAGCACAGATTACTAATCTGTGCTACGGTATAATGAATTTTTATTATGAAAACAAAAAACATACTAATCTGCGCTTCCGGTTTAACACCGCAAATAGTTACCGAAACTTTTTACTGCCTTACCGTGCAGAAAAAAATAAAAATTAATGAGCTTTATGTTCTCACAACAAAACGAGGCAGAGAGGTAATATTGGGTAATGATAAATCTCTACACACACCCAATACTTTATTAAAAGATGAACTCAAAAATCTTTGCTACAGGTATAAAATTAAAATGCCTTTGTTTGAAAATGATGATAAGTATATTATAACTGCTAAGGAGGAATCGCTTGAGCTTTCAGATATTCGTACAGATAAGCACAATGTACTGTTCCCTAATAAAGTTTGTGAGTTTATAAGTAAGCTTTCTTCTGACCCGCAGAATATGCTTTACTGCTCTATTTCAGGCGGAAGAAAAACTATGGGTGTACATCTGGCTTTTGCTCTTTCACTGTTTGGCAGAGAAAATGACAAGCTGCTGCATGTGCTTACAAGCGAAGAAAATGGATTTAAAGGATTTTATCCGATAAATAAAAAAGAAGATAAAGCATTAGAACTGTCTGAAATACCTTTTGTTCGATTGCGATCTGTGGCTTTGATTAAGGACGAAACGAAGAATAGTGCAAAATTAAAATACGCCGATATAGTTAAGCTTACTCAGGATCAACTGCATAAAATATCCGATAAAAGAAGACTTATTCTAAAAGTTAATCAGAAAGAAATTACTTACGGTGACAATACAATTAAATTTGAACCGCTTGAATTTGCCATCTACTATAAATTTGCAGAACAAAAACTTGAAGGCATAAATAAAATATCAATTCACAGCATTATATCTCAATCCTTTGCAGCATCAGTAGCCGGGTTTATTAAAGAAAATTATGAGTATTATTATTTTAGCGAAGAAATAGGAAATCCCTGGTGGCTAAAAGGATTTTCTGCAGAAAATTTTAGATCAAAAAGAGCAAAGATAAATTCTAAAATTGCTTTGTTATTTGATGATGAACTGATGAAAGAAGATTATATAATAGTAAGTAACAAAAATTATGGTGAAACTACTTACAGCATTAAAGCCGACACAACAAAAATAAAAATAATGTATTAACGTTGCCGTAGCACAGATTAGTAATCTGTGATTAACCCGTAGCACAGATTAGTAATCTGCGATAAATTCGTAGCGCAGATTAGTAATCTGTGATAAATTCGTAGCGCAGATTAGTATTCTGTGATTAATTCGTAGCGCAGATTAGTATTCTGTGATTAATTCGTAGCGCAGATTAGTATTCTGCGATAAACCAAAAGCACAGATTGCTAATCTGTGCTACATATATTTTATGAAATTATTTATGCAAGAGCATTTTCATAGACGTAATCTACCTCATCTTTATTTTTCTGATGGTTTTTATTTTATTACCTACCGATTGAATAATTCGCTTCCTTTAAGCAAACTAAAGGAGATAGTATCAAATCAATTTGTTAATTGGACTCACGAAAAGTTCTTTCATTTATTTGAGAAATACGATAGGCTGCTTAATTCCAATGAGCTCAATGTTAATTATCTTGTTCAGGATGAAATAACTGATATTTGTAAACAAACTCTTCATTATCCCAATGGAAAGGAATACAGATTAATTTGTTACTGCATTATGCCAAATCATATTCATTTAGTTTTTGAGTTGTTAACTGGTAATAAAGGCATAAGCAAAATTATGCAGTCGATAAAAAGGATATCAGCGCGTAAATGCAATCTTAAATTAAATCTTACTGGTAATTTTTGGCAGGACGAAAGTTATGACCGCTGGATAAGAGATGATAAGGAATTGTATTTTACTATTCGATATGTTTTATTAAACCCCGTTACTGCCGGTCTGGTTGATAATTGGCAGGATTGGCTCGGCACTTATTGTAACCCAAATTATATAATTCTGTAGCACAGATTAGCAATCTGTGCTTTGTTTTGGTTATAGTCTAGTACAACAGTACACAGATTGCTAATCTGTGTTACTTATGATCACAGATTGCTAATCTGTGCTACTTCTGATTCGGTTATCAAACGTAAAGACAATACTCTCATTCTCGAAAGAGTTTGTAAAGATCCTACAGAGGATGACTTTGAAGATGATAAACAATTGAACTATGAATATCTTCTCGGTGAGGATTTACTTATGCCGGCGGGTAATAAAAAATATATCCCTGTGGAAAGTGTTGAATCAATCTTTAGCTTTGGATCAATACATTTTAACAGCAGATTTCTTTATTTCCTTTCTCAAAATCAGATTCCTGTTCACATTTTTAGTTACTACGGAAATTATGCGGGAAGTTTTTTGCCCGCTGAACGAAGTATATCCGGTCAATCACTTATTAAACAGGTTATTCACTACAACCATCCATTAAAAAGATTGGAAATTGCAAAGCAAATAATTGAAGCTTCAATAGCAAACGAAACAGCGAACCTTAATTATTATAAAAATAGAAATGCGCAGGTAAATGATTTTATCGAACAACTGGAAGAAATTTCTCTTTACATAAACACCGCACAATCTGTTGATGAACTAATGGGTTACGAAGGCGCTGCAAAAAAAATTTATTATTCATCGTGGAAAAATATTTTCAAATATCCAGTTGATTTTTTTGGACGAATGAAAAACCCGCCGAACAATCTGATCAATGCGCTGATCTCCTACGGCAACATGGTCGTTTACTCTACCTGCCTAAATGAAATATACCATACAAGATTATATCCAGAAGTCGGGTTTGTGCATCAAGCAGGCGAAGGAAAACTGAGTTTGAGTTATGACATTGCTGACATTTTCAAACCGCTGCTTACTGATAGAGCAATTTTCAAAATGATAAACAGAAACATTATTTCTGAAAAAGATGCTTTCATAAAGAACGGAAGGTGCATACTTAAAAAAACTGCAAGACAAGCTTTTGTTGAAGAAATGAACAACAAACTAATGACAAAAATCCAGCTCGATGGAAAAGAAGTTAGATACAGTTACAGAAGAATAATACGAGAAGAATGCTACAAAATATTAAGACATATTAATGACGAAGAAAAATATAAAGCATACATTACAAAATGGTAGCGCAGACAATCTTATCTGCGTGTCAAATACTTATACGACACAAAATAAGATAACCTGTGATGATTGCTTGTTCCGGGTTATAATCTACCATACACGAGCACAAACAGGCACAGACAGGATTGTCTGTGCTACTTAAGAGTTTAAATGAGCAGAAAAATGTATTACATATTGACCTACGACATAACTAACCCCAAGAGCCTGCCAAAGGCGTTAAAGAAATGCCGCAAATACTTAAACTGGGTGCAGAACTCTGTCTTTGAAGGCGAGCTAACAACATCACAAATGGAAAGGCTAATAAGCGAACTGAAAGAAGTAATAGACAAAAAAAAAGATTCTCTTCTCATCTACACAGCACGAACCCGAGAAGTAATTGACAGAGAAATTATAGGAGTGGATAAAAATGAACTCACGAACTTTTTTTAGATTTTACTTATTGATTGTCGCTGATGCGCTAAATATTAAAAAACCTTCAGCGACAATCTTGCGAATAGATAAAAAATTCTGTAATTATGCAGTGAATTTTAGAAATAATAACTCTTTTAATCGAACTACCTGTGGCTATGCCATAATAGAATTGAGACTTCAACTTGTTTTGAGTTACGTCCTCATATTGGACTTTTAATCGAACTATAATAGAATTGAGACCTTAACTAAAATTTCGGGGCATTCCAAAAGTTTATGATCTTTTAATCGAACTATAATAGAATTGAGACAATTTGATACCCTTATATATTATAGGTTCTTTTCCCTTTTAATCGAACTATAATAGAATTGAGACCTAAGTTCGCCAAACTCTTTATGATTCAGGAAACTATCTTTTAATCGAACTATAATAGAATTGAGACCTCGATAAAGTCTTCGTTGTCACGATACTGGAAAATCTTTTAATCGAACTATAATAGAATTGAGACTAAGTTTGTTAGCGCAAAATCTTCTATCCGAGACGCTTTTAATCGAACTATAATAGAATTGAGACAAATCTGCATTTGCCAAATCCCTTAACACCGAGACACTTTTAATCGAACTATAATAGAATTGAGACCCTTAATTGTTCAATCAAACTTAACTACACTATTTATCTTTTAATCGAACTATCCCATAGGGACAGGTAATAGAATTGAGACATTTCTTTAGCTATTGCTAAATCAACTTCCTGTTTTTCTTTTAATCGAACTATCCCATAGGGACAGGTAATAGAATTGAGACTTTTTAGTGCCTTGCGGCTTAAGTGATAGTTAGGCCTTTTAATCGAACTACCTGTGGCTATGCCATAATAGAATTGACTCCGCAAGGGCGGGGCTGCTCAATACCCGCAGGACTTTCTGAGCAAATGATGGGGTTTCAAGGATTTGTAGGACAATCGTAATATACATTAGCAAATGGTAGAATAATTTATTAACATACAATGAACGATTGAAGCAGGTTTTAATTATACATTCTACATTGTAAATTGTTAATTGAATTTATCGAACTAATCTTGGCATGCCATAATAGAATTGAGACGAAATAAGCGCCCCGTGCGGCGTTACGTATTTAGCAACATTGATTAATCGAACTAATCTTGGCTATGACATAATAGAATTGAGGAAGTAAAACGAACCCTAACCTACCCTTCCTCTTTGGTAAAGGGGAAGGGAAAGCGCATTGCAGAAGGATGTATTCCCTTTCCTCCGGCAAAGACACACTATCCATTTGCAGGAGCAAGCGCGATTGAAATTCAAAACGGCGGATTAAAAGGATTGGTATAAAACTAATTAAGCAGAAAAAAGCTGAAAGGGAGGAACAAAAAAAAGAGGAAAGTCAACGCGAAGACAAACCTAAAAAGCAGTGAACGTAGCAGGCGAAATCGCAAATTACTATTCTATAATTCCCTAAATCTATTCTCCAGCTTGCATCTTCATTATGCTTTAACATTTCGCGGCTAATAATATTGCAGGCATCAATAAAAGCATTATGCTTTCGGCTGCGTGTATCTTCTAATGCTGCTTTATCTTCATCAGCAGCCAGATACCATTCAACTCTAATTCTGGAATACTCAACAGCATAATTTATTAAATCTTTTTTAAGTAAGAATAATTTAGTCTGATTAATTTGATTATATATTTTTTTTGCTGTTTCGTGAGTCATTTTATTATTTTTTGATATAAGCATTCAGACCAATAACTACAGGCTTCCCATCAATCATACACTCTGTTTTCACGTTACCGTGTGTAGTTGCCACAACTAAAGTTTTTCCGGATGCGCTTGGTGTTGGTTCTTGCAAGTCAATTGAGACGATGAGCGTACCATTTTCAATTTTGACTTCCACTATCTTTGTCTCCTATTATTAAGATTAGAAAATTTATCGGACTTGTCGCTATTGAAAAACTTCATTCAGTGTTAAAAAAATGATTTTGAATACAATCAAAAGTAACACTTCTATTGAATAATCCATAAGAGAAATAATGTAGCACAGACAATCCTGTCTGTGCCCTGTTTG
>Ga0172375_10007337_pt1 | contig 15140 bp, 14 predicted proteins | sample LakKiv1m_FD_114537 | JGI IMG/M metagenome (GOLD analysis project Ga0172375, IMG submission 114537) | Freshwater microbial communities from Kabuno Bay, South-Kivu, Congo - kab_092012_11.1m | ecosystem: Environmental > Aquatic > Freshwater > Lake | place: Democratic Republic of the Congo... | reverse complement strand
CGCGTAAAAATCCCGGTTAAGGAATCGGTAATCGCCAGTTCCTGCACCTGTTGGTATAAAAGAGCCCTACGCACTCCCAAAAGGCACTGCTGGGCCAGGATATGAAATTTCTCCTCAGACTCTTTTTCAACCCCCTTGGCTGCCAGATATCCAAAGGTGACCCTGTTAATCTCTAACGGCAGGATAATGCAGTCTTTATAGGCGTTTAAATCCATATCGGCTTTCAGAAAAAAACAATCGTCTAGCTTGAGATATTTTTTTAGCTCATCCTTAAAATATGCGAACACCTTTTCTTCCTCAAGGGACTTGGTTATCTGCTTAGTTATATCATAGAGCGCTACAGTTTCCTCCAGTGCCTTTTTTAATTTAGCGCTCCCTTGTTTTACCAGCTGATTCTCGGAAGTTAATTTACCCTGCCTGCTTTTTAAGTCTTCATAGGAGCTTTTCAGCTGGAGCAGGTTCTTATCCAGGAAACTTTTTAATATGGCATATAACACCAAGACCAGCATCACCAATACCAGAATGTTTAAATAAAACATATTCGTCTTCCGGATTTTAGTCTAAGCAGCAATTACCCGATTCCTTCCTGCCTGCTTAGCGGCATACATTACGCGGTCCGCCTTAATCATCAGCTCTACTTCATCACCGCCATCATGCGGGAAAGTAGCAACTCCGATCGACACCGTAACATTGGTCGCCTGCCGGCGCAGGATAACCCTGTTCTTCTCTATCCTCAGGCGCAGGCCTTCAGCTAACAAGACAGCTTCCTTCTTATCTATCCCCGGCAGGATAATAGAGAACTCCTCCCCGCCAAAACGGCCGATAATCGCGCTCTTGTTCTCCAAGGCATCGGTCATATTCTGGCTCAAATTTTTCAGGATAATATCGCCGGCGCTGTGGCCGAATTTATCATTATAATTTTTAAAAAAATCGATATCCAGCATTAGCAGCGAAATAGGGGCTTTCTTACGCAGGCTTTTTTTGACTTCTTCTTTTAATCGTTCTAAAAAGTATCCTTTGCGATAAAGCGATGTTAAGCCATCGTGGATCGCCAGTTCCTGAGTCTCCTTAAAAAGCGCGCCGTTCTCCAAGGCTACTGCGCCCAGTTCACTGATTGTTACCAGAAACCTTAAATCATCCTGAGAGTAGGCGCCGACCTGTAGAGAATCCAGCCTTAATATGCCTATAAACTTATTTTCGCTGATAAAGGGCACGCTGATCATCGACAGAATAGACCTGGTATACTGGGATTTTACCTGTTCCGAATCAAAACGGAAATCCTTTTTTATGTCTTCGATAAACAACGGGCTGGCATGCCTTAAAACCCAAGAATCAAAAATGTCACCCTCTTTAGCCTTAACAACCAGATTTTTATCCTCTTTTTTGCTTTTAAAAATATTCAGTTTCTGGGTATGGTTATCCACTAAGTATAACAAGCAAACTCCTCTATTGTTACCTACTATGGAGAACGCAGTCGAAGTAAGATTTTCCGCGATCGAGTCAAGGGTAAGCCCCTGATTGATATCTTCGATAATGCTTTTTAAGCTGCTATATCGCTTGATCTTCTCTAAAAGTGCGGATTGGATATTAAGCTCTCTTGAATTCTCGTCTTCCAAGATATTGACTGATTCAGACAGTTGCTCATTGCGTAGCGTAAAACGTCTTAAACGGCGCAAGTGTTTATTTAAAAGAAAAAAACAAATAGAAATATCAGCCAGGTAAAATAGTAATAATATAAACAGGGAGATTCGCTTGTAGTGAAGCGCTAACTCAAACGGCAGAAGAAAATAGAGGAAAACAAAAAGAAGGCTAGAGACAATAATTCTTATGGGAGGGTATTTTTCAACGAGGCCAGGATAAGTCTTTAATTTAAATAATCGTTTTCTCGGTATCTTTATCAAAAAAGTGCACCTTACTCATATCGAAAACTACGTCCATATCCTGATTGACCTTAGGCCTATCGTGCGCCCCAACCCGGGCAATAAAGGTATGCCGTCCGGTATTGAGATAAAGGTAAACTTCCGATCCCATCGGCTCGACCACTTCGCAATTCACCTGGACGATATTTTCCGGCGGCGCCTCAGAGACAAATAATTTGTCATAGATATCCTCTGAACGGATACCGAATATTAATTCCCTGCCTAAATAATGGTTGATCTTGGCATGCATATCCTCTACCAGTTTAACCTGGATCCGGCCTTCGTCAAAATATACCCTGCCGTCTTTTTTAATTAGCCTGCCTTGCATGAAATTCATCGGAGGCAAACCGATAAAACCAGCGACGAATTTATTGTCCGGGTAGTCGTATATGCTTATCGGATCTGCTACCTGCTGCAAAACCCCGTCTTTCATTACGGCAATCCGATCCCCCATAGTCATAGCCTCTGTCTGATCGTGGGTGACATAAATAATGGTAGTTTGCAGCCGGATGTGCAGCTTGTGGATCTCCGTGCGCATCTGCACCCTCAGCTTAGCGTCCAGATTACTTAAAGGCTCATCAAATAAGAAAACCAGGGGTTTACGCACGATAGCCCTTCCTACTGCTACACGCTGCCTCTCCCCTCCGGAAAGTTCTTTAGGCTTGCGGCCTAAGAGATGCCTGATGCTTAATATATCCGCAGCTTCATTTACCCTTTGCAGGATTTCTGATTTGGGATAATGCCTGAGCCTTAACCCGAAAGACATATTCTCAAAAACAGTCATATGCGGATAAAGGGCGTAATTTTGAAAAACCATGGCGATATCCCGGTCTTTAGCCGGAACGTCATTTACTTTCTTATTACCGATAAAGATATCCCCCTTGGTTATATCCTCCAGCCCGGCAATCATCCTTAAGGTAGTAGACTTACCGCAACCCGAAGGCCCGACGAGAACCATAAATTCTTTGTTCTCCACACCTAAGCTTACCTCATTAACAACCTTAGTCCCTCCGGTGAATACCTTAGAGACCTTATTTAGACTTACCTGCGCCATATTTTTTTCCGCTCCATTCTTAGCTAACCCCGAGCCTTTGATTGATTAAATTATATAATTAACCGCTTAAATAGTCAAGTAATTGACTTAAGGTTGATTTTAACTCCTTGCGTTGCACGATCTTATCGATTAGACCGTGCTCTAAGAGGAATTCCGAGCGCTGAAATCCAACCGGTAGTTTTTGTCTTATCGTCTGCTCAATCACGCGCGGGCCGGTGAAGCCGATTAAGGCTTTCGGCTCGGCTATAATTATATCTCCTATACCCGCGAAAGAAGCCATCACCCCGGCCATGGTCGGATTAGTCAAAACGGAGATATACGGTAATCTCTGCCGGTGATGATAGGATAAAGCAGCGCAGGTTTTAGCCATCTGCATCAGGCTATACATCCCCTCATACATCCTGGCCCCTCCGCCGGAACCGGAAACTATTATAATCGGAAGCCTGTTTTTGGTAGCGGCTTCAATAGCGCGGGTTATTTTTTCTCCGACAACCGAACCCATTGAGCCCATAATGAAACGCGAATCAGTGACCGCGATCATAACCTTCTTTTTATCCAATAACCCTGCGCCGGTTACCGCCGCTTCCTTTAACCCGGTAAGGGCCTGGTCAGCGGCTAATTTTTCTTTATAAGTTTTAGGTCCTTTAAAATCTAACGGGTCGGAAGAAATCAGTTCCTGGTCATGCTCCTGGAAAGAATCCTTATCCAACAGCATGTTAATCCTTTCGTAGGCGCCTAAGACAAAATGGTAGTTACACTTAGGGCAAACTTTAAAACTTTCTTCCAGCGTTTTGATATATAATGCAGCAGAACATTCACCGCATTTGACCCATAACCCATCCGGGATCTCTTTTTTCTTCAACCTGACAATCGTATATTTTGGTTTCCCGAAAAGAGCCATCTTCTACTCTCCGATCCTGTTGATCGTCAATCCGGAAATAGGTTTAGGGTAAAAATAAGTGGATTTGGCCGGCATTTTATCTGCGCTTAAAGCAATAGACATTATCTGCTTCATCTTTACCGGATTTAAGAAGAAAGCGATACAGGAGTTATCACGGTCAACATTTTCGATTAATTCATTAACTTGCGCGCTAAAAAGGATCCTCTCTTTATCCTCTAAGGCGATCCCGAGCATATCTTTTAAAATCAGGTAATTCAATATCGAGACATCTAGCGAACGATAAGCGGGCAGCCTATCGCTGATCATCTTATCGATAATCTTCACATTCTTTAACCGCAGGAACCAGTATCGTCTATCCTTATACATCCCGAAGACATGTTCGGTTCCTCCAGCTTTTTGCATCAGGAAAATTAGCCGTGTTTTATCTTTGACCTCTTCGACATCGAAATATTTCTTTAATCTTAACCGGAAATCTTCTAACTTAAAATCTGCGGCTAACTTTACCAGGCGGTGGATCGCTAAAATTGTCAATCCGTTTGATTCGACATTAGTAAAATAAGCCATAATATAATTGAAATCTTCCTCCCCGCTTATTGCACCTAATTTCTTTTTCATCTCATCCCTATAGGTAGAAGCTACTTCATAGCGATGGTGCCCATCGGCAATAAATATGTTGGCGTCCTGAAGACTGGATCGAATTTTAGCCAAAAGCTCCTCTTGGTCCAGCCTCCAGAGCTGATGTTTGACTTTCTCATCATCGACGAGTTCGATGAAAGGCTCCCTCTGCAGGATAGCCTGTTGGTAGATACTTTGAATAATCCGCTTCTTGTCGGAAAATATAACGAAGATCGGGCTTAAATTAGCCTTTACAGATTTAAGCAGCTTCAGCCTGTCCTCCTTGGGCTCCAGCCTTGTACGCTCATGGCCAAAAATTGTTTGCCTGCCTTCCGCCAGGCCAAGCAAAGCAATAAAACCCAGGCGGGTCTTCTTTTCGCCCCGGATATTATATTGCTGGCTATAGAAGTAAATCCCTGGCCTATCATCCTGAACCAGTATCTTATCCTTTAGCCAATCCTCAAAATATTTGGCTGCCCGGTCATACTTATCAAGCCTCGGGATATCTTCGCCCAGAAGAATATGGATAAAATTATACTTGGAACGCTGATGATACTGCTCTTGCTGTTGCGGCGAAATTATATCATAGGGTGGACAGACAACCTTGGCCAGATCATCGATTTTCCCCTGGTTATAGATAACGGCGTGAAATGGCTTAATCCTGGTCATCGATATAAGATATTGGCGATGCATATCCCCAGACTGTCATAAACGATATCGACAAGCGAAGGATCGCGATAAGGCACAAATGCCTGATGGATTTCATCGCTTAAAGCGTAAATAACGCAAAGGAATAGTGTAAGTAAAAATCTCTTCCTGTACGTCTGCCCGGGATAATATGCCTTTATTGCCCGATTAACTAAAAAAGCCAGGATGGCATACTCTAAAGTATGAAAAACTAGGTCCTGATAGGCAAATAATTCCGGTACATCCTTTCCGGGCAAAGCTGAAAATTGAAAGATAATTATAGCATAAATTATGACCGGGAGCCAATATTTAATAAATCCTTTTATCCCCGTCTCAACCGGATTTAATCTTTGGGGAGTGGTTCTATTTAGGATTGCAGCCATTACATCCTTTTTTGGCGTGCGGGCAGGTATCTGCGACTGGCTTACTAGCGGTTGTTTCAGTATGCGATTTCTTGCGGTAGTCAGTAGCATAAAAACCCGAACCTTTAAAGATTATCCCTGAGCCGCTTCCGATCAGCCGTCTAACTTTTTTATGGCATTTCGGGCATTTTTCTAAAGGCTGATCGGTCATCTTCTGAAACAGCTCAAATTTATGCTGGCAGTGCGGACATTCGTATTCGTAAGTTGGCATCTTAACCCCACTATCCCTAACTAATTACCTGAAGGTCTTTTTGATTCTATCGCCAAAACTTTCTTTTTTTTCTATATCTTCCCCCGAGACCCTGGCAAATTCCTCCATTAAGCGGCGCTGTTCGTTATTTAAATTAGAAGGTATCTGGACATTTACTTTAACCAATTCATCACCCGGCCGGCCGCTATGTAAGTCAGGGATACCTTTTTCTTTGAGCCGAAAAATCCTTCCACTCTGCGTTCCGCTGGGTATCTTCATACTAACCTTACCGTTTAGCGTAGAAACCTCTACCTCTGAGCCAAGTATCGCCTTACTTAAACTTACGGTTATCTCGGTAAAGATATCGTTATTGTGCCTCTCAAATAGCGGATGCTGCTGAACCTGGATAATCACATAGAGATCGCCTTTACCCGCAGTACCGGTCTCCCCCTCACCCCTTACCCTTAAATGCGAATCGGTATCAACTCCTCTGGGGATTTTTACCTTAATCTTGCGCGTAACTCTTATCCGGCCTTCTCCGTGGCAGTCTGTGCAGGGATTCTGCACGGTTGACCCCTCCCCGCCGCAGCGCGAGCAAGTCTGGGCCATCTGGAAAAATCCATTGGAAACTACGGTGTGGCCGGTGCCTTTACATTGCGGGCAGGTAATCTTTTTACTGCCGGGTTTAGCACCGCTGCCTGCACAGGTTTGGCATGTTTCGTAGCGGGGAACGGTGATTGTTTTTTCTACTCCGCTGGCTGCCTCTTCGAGAGTTATATTAATGGCAATCTGTAAGTCTCTGCCTCGGCGACCGCGGCTACCGGAGCGGCTGCGGCCAGTCCTTCCGGAGATATCAAAACCCAAATCGCCGAATATCTCGTCAAAAAGCCCGCCACCAACACCAAAATCACCTAAATCGCGAAAAACGCTGCTAAAATCCGCGCCTTTAAAAATATCCTCGTAGGCATATTTCTGGTCTATTCCGGAATGGCCGTATTGATCATAGAGGGCCCGCTTCTGGGAATCAGATAATACGGCATAAGCCTCGGAGATATCTTTGAACTTCTCTTCGGATTCCTTCTTCTGCTCATGCGGCACCCGGTCGGGATGATAACGCAAGGCTAATTCCCGATAAGCCTTCTTGATCTCATCAAGGGTAGCGGATTTCTTAACCCCTAATATTTCGTAGTAATCGCGTTTTGATGACATTATTTAGTTTTTAGCTTTCCGTTATCAGCTGACGACTGACAGCTAATTATTTCTTATCATCCTCTTCTTTATATTCAGCGTCGATGATATCATCTGGCTTTTTGGCTTCCTGTTGAGGACCTTCCTGAGACGGCTGCTGGGCCTCTTGAGCCTGTTGAGCGCCCTGCTGCTTTTGCGCCGCCTGCTTGTAAATTTCCTCAGCTAACTTATGTGACGCTTTAGTCAAATCCTCCATCGACTTCTTAATTCTTTCTACGTTTTTATCCTTAATCGCCTGTTTGAGGTCATTTAATTTGACCTCAATATCCGCGCGCTCTGCCTGGCTGACTTTATCTCCGAACTCTTTCAGCGATTTTTCGGTAGCATAGGCCAGAGTATCTGCCTGATTCACTACCTCTACTTCTTCTTTTTTCTTGGCGTCGTCAGCGGCGAATCTCTCGGCATCCCTGACCATCTTATCGATCTCTTCCTTGGAGAGTTTCTTCGGGGCAGTAATGCGGATAGATTGCTCCTTGCCCGTGCCTAAGTCCTTGGCTGATACATGCACTATACCATTGGCATCAATATCAAAGGCAACCTCGATCTGGGGAATTCCCCGGGGTGCGGCAGGAATTCCGACTAAATCAAACCTGCCTAATTCGACGTTGTCATCAGCCATCGGCCGCTCACCTTGTAGGACGCGGATGGTTACTGCTGTCTGATTATCAGCGGCAGTAGAAAAAACCTGGCTTTTCTTGGTCGGAATAGTAGTATTTCTCTCGATTAGTTTAGTGCTTACTCCGCCTAAGGTTTCGATCCCTAAGGATAGCGGCGTAACATCAAGCAGCAAAACATCCTTCATGTCGCCTTTGATAATTGCCGCCTGAATAGCTGCGCCCAAAGCCACGCACTCCATCGGATCTACCCCGCGTTCGATCTTTTTGCCTACGTAATCCTCGACAAATTTCTGCACAATCGGCATACGGGTCGGCCCACCCACCAGGATAATGCGATCCACATCCCGAGGGGTTAATTTTGCATCCCTAAGCGCCTCCTCCATCGGTTTCTTGCAGCGGTCTATGATAGGCGTGACTAAATCTTCCAGCTTCGCCCGGGTAATAGACATAGTTAAATGCTTCGGGCCTGTGGCATCGGCAGTAATAAACGGCAGATTAATATCGGTAGATACTGTCGAGGAAAGCTCAATTTTTGATTTTTCTGCTGCCTCGCGTAAACGCTGCACTGCCATCTTGTCGTTTAATAGGTCTATGCCGGTTTCGCGTCTGAACTGCCCGGCTATATACTCTAACAGGGACTTATCCATATCCGTGCCGCCTAACTGCGTATCACCGTGAGTGGACTTGACCTCAAATACGCCTTGCGCCATCTCCATAATGGTGACATCAAGGGTGCCCCCCCCTAAATCAAAAACCATGATTTTCTGTTCTTTCTGCGATTTCTCTAAACCGTAAGCCAAACAGGCAGCAGTAGGCTCATTGATAATCCTTAAGACCTTTAAACCGGCAATTTCACCTGCGTCTTTAGTGGCTGTCCTCTGGTTATCATCAAAGTATGCCGGGCAGGTAATTACCACCTCTTCGATCTTATCTCCGAGATAGGTTTCTGCATCCTGCTTGATCTTCTGCAGGATAAATGCCGAGATCTGCTGCGGCGTATACTCCTTACCCTGGACCTTAAATTTGAAATCAGTGCCCATCTTCCGTTTAGCAGCCTGAATCGTCCCCTCGGGGTTAATAGCAGCCTGACGCCTAGCCGGCTCACCGACTAAACGCTGGCCGTCTTTGGTAAAAGCAACGTACGAAGGAAAGGCTTTACCAGAAGCAACCCCTGCGCCCTCTGCCGAGGGTATGATCACCGGGCGTCCACCCTCCATTACTGCTGCCGCTGAATTAGATGTCCCTAAGTCAATACCGATAACTTTTGCCATGTTTACCTCCTTGTGTACGGACACAACACCGGCGCAATTCCAATTAGCGCCGGGTGTCTTATTTTTTAGAAACCTTGACCTTGGCGGTCCTGATTACCCGTTCATTCAATAAGTAGCCCTTTTGTAATTCCTCTACTACCGTATGTTCCGGGATATCTTTATTTTCAATCTGCATTAATGCCTCATGGTAATTAGGGTCAAATATTTTGCCTTCTGCCTCGATCGGCTTAACGCCGTATTCTTTAAGCATCTGATAAAGATGCGCTAAAATCATCTCAACCCCCTTTAAAAAAGAAGAAAGGTTCTGGTCCTTGGATTGGGCAAGATCAACCGTCCGCTCTAAGTCATCAAGGATAGTTAATAACTCTAGAATAATGCCCTCATTGGCGAATTTTACAAAATCCTGCTTCTCCCTTTCCAAGCGCTTACGCGTATTATCAAAATCAGCCTGCAACCTGAGGAATTTATCCCAATTCTCCTGGGCCTTGGCCGAGTCTTCTTTTAATTTCAGATATTCAGACTCGCTTAAGGTTACTACTTTCTCCTGCTGTTTATCTTCCTCTTTTTTTTCTTCTTTGTGATTATGCATCTTATTTAAACTAAAAAAGTTAAAATTGGTTTAAAACCTCGGTCAATACATCCGATATATATTCTAATGTCGGTATGGCATGATCATATTCCATCCTCCTGGGGCCTAACACCGCAAGCCTGCCTAACGGCTTATCCTTGAGCCGATAGCTGGAGACAATCAGGGAGCAATTTTCCATTTCCGGACAACCCAGTTCCTCTCCGATATAAACCTTGTGCTTGGTGTCAAAATCACGGTTAATAATTCCCACCAGCCGCTCTTTTTCTTCGATCATTTTAATCAGGATACGCATCTTCCCGAGGTCCTGGAATTCCGGCTGCTCCAAAATCAGGCTTATCCCCTTGTAAAAGAAGCGATCCTGCCATTCCAGGAATGAGACTATACCTGTATAATGTGTAATAGTAGAAATGACCTCCGAAGTCTTTTCTAACAAATCCTCAAGCCGGCCGATCTTCCTTTTGTATTCAGTGACAATTTCCTGCTTCTCCCTATCTAAGACTTCTATTTTTGAGGTCAGAAAATCCACGTAATAACGATAACCTTTATTAGTAGGGATCCTGCCCCCTGAAGTATAAGGATGCGTAAGATACCCTGCCTCTTCAAGCTCGGCAAAAATATTCCTGATCGTGGCTGAGCTAAGATCAAACTCGCGGGCAAGATCTTCCGAAGAAACCGGCATAGCTTCCTTGATATATTTATTAATCGTAGCTGCCAGGATCGCCTTCCTTCTCGTCTGATGATCTACATTTTTTACCATAAGTTCCTCTTTCCTTGGCACTCTTACCTTAAGAATGCTAGGCGAAGATTCTAACACAAATTATCGATTTGTCAACCCCGACATTTCCTAAAATTAGCGAAATCAAAGATCAGGCTTACCTAATTATAATTATTATAATTATCAATTTTAGCACCTGATCATAAAGAGTGCTAACTAAAAATTAAAAATATACTTCGACTCCGTTCAGTATAATCTTGAGCGAGTTCCGCGAAAGCGGAGCGAGTCGAAGGATTATTCTTTATCTTCTAATTCTAAAATAATTTTTATCCCGCCGATATTCACATCTTTGTCTTCCATTAAATAATGGATATACTCCAATTTTTTAATATCTTTCAGGGAATAAAGGCGGCTTTTCTTGCCAATCCTTTTCGGACAAACTAACCCTTTCTTATCCAACTGACGCAAGGTCCAAACCGGCAGGTCTACCAATTTACTTGCTACGCTGATCACATACACCGGCTCATCCGGACTAATATATATATCAAAAATCCCCATCCCCTCACCTTTCAAGACCGGACCTTATTACTTCTTTAGCAAAATCAAATTATGTGGAGACCGTGGTAGCCTTGCTTAAAATATAACATAAACTAATGTTTTTGTCAAGTAAAATAACAAAAATTATTAGATATTCTAACTAATAATCGTTATATCTTTGTCTTGCAATAACTTATGGTAGAGAATTTTAGGCAGATTCGCACTTATTTTTATCTTTTTCTGTAAATAATCAACCGCTTCAACCTTGCCCTGACGGTAAAATAGGTCAATTAAGCTAATGCGGTTATTTGGAATAAGCAGCTGCAGCCTTATCATACTCTTGGGGATATTCTTCTCGATTTCAGAAAGTAAAACCCCGAGATTTTCTTTTGACTGAGCAGAAACCATTACCGGATTAAGAAAATTCCCCTGGTATTTTTCAATCCAACCACGCTCCGGAATGAGATCGATCTTATTAAGCGCGGTAATCATTGTCTTATTGTCAGCCTGTAATTCTTTCAGGACACCCAAGACAGCCTGATTATGTTCGTTAACGCGCGGATGACTGATATCCAAAACGTGTATTAATAAGTCTGCCTCGATTACCTCCTCCAGCGTAGCCTTAAATGCCTCGATAAGATGGTGCGGAAGGTTATGTAGAAAACCGACAGTATCCGAGATAATAATATTTTCACCGCTTGGTAACCTTAAATTTTTAGAAAGCGGATCCAGGGTCGTAAACATATTTCCGGAAACAACCTGTTCTGCTCCGGTTAAGGCATTTAAAAGAGTGGATTTACCGGCATTAGTATAACCCACTAAGGCCAGGCTCTGCATATTCCGGGCTTGCCTTTTCTTACGTATAGTCATTCGATGTAAGCGTATATCCCTTAAATCATCCTTCAAGTTGTCAATTTTTTTTCTTATCCTGCGGCGGTCCACTTCCAGCTTCTGCTCACCCGGGCCCCGCGTGCCAATACCGCCCCCTAAACCGGAAAGCATTATCCCCTTGCCAACGAGCCTGGGCATCAGATATTGTAATTGCGCCAACTCGACCTGGGCCTTTCCTGACGGGCTCCTGGCATGGCGGGCGAATATATCCAGGATCAACTGTGTGCGGTCAATGGTCTTTTTCCCGATAACTTCTTCTATATTGCGCTGCTGGGTTCCTGAGAGGTCATGGCTAAAGATAACCGCATCAACCTCATATTCCTGGCATAAAAGAGCAATCTCATCTATTTTTCCTCTGCCGATTAGAAAGTTAGGCGTTGGTTTATCGCAAACACAGCTAATGTTATCAACTACTTCTACCCCGCAAGCTGCGGTTAACTCCTCCAGCTCCAAGGCATCATCCTGGATATGCCAGCTGCCTTTTTCTGTTTTGATCCTGATCGTTATTAATAAAGCCTTTTCCATATTTTTTTAGCCATTTCTTGCGGCTTTTCCCGGCTTCCTACCTTAATCCAAACAATACGCTTATCTTTCTTAAACCAGGTCAGTTGCCTTTTAGCATACAGACGCGTATTATGTTTGATCTGTTCTTTAGCTTCTTCTAAATCACATAAACCTTCGAAAAAACCCTTTAATTCCCTCAGGCCTATAGCATAAGAAGCAGTTTTGCTTAGTTTTGACTTAAAAAGACCCTTAACTTCATTAATTAAGCCGTTTTCAAACATCCCCTCTACTCTCTGATTAATTTTTTCGTAAAGTTTATTACGATTAAGCTGGAGCGCAAAAATCTTAATCTGATATTTATCAGTCAAGCCGCTTCTTTGTTGTTTGAGCAGAGAAATCGGTTTTCCCGTAACCTCAAATACCTCCAGGGCGCGGATAATACGCCTGGTGTCATGTAGATGTATCCTGGCTGCTGACTCGGGATCTATTTTTTCTAGCCTATCATGAAGATAACTGTTCCCCAGTCTTCTTGCCTGATGAAACAGGCGCAGGCGGATATTCTTATCTGCGGCCTTTTGTTGAAATATCCCGTCAATAAGTATGCTCATGTAAAGACCGCTACCGCCGACCAACAGCGGGATTTTGCCCCGCTTGAGGATATCTTTGACTTTTAAGCTGGCTTCTTTGAAAAATCTCGAAACATTATACTCCTTAGCAGGTGAAATAATATCGATTAGATGGTGGGGGATCTTTACGCGTAAAGACAAAGGAGGCTTTGATGAAATGATATCCATTTTTTTATAAATTTGCATTGAATCGCAGGAGATGATTTCTGCATTGATCATCCTGGATAGATATATTGCTGTTTCAGTCTTGCCTATGGCTGTCGGACCGACTAAGAAAATTATTTCGGGTTTTTCCATCTATTAAGCCTTAAGGACAGATCTTGGTGGGATACCCTTCTTGAGCCAGCTTGCTCTCTAAAGCCAATGCCTCCTGGCGTTGACGTAATCTACCTACGCGGACCCGGTAAGTATTTTTACCCTGTATAGCGGATTCCTCGATAAAAGCGGGGTAACCTTTCTGAACCAGCTTCTGGGTAAGATTATTGGCATTCTGGAAACTGGCGAATGCCCCTACCTGCACAGTATAGTCATCCCCCAAAGAGCAAATTTCCTGATTAAGCGCAATTTCTGTATTTAAAGGGTATTCTTGTTTTAGTCTCTGAGCATAATCTTTACCTTCTTCAACATTGCCTAATTTAAAAGCCACTTGGCTCATCCTGTAATAGGCTTGTGGCCGGAGCTTAGAATAAGGGCCTGTGATAATCTTTTTATACTGTATCCCTGCTTTATCGTAATCCCCTTTTAAAAAATAGGCGTCTCCTAAGCCAAGAACAGCTTCATCTTGAAACCTGCTACCTTTAAATTCTTTCAAAATAATTTCAAAGATATCGGAAGCGCGCAGATAATTTCCCGTTTTTAGGTAACTCATCCCTGCCAGGTAATATAGCTGATCGATATCCGGAGAATATCCGGACCTAACCAAGATCTTTTCGCACTCGTTAATGCTGGCATTATAGTCACCGCTTAAATAATAAATCTTAGCCCGCTCTAAATCCAGGCAGTAAACAGGAGAAGCTAATAGCACCATCACCGCTAATAAGGTCAATTTTTTAAGCATTTTCTGGATATTTCTTTCTGCAGGTCAAGCACTAATTTATGTCTTTTTTCTTTCTCAGCCCTGGTTACATCATCAACCAATCTCTGCGCCGGGGTGTGAGGCCGCAGAGAATATTTAAAGATATAAGCGCTATCAAACTTTATTTCCTTTAACAAGGCATAAGTAGCCAAAAAATCGTCCTGGCTTTCTCCGGGAAAACCCACGATTATATCGGTGCTTAATGAACCTCCCTTAACAATTCTACGATAATTCTCCACTAAATCCAAATAATATTTTCTGGTATAGCCGCGGTTCATTAATTCAAGTATCTTATCAGAGCCGGATTGTATAGGCAAATGCAGATATTTTTTTAGTTTTTTAAGTTCCACCATTGCTTTAAATAGGTCCGAAGTGGTATCTTTAGGATGAGATGTGACAAAACTAAACTCTTCCAGGCCTTTTATATCATCCACCATCCTCAATAATTGCCTGAAATCTACTGATGACTGATGGCGTAAAGCTGACGATTGGTAAGCATTTACGTTCTGCCCCAACAGGGTAACGCTGGTAATGCCATTATCTACGGCTGTTTCTATCTCTTTCAATATACCCGCATAGTTACGATTCCTCAACTCGCCTCGAACGTAAGGCACGACGCAGTAAGAGCAGTAATTAGAACAACCTTCGGAAATAACAATATAGGCATGTTTTTTGCCTTGATAGTAACCTGTATGGTAAATCTCCTCAGGCCTGTTTAAACTATCTGTTTCCCATATTTTTTTTTCAAAAAGATTACGGGTCGATAGTCTATGTTCTATGGTCGATAAACTTTTGACGATAGCCGGAATCTTATCGATGTCAGTAGGCCCAACCACAAAATCCACGCTTGGGGCACGTTGAAAAACACCGTCTTGATAATTCTGCGCCATACAGCCTACGAGCCCTATGATTTTTCTTTTATTAGAAGAACCTTGCTTATTCACTCGTCCGATCTCGCTCCAAACCTTATCTTCGGCATGCTGCCTGACAGAACAGGTATTGAATATAATAATATCGGCTGTATCAGGCTTATCGGTCATCCGGTAGCCTTCATTGCGCAACAGACCACAGATAACTTCTGAGTCCCGTATATTCATTTGGCAGCCGAAGGTACGGATGTAGATTTTTTTAGGCATATTTTTATAACCTTTTGATTCTTTTGACATTGCAGTTTCTTTTCCGTTTCCGAAAACAAAAAATTAAAGGGGGCAAAAAGAGAAAAAGAAATTCTTTTCGGGGGCAAAGCACCGCCGACAGCGGGGGCGATTTTGATGTTTTT
>Ga0172375_10007336_pt1 | contig 15140 bp, 16 predicted proteins | sample LakKiv1m_FD_114537 | JGI IMG/M metagenome (GOLD analysis project Ga0172375, IMG submission 114537) | Freshwater microbial communities from Kabuno Bay, South-Kivu, Congo - kab_092012_11.1m | ecosystem: Environmental > Aquatic > Freshwater > Lake | place: Democratic Republic of the Congo... | reverse complement strand
CAGCATTTTTGAAGAATATTCACACAATGAGATTTCTGTCATCCTCGGTATCAGCCCTGAAAATTCGAGGATCATTTTATTCAGGACAAAAAAAATTTTAAGGTCAAAAATTGAATCGGAGATTAATAATGAGCAATACTGATAAATTCTATTCGGCGGAGGAAGAACTCGGGAAATTTGCCCGCCGGAAAATTTGGTGGAAAGTTCGCAGAGATATCCGCAAGCCGGAAAAGTATTCTGCCTTCAATCTCAAAAGTTTTGTCCTTGGAGCTGCAACTGTCCTTATCCTTTTCCTTGTTCCTGCCGTTATTTCATTTTTAAATGATTTTTCTGAATCGCGGACGTATCAGGGAAACGGAGAAGTGATAAATACATACAGCCGGGCAGCATCCTTTTTTGAGGACAGTATGGAGAAAAAACTCAGTAAAAATACCGGTGTTGAGGTTGACGGCAAACTTGTTGCACGAAAAGAGCAGCTTAATGACATTAATAATGCGCTTGCCGAGATAAAAGAAAAGGATGGCAATTTGAGAGCTGAAAAACTCGAACGGATAATCGCGCTTTATAAAATGAAAATCGAAATTATTGATAAAATTATAATGATGGAGTTGGAAAAATGAAAAAGCTTATTTTGATCGTCTCCCTGTTTTTGGCTGGCAACCTTTTTGCCGAAAAGATTAAGGAATTCAAACAAAATTATCCCGTTGATAAAAGACAGAAAGTAAGGATCGAGGGACTTTCCGGTGGTAGTTTCGATATTGTCGCCTGGGATAAGGATGAGGTTGCTTTTGAACTTGCGCTTTCTGTTAAATCCAATAAAAAGAAAATTGAGAAAGAGTATTTCGATGAATTCAAAATTAAAACTGAAATGGTTGGTAATGAAAGGGTGATAATTTTTGATGAACCTTCCGTCTCGCCTGACTATTCCTTCTGGGATATAATAACACTCAGCCTCAATTTCAGTTTCAGTTCCGATCTCAAAGGCAAAATATACCTGCCGGCACGTTCAACTACCCTCCGGATTGCCTATTCCGATATCAATATGCATGGATTCAATTCACCGCTGAGAATTATCGGGAAATCGAATAAAATCTGGTTCGAACAAATTAATGGCATCGAGGAAATAAGCAACGATTACGGCGAATTTAACATCAGGAATTCTGCCGGAAATCTCAAATTGGAAAATAAAAGCGGTAAAGTGAATATCATTGATTTTACCGGCAATGTAACTCTTGATGCTAAATATGCCGAAATAAAATTAGGGCGGATCAAAGGGAATTGTATCCTTAAATCTCAGAGCGCCGGGATAACAATCGACGGTATCGAGGGTGATTTGTCGGTTGAATCAAAATATTCGAATTTGCAGATCAGGGCTATTACCGGAAAAGTTGATGTTGAAAATCAAAGCGGCGATATATCAATCTCTGAGGCAGGACCCTTTACTATTGATGCCCCATATTCCACTATTTCGGTAACCGGGGCAGGTTCGGAAAAAATCGGAAATAAGATCACCTCGAAATCGGGAAAGCTGAGATTCAGGGATACAAAAGGCGCGCTTATGATTCGGGATGGGTATTCAGGTATCTCATTTTCAGAGACAAGCGGAGATATAAATTTAAGTACAACTTCCGGTACCATTGATGGAGACAGGATAAACGGGAATTTTATTGCAGATATAAAATACTCGACCCTGGAGATCGAGAGACTAACAGCCGATGAAATCAATATTGTTAATCAGAGCGGGAAGATCCTGATCAAAGCGCTGAAAGAGCCGCAAAAAACTCTTATTAAGAACCGATACGCTGATATCTTTTATTATCTGCCGGATGAATTGAAAGGAGATTATAAACTTTACAGCACTTACGGTAAAATAGTCACTGATTTTGGGTTCGATACCAAGGTACTCGGAGAATCCACCGCCATATCAACTTTCTCCGGGATTAAAAGAGATATCACCGCCGAAATTGAAGCGCTAAACGGCAACGTTTATCTAAGGAAATTTTAATCGTTCAGATATTATCGGAACAGGCCGAAGTAAAACTTTTTAATAATTGCTCCGTCTTTCAAAAAACAAGGGCGGAGCAATTTTAAGTTTTTTTCAACATGCTGCTTTCTCAGGTATTCGCCTGAGTAAATTCAGACCGCACAATTCAGCTTTTGAAACCCCGCATCTTGCTTTTAAATTGACTTTGAATCATATTTTAGATAAATTTTGAAATTAAAAAAAATCGACGGTTATGATACAGAACTACATCCCAATATTTTTTGTAATTGCCGTGGCGGCAATATTTGGAGTTGCAGTTATTTTCTCCTCAAAACTCTTCGGGCCCCAGCGACCGGATAAGATCAAAGAAAGTCCTTATGAAAGCGGCAAAAAGCCTTTCGGCAATACGAAAGAAAGGGTATCGATAAAATACTATCTTGTTGCAATGCTATTCATAATATTCGATATTGAAGTTATTTTCGTCTATCCATGGGCGGTACAATTCAAATCGTTATGGGCTGAATTTGGAATTTTTGCATTTTTGCCAATGTTCGTGTTCCTGATAGTTCTCGAAATTGGATTTTTATACATTTACATGAAAGGAGGATTGAAGTGGGATTAGAAGCCAAATTACAAACGGACGGCTTTCTCACCACGACAATTGACGCTTTAGTCGGTTGGGCAAGAAAAAATTCGGTATGGCCAATGCCAATGGGAATATCCTGTTGTGCAATTGAAATGATGTCCGCCGTTGATCCTAAATACGATATGTCACGTTTCGGATCGGAAGTATTCCGGTTCACTCCCCGCCAGTGCGATCTTATGATTGTGGCTGGAACGGTTACATATAAAATGTCCCATGTAGTCAGGAAAATTTACGATCAGATGCCTGACCCCAAATGGGTTATAGCAATGGGCGCATGCACCTCATCGGGAGGTATGTACCGTTCATATTCGGTTGTTCAGGGCATCGATCAGTTTTTACCTGTTGATGTATATACAGCCGGTTGCCCGCCGCGTCCTGAAAACCTGCTTAATGCTTTAATTCAGATACAGGATAAAATCGGAAAATCAAAAGCCCGGGATTACCAGAATTTGGACCGCCGGAATCTCGTCTTATCAAATAATTAATACTATGGAATACAAAGAACTTCTTTTAAATAAGCTCAATGAATTCAAGGAAGGAGTCGTTCTTGAATTTACTGATTTCAGGGATGATGCTTCTATTACTTTGGCTCCGGAAAACCTTATTCCGGTTTGCACTTTTTTGAAAAATGATCCCGATCTTGAGTTTCTGATTTGCAAAGATGTAACTGCTATTGACTGGGCTGCCAGGAAGAACAGATTTACTGCCGTATATCATATTTATTCTTTCAAACTCAGCAGTTTTCTCAGAATTAAAGTAAATCTGAGCGGCAATGATCCTTCGGTGGATTCCGTTACTTCGGTCTGGAAAGGCGCCGACTGGTACGAAAGAGAAACGTACGATATGTATGGAATTATTTTTAAGGGTCATCCCGATCTGAGAAGGATGTATATGCCCGAAGCTTTTGAATACTATCCTCTGAGAAAAGAATTCCCGGTTATGGGTATCCCGGGTTCTATTCCACTTCCCTCTAAGGACTAAGATTATGATTGATGTGCATAATGATGAAAAACTGTTAAAAGTTTTATTAAAGGATGATCCTGATATTACTATTGAGGATGCGCTTGATAACGAAATGGTTATCAATATGGGTCCGCAGCACCCTGCTACCCATGGCGTTCTCCGCCTTGTACTGCGTCTCGATGGCGAAACCGTAGTAAATACTGTTCCTGAGCTCGGTTACCTCCACCGCGGCTATGAAAAAATGGCTGAGGCAATGTCGTTTAACGAATTTATTCCTCATACCGACCGTCTGGATTATACTTCCACGATGTCCAATAACGTGGCTTATGCCCTTGCGGTAGAGAAACTGCTCGGCATCGAAGCTCCGAAAAGAGCTCAGTATATCAGGATGATAATCGCTGAAATCTCCAGAATTATGGGGCACCTCGTTGCTATCGGCACTTTTGCAATGGATGTCGGCGCTGTTACAATGGTGCTCTGGACTTTCCGCGAAAGAGAAAAAATACAGAATATTTACGACCGTGTTGCCGGTGCAAGATTTACCACAAGCTATACGCGTATTGGCGGTGTAGCTTCAGATTTCGATGATGTCGCTGTTAAGATGACTAAAGAATTCCTCGATGAATTCGACCATACGATGGATGACTTCGAAAAACTGCTCAACACAAATAAAATATTTATCGGCCGCCTCGAAGGTATTGGCGTTCTCACAAAAGAGGATGCGATTGCTTTCGGAGTTACAGGTCCCAACCTCAGGGCTTCCGGCGTTCAGTACGATATCAGGAGAGCAAACCCGTACCTTTATTATTCGGATATGGATTTTAATGTACCCGTCTTTACCGAAGGCGATTGCCTTGCAAGGTATTTTGTCAGGGTGGATGAAGTACGCGAAAGCATAAAAATTTTAAGGCAGCTTCTCGATAAAATCCCTCAGGGTGAAATTATTGCAAATCTGCCAAAAAAAGTCCTGCCACATAAGGCTGAGATATACAGCCGGATGGAAAAACTTATTCATGATTTTATGATCGTTAATTTCGGCGTTAACCCGCCTGTTGGCGACACCTATTTTTCCGTTGAAAATCCCAAGGGTGAACTCGGTTTTTACTTCGTTAGTAATGGTTCGGGACATCCCTGGAAATTAAAGATCCGCTCACCTTCGTTCTGTAATCTGCAGGCGCTCCCGAAAATGTGCAACGGTCAGATGATTTCTGACGTTATCGCTATTATCGGAAGCATCGACCCTGTGATGGGCGAAGCGGATAAATAATTAATTGCTAAGCTAATCAAGGAAATTTAAAGTGGATTTTAAGTTTACGGAAGAGAATCTTCAGAGAATTGAAGCTGCAAGGAAAAAGTATCCTACTGCCCTTGCCGCTGTTATGGATACTGTTTATATAGCGCAGGAACAAAACGGTTATATTTCCGATGAAGTTATGAGTGAGATTGCTGCCGTTCTTGGTATCGATAAAGTGAATGTCCTCAGTGTTGTTACTTTCTACACCATGTACCATACCAAACCGATGGGTAAAAAACACATCCAGGTATGCACCAACGTTTCCTGTATGCTCCGAGGTGGACAGGAAATTTATGATATGGTTTGTGAACGTTACGGGTTAAAGCACATGGGCGTTTCTGAAGACGGTAAGATTTCCATCGAAGAAGTTGAATGTATGGGAGCCTGCGGTTATGCGCCTATGATTGCTATTAATGAAGATTTTTACGAAAATCTCACCAAAGAAAAAGTAAACGAAATATTGGACGCGCTGCAATAATGGAAAAAATTGTTCTACCGGAAATCAAAGATCTTCATCTGATTGAAGTATATGAAAATAACGGCGGCTATTCCGCCGCTAAGAAAGCATTCGCCAGATCAACCGATGATATAATAGACGAAGTAAAAAAATCGGGACTCAGAGGCAGAGGCGGCGCAGCATTCCTTGCCGGTCTTAAATGGAGTTTTATGCCTAAGACCACAAATAAGCCGAAATATCTCTGCATTAATGGCGATGAAAGCGAGCCAGGTTCTTTTAAGGACAGGCAAATTTTTGAATACAATCCGCACCAGCTTATTGAAGGTATTCTTATTGCCTCTTATGCTATCGGAGCCAATACCGCATATATCTATATTCGCGGTGAATACCACAAATGGGTTAAAATGATGCAGAAAGCGCTTGATGATGCTTACGCCAAAGGTTATGTCGGCGATGCAATGAAAGCAACTTTCGGCACAGATTTTTCCTGCAATATTTACGTACATAAAGGCGCCGGCGCTTATATATGTGGAGAGGAAAGCTCTCTGATGAATTCGATTGAAGGGCACAGAGGCTATCCGCGAGTTAAACCGCCATTCCCGGCTCAGAACGGACTCTGGGGCTGCCCTACTACTATTAATAACGTTGAGACAATAACGAACGTACCCTGGATAATTAACAACGGCTGGCAGAAATTTGCATCTATCGGCGCTGAAAAACATCCGGGCACAATCCTCTATGGTATAAGCGGACACGTTAATAAACCCGGTGTGTATGAGCTTCCTTCAGGTATGCTGCTCACAGAGCTTATTTATGAAGTCGCAGGCGGTGTTCCGGGCGATAAAAAGATCAAATGCGTAATTCCCGGCGGCTCTTCAATGCCACCGCTCCGCGGTGATCAGCTCGAAGGAATAAGGATGGATGCCGAATCGCTGAAAGCAGCCGGTTCCGCCATCGGTACAGCCGGCATTATGGTTATGGATGAGGATACCGATCTTCTTAAAGTACTCCTGCGTATTGCAAAGTTCTATCATCACGAAAGCTGCGGACAATGCACTCCCTGCCGCGAAGGAACTGGCTGGCTCGAAAAAATACTGAAAAGACTGGCCTCCGGTAAGGGAACATCTTCAGATCTTGACCTGCTTATCACAGTTGCAAACAACATCGAAGGCAATACAATCTGCGCCCTCGGCGATGCTGCTGCCTGGCCCGTCAAATTTATGGTTGCCCGCTTCCGCGATGAATTTGAGAAATACGTAAATAAAGAAATTCAACTGCCTGTCAAAAATAAAGTACACGCCATGAGAGGCACGGCAGTTCCCCTCGCCGATATCAGACATTAATAAAAAGCCCCGCAGCTCAAACCTGCGGGGCTTTTTTGTATCTGAACCCATCAGATTTATACAAGCATCAAAACCATCGAATTTACGGTAAGAATCCAATCTGCTTGCAATAACCTTAAGATTGGCAGTCAGCGCTTGCCGCAATAATTCACACTAGAACACATGCTACTAAGGCATTCACGTCAGTGTAAACTTTAGGTGCTGGGCGGAACCGAAACGAACAACCAATTTGTCAAAATGAGCAATCTGGAATTAGAATTCTCGATTTCTCATTTTACTCCGATTAGCTTTTAATCGAAATAATTCAATCTCATAAGAATTATTAATATCAGAATTAATTGTTCTTTGTCTTTCTTTCTCAATTAAATCTTCTACATAAGAATGAAGTTCATCATTTTCTCTTGAATAATTTGTTACATATTCAGCTTTCATATTATCAGGCATAATATCAAATACTTTGTTATTATTTGAGTTGTTGGTTAATCCCTTCCTCGAATACAAAGTCTTTTCAGATTCTATACCTGTATCTAATCTAATACCCATTGTAGATAAAACAGTTAATTCATAAGCAAGATTTCTACTATAATCATTAAAGAATACTATATCAAAATCATTATAAATTTTATTCCTGAAATGCTGCATATATTCTTGTGCAAGTTTAGACTTTGCATCATAAAACATATTCAATTTTGTAGGGAAAGCATTAAAGAATATATTCTTTAAAACTTTGTGGCTAACAACGAATATAGAATATATAGCAAAAAGGCTATTATAACGATTGTAACTATAGAATAAATAATTTCTTTTAATTCATCTTTGGAATATTTAGTCATTTAATTCAACAGCGGATAAAATTATTTTAAATATTGTACCGTTAGGCATATTGTTTATTATTTCAATTGTTCCTGAAGCTTCATCAATAATAGATTTAACAAGGCTTAAGCCTAACCCGAAGCCCTTTATTCCAAGTTTTTCGGCCTGAGTAGAGCGATAGAATTTTTGAAACACATTATCCTTTTCACCTTCTTCAATACCTATTCCTTTATCTTCAACTTGTAAGATTATTTTATCAGCGGATCTATAGGCAATTACTTTTATGTCACAAGAATCAGGTGAGTATTTAATAGCGTTATAAATTAAATTTTGCATCACCATCAAATATTTTTCTGACTCACCCCGCAAATACAAGTTTTCATCAATTTCATACATTACATTATAATTCTTGAAATAATTATAAATATCTGTTTTAATCAGCTTAGATAAATTAAAAACTGTTTTGGATTCGGATTTTAGTTTACCGCTTTTTGCGATAACAAGAAGAGTTTTAATAATGCTTATTAAACTAACAACTTGTGTCTGAAGACCTGTTAAAGCTTCTTTATATTCATTTGTATCTCTATCTTTTTTTTGCAGATACTCTAATTCAGTGCGAATCGCTGTTAGTGGATTCATCAATTGATGTGAAACGTGATCAGAGAAATGAGTTAGCTCGACAACATAATCTTCCAAACGTTCGAATAAACTATTTAAAGTATCACGTAATCTACCGATCTCATCATCCGGATTAGCTTTAACATTAATTCTTTTACTAAGATTTTGAACATTAAAAGAGTATGCTGTTTCAATAATCTGGTTAATTGGTTTAAATGTTTTTTTAGCAGCCCATATACTTGCAGCAATTACGATGATAATAAAGAATACTATTGCACCAATATTAAAATAAAGCAGCTCCTGAATAAAGACCTGAAAATTTCTTTCGTAAACAGAGATTTGCAGAGTTGCCGCTTTCTTTCCGTTTGCATCAAATAGATTTGTGTAACCACTGCGAAATGTTGTGTTATTAAAATCAAAACTTTCAAAATACTTGTCTTTTATTTGAGATTGGCTAACAGGTAAAGATTTAAATAGAGTAACATTTCTACTTGTTAAAACAATCTCGTTTTTATTGTTAATTATTTGTAAAAAATATGGACTTGCTGTAAGATCATAAAAATCTGATTCCTTCAGCTCACTTGAATCGAGAACAGTTATAGAATTTTGAGTGACGGAAAGTGTTTGTTTAACTTTATCCATTTCGTGCTCTATACGATGATCCATATTTTTATGCACAATGTAATAAATGAAAGATACAAGAAGACCATTGAATAGAATAAGGATCAAGAAAAAGATACCAATATTTAATAAAGTAAGACGCTTTACACTATCTGTAAGAAAAGGTTTTTTTATATTAGTCAGCAATTAATATGTATCCTTCCCCATAAATATTTTTAATAAATTTTCTACCCGTTATTTCTTCCAATTTTTTTCTAAGATTTTTTACTGTTGCTTCACAAATATTTGTTTGAGGAGTGAAGTTTAAATCCCAAATTTCTTTACATAAAACTTCTTTACTAATTATTTCTCCTTTGTTGTTTATCATATACTTAAGCAAATCAAATTCTTTATCAGAAAGATGAATATCTTTCCCAAGTGAAGTCGCAACTTTCCTTTTATTTAAATCAAGTTTTAACTCATCAAACTCTAATATTTCTTTTGAGATAAGAGTTCTTCTAAGAACTGCATTTACTCTTGCAAATAATTCTTCAAATGAAAATGGTTTTGTTATATAGTCATCAGCGCCTGCATTAAGAGCTTCAACTTTATTTTTAATATCGCCTAATGCAGTAATCAAGATGATAGGAATACTTTTGTCGTTATTTCGGATGTGTTTGCAGACTTCTAAACCGGTAAGTTTCGGCATTTTCCAATCAAGTAAAACAATGTCAAATTTAATTTTATTAAAAAGATCAATAGCAAGTGCGCCGTCCTCAACAATTTGAACATTAAATCCTTCATCATCAAAATGTTTTTTAAGTGATGTAGCAATTTGCTTCTCATCTTCTGCAATTAATATATCCATCTTTAGATTTTATTTTTTGAGCAAAAATATTCTTTTAAACCGGGCAAACAAGTTTAAATAATGAAAATCTTTTCATTATTGTTTTCTTTAAACATTTGATTAAGTCTCATAATTTTCAATTAGAAAATATTGATTTTTTTCATCAATTAAGGAGTGAATATGAAAATATTTCGACAACTTTTTCTTTTCATAATCGTAACAATTTTGGTCATACCTTTTGATCAAATCATTTCGCAAAATTATGTTGGCAGCAATACTTGCCAAACGTGTCATAGTGCAAAACATTCTGATTGGATGACTTCAGGACACCCATATAAAATTCAAAAACTGCAAAATGGTCAGGGACCACAATATCCTGCTGGATTAACCTCTACCAAGGTTATAGGTCCTCATGTTACATATACAATTCAGCCTGGTGTTCCGATGCCGCCTAAAGGTTATACCTGGAATACAGTTGGTTTTGTTATGGGCGGTTATCATTCTAATGCAAGATTCCTTGATACTCTTGGATATGTTATCTGGGGCGATACTGCTCAGTACAATATACCTACTAATAAGTGGGTTAAATATATACAATCAACTCCAGGTACAGGCCCTTACCAGTACTCTTGTTATAAATGTCATACAACTGGACCAAGTGCAACAAAGACACCAGAGTTTGAACCTTATCCAGGAATTGAAGGAAGCTGGGCTGAATCGGGTGTTGGTTGTGAAGCTTGCCACGGACCTGCAAGCGATCATATTAGCAATCCAACAAATCATCCTCCAAAGGATGGTTATGCAACTTGCAATAATTGTCATGCAAGAGATAGAGGGGCTTCATTTACATGGAACTATAGAGTTGAATGGCAAAAGTTTACTGTTAATAGTGAACCAACAGGATTTATCAGACACCGTGAACAAGGTGATATGATGTTTGCATCAAAACATCACAATGCTAATATGACTTGTGCAACTTGCCATGATCCACACAAGAGTGTGTATTATGAACTTGGTGGATTAAAAGCCTCAATCACCTGCGAAACCTGTCATCAAAATCATATTATTCCAGGACACGGACCAGATAAAGCAACTTGTACAGATTGCCATATGCCTAATGCAGCAAGAAATGGTGATCATATAACAAAATATGTTTCAGAACAAAGTGCACACTTCTGGAAAATATTAACTGACCCAATTACAATGTTTGATAACGTTGATACTACTATAGCATCTGGAAAATACTTTATTAAAGTAGATCAAAATGGATTCAGTGGATTAACCTTAGATTATACATGTTTACAATGCCACATAAATCAGGATGTAAACTGGGCTGCCCAATATGCAGCAAATATGCATCAAATTGGTGTTGGCGTTGATGGTGAGAGTGAAATACCTACAGCATATAACTTAGGACAAAATTATCCTAACCCATTCAATCCATCAACAAAAATTGATTACTCAATTGCTGTTGGTGGAGATGTTAGTGTTACTGTTTATAGTATCACCGGCGAATTAGTTACAACACTTGTAAACGAGTTTAAACCTGCAGGCAGATACTCTGTAGAATTTAATGCAGATAATTTAGCAAGTGGAATTTACCTTTATAAAATAGCTTCAGGTAATTTTAGTCTTGTTAGAAAAATGATACTATTAAAATAATGGCGAAAGCCACATTAAAAATAATTTAAAGACTATCCTCTTTGAATTATTTATTTGCAAGGCCGTTCAGAAATGAACGGCTTTTTTAGTTATCTATATTTTATCGTGCAAATAATATAACAGATCAATAATGAAAGTAATTTCATTATTGTTTTCTTTACATCTCTAATTCTATAACCTAATTTTCAAACAATAAAAATATTTATTCTAACAACTAATAACACACTCAAGGGAGAGTTGTATGAAAAAGATCTATTTACTATTTATTTTTCAATTAGCCACAATATTAGTAACTGCTCAAATAACAAACAATCAATGTTTTGTTTGTCATTCAAATCAAACACTTCAAAAAACTATAGACGTATCTGGAGGAACAGAAATCATTCCTCTTTATGTTAATGAGGCACTTTATAATTCAAATACGCATGGCACTTTACAATGTGTTCAATGCCATACAGATATCACAACCGCAAACCTTTACACCCATGCAAGCGGAGGTGCCAATTCACTGCAAAAATATTATGGATCCTGGGCAAGGTTTTCAAAAAGCGATACCACATTAAATACTGATGGGTCACCAAGAACAAGAAATTATTATACTACTGCTTCACTATCCTGCGCAAGTTCAGGATGTCATACTTCTAAAAGTGAATTTAATAATAGCAGACATCATACTATTTCACGACTAAAAGGCTCACATTTAAAAACTGTCAATGGTGAGGTAATCGGAGAAGCATACGATAAAAGTTGCAGTCGTTGTCATACTACTTGCGGAACCTGCCATTTTGAAACCACCAAACTCCAAAAAGTTGTTGGTAATGTTCTATCGATCTGGGACAGTTTGCAGACATTAGGTGAAACACCATTTCCAACAGCCGCAGCAATGACAGAATGGTCAATGGATTGGACAACAAATATTGCATCACACGATTTTGTTACACCTCAAGAATTAACAGCAGATAATGATGTTTGTAAAAGCTGCCATGTAGGATATTATAGACCAGCTACTTACGGTTACTTAAGTGAAGAACCACCATATCCAACAGCGAATGGTACGAGCATTAAACGACATCCACAGTATTATGAATTATTGCAAAGCAACTCTCATAGTACACAAACTTGTGCAACCTGTCATATTGATGTTCATTCATATCCTGATGGAGATTTTGACTGGCAGACTGAAGGAGATGTAATTTGTCAAGATTGCCACACACAGACCAATCATTATCCACAACACACTACCGTAGATTGTATTTCTTGCCATGCTACGGGGTTTGCTAAATCTGTAGGGCAAAATGGCCATGATGTTTGGCGATGGCCCGGTAATAACAGAGTACGACCACTTGCAGTAAAATATAAAGAAGCACTTAACTGGTATCCACATAATATAGAAAAACCAGATCCTGTAACATCCTGTTCAAATATCTGCCATTATGAAGGAAATTTAGTTGGTGCAACTGTAACTGGAATTAAAATTGACGCAGAAATGCCAACAAACTTTGCGTTAAGTCAAAACTATCCTAATCCTTTTAATCCAACTACTCAAATAAATTACTCAGTAGCAAAAACTTCTTTTGTTTCATTGATTGTTTATGATGGATTAGGTAACCAAGTTCAGGTTTTATCGAGCAAAGAACAATCCCCGGGCAATTACCAAATTACTTTTAACGGTGATGGGTTATCAAGTGGAATTTATTTTGCAACTTTAACCACAGAAAATTATAACAACACAATCAAAATGTTGTTATTAAAATAATTTAAAGACTATCCTCTTTGAATTATTTATTTGCAGAGCCGTTCAGAAATGAACGGCTTTTTTTATTAACAGATGATTATATCTTTTGACAATATCGTATTGCGATATTACATTACGATAGTTAAATAATTTAGGTTTATAATGAATGATAAATTACTAAAAGATTTGTTCCTCGGATTTATTAAAGTTCATATACTACATCATGCTGCTAAAGAAAAAATATATGGACAGGATTTTAGTGCAGAGTTACAGCGGCATGGATACCAAATCTCATTTGGAACTTTATATCCTTTGTTTCATAGACTTGAGGAACAAAAGTATCTCAAATCAGAAAGTGTTAATGTGAATGGAAAAGTCAGAAGATACTATTCAATTACAAATAGTGGGAAAAAAATCCTGGAGAAAGCAAAACTTCAGGCAAAAGAATTAGTGGAAGAGCTTTATGAGGATTGATAAATGTAAATTTGATACTACGACCAATTCAAGCACATCAACAACTACTCCAAATATTTTAAACAATGGTTATGATCTATTAAATATCAAACTGATCAAAAATCTGATCGATTGGAAAGGATTTCCTTATACTTTTCAAGCAATAATGCTTCTGGTATTTATTGGGCTAATTTTTATTGGCTGGCAGGTTTACACACCGAAAGGCATTAACGATAAACTCTTTGCAAAAACTAATATTGTAACGTTAGTTATCTGGGGAATATGGTGGCCCCTTATGGTTTGGTTCGCAGTTACTATGGGTAGAGTTTGGTGTATGATTTGTCCTCTTGAACTGGTTTCAAATATAACTGAAAGATTATCAAGAAAACTGGGGTTCAAACAAAGTGGTATATCAAAATGGATTAGAGGTGGTGCAGTAATAGTTTTCCTTTATGCATTAATTCAATTACTGGTTGCGGGAATTAATCTTCACAGGATTCCGGCGTATACGTCTTTTTTCCTAATCGGTTTATTAACTCTTTCAGCATTTGTCGGATTCTTTTTTAAAGATAGAGCTTTCTGTACAGGTTTTTGTCCTATTGGTATGCTACTAAACGCTTACGGAAGAGGCGGAATGATAGCCGTCAGAGCAGGTTCGGGAAATACTTGTCAGGGTTGTACCGGCAAAGATTGCATTATGGCTTGCAACAGAAACAAACTCGACTCAAGAAGCTGCCCAAGTTTATTGAATCCGCCGAAATTAAATTCGAATAAAGATTGCTTGGTTTGCGGACAGTGCATAAAATCCTGCGAACCTGATAATATGCAATTACTTTTAAGAAAGCCATTCAATAAAAAAGATTCGAGAGAAGAAAAGGCAAGCTTGGCTTTAACAATTTTTATTATGCTTGTTTCTGGTTTTGTAACCTCTGAACTTACAACAGAATGGAAAGCCGCAAATGATATATTTATTGCAATCCCAGAATACGTAACTAATTTAACAGAATTGCATTCTGTTACAGGTTTTATAGAGGGGTTCTGGGCAATAATAATCTTTCCTCTTTTACTCTGGACATTTTTTGGATTAATAACAATCTTAACAAAAGATGCTGATTCTATAACAGATGCACGGAGAAGATTAGCTTTACCTTTGGTTATAATTATTTCGGCTGGACATTTAACAAAAGCAGTTGCAAAATTAAATACATGGATTGGGTATGTACCGAATAGTATTCCAAATCTTAAAGCAGAAAACAATTCTATTTTGTTAGCCGGAAATAATAATCAAATAACTGCTTTATTCAGCACCGCTACTGTTTCAATAATTGGAATACTTTTATTAACAATTGCATTAAGCTATTCAATCCGTGAAACTAAGATTAAAGACAACTATTATTTAAGCAGAATTATACCCAAGTTATTTATTTACCTGGTCTTTTTATTTATAACTATCGGAATAGGATTTAACTAATATCAATAATAAGTGAGGCAACTATGTTTAAGTTTTGTGTAATTTCAATTTTTTTAATTTCACTCTTTTCGGCTTGTACAGATAACGATCAAGTTAATGAATTGCAAAAAAGGGTCGTTGAATTAGAAAAGTATATTGCACCCCAAAATAGTGAGAGAGGTATAAGGTGGAGAGTAAATGATTGATTCAGAGGCACGAAGTGGAGCGAAGCGGAACGAAGTGCCTCTGAATCTGGCGAAAAATTTTTGCGGCAT
>Ga0172375_10007335_pt1 | contig 15141 bp, 19 predicted proteins | sample LakKiv1m_FD_114537 | JGI IMG/M metagenome (GOLD analysis project Ga0172375, IMG submission 114537) | Freshwater microbial communities from Kabuno Bay, South-Kivu, Congo - kab_092012_11.1m | ecosystem: Environmental > Aquatic > Freshwater > Lake | place: Democratic Republic of the Congo... | reverse complement strand
TCTACCATCCAGGGTAAATGGGCGAAAATCTTATCTCTTGCTGCTTAAAACGACTTCTGTTTGTCAAAGATCACTACTTCTTTGAAGCCCTTCTATTGCCTGTTTAACAGCTTTCCCTTGTTTCTTGTCCTAAATCTCGTTACTCATTTGCTGAAATGCTGAAATTTATAGTTCCGCTTTATCCCGCTTTTGTCTTTTATGTCCCTTTCATAAATCTTCCCGTTTTTCATATAACTTTTGACATTATCCGCGAAGACTAATGTTTTCAGTCATTCTTTATGTGCCACAAATATCCCGGGCGATTGAATCAATTTCATACGAAATATCTCCAGAAACATAACCTTTTTCATTACAGTATCGGATTATTTCATTCAGGGAACAGATGAATTCATCCTTAAGAGTTGCAACCTCACCCATACCATCACAGCCCTTTTGCCTTTGTTTTGCGATTAAATAGAGTTCTGCGTATTCCCGGACTCTCTCGAATAACCGTGCAAGCTGCGCATCGTCCTTTGTCAACTGTTGAATATCTTGAATTATGCTCAAGGGTATCCTTTCTCAAACGATTTCGAAAATATAAGCTAAGGCATAGTAAATGCCAACCAGAATAAAAATAATCCCGGTCACCTTTTTTGTATAAAACTCAATTCTTGTAATCCTGTAATAGAGATTGTTGATATACCCTGTGCCTGCTGCTACGAGGAAAGCAAAGAGCAGAACCGGCAGACCGGTGCCGACACCATAAATCAGAGGCAGTCCCACCCCTGAGTGTGCTTTAACCGCTATGGGAATTAAACCGCCGAAGAACAGGGCCGCCGAGACAGGACAGAAAGCCAGGGCAAAAAGGACGCCCAGCGGGAACGAACCCATCGCTCCTTTATCGACGAGTGTTTTGGCAACATCTTCCGATACCGATGGCAGAGAGAGCGGTATTCGCAACAGATCAAGAAGCACCATCCCGACAAGAATCAGCACGATGCCGAGAATTTTGTTGACATATCTCTGGAGGAAATCAGAAAGGATAGGGATATCTACAAGAGTCTTCACGATAAGAACGCCGATGACTATATATGTGAGACTACGTCCGAGTGTGTAGAGGATTCCGGATAAGAATACAGTATTCCTTTGCGTTATCCGCCTTGAAATAAAGGACACAGCGGCTATATTCGTTGCCAGCGGACACGGACTGACAGATGTCAGTATCCCGAGCCAGACTGCTGAAGCTAACAAGAATAATTCCATCGGTTAAGTTTCCTTGATGAATTTTTCTACTTCGTCTTTCACGTACTGGAAGAATTTTTCTTTATCGCTCACTAAACTCCAGATATCGGTCAGGTTTTTCGATTTTGTCTCCTTGCTGTCTCTAACCAAAGAAAGGACAAGTGACTTGGAAAAGAGTTGATAGTCCTGGATAAAATGGCGGTTTTCGGATTCCTCCACATTCACCGGCTTGAACTCAAGTTTCCCGTCTCCAAGTTCCTTTGAAAAATATTGCTGAATTGCATCGTGAGAATATTTTTCGATAGTCCGGCATGTAGAACATCTGAAAGTGCCGTGGAAATAATAGACGACAACCCTTGCATTATGGGCTTTCATTGCTGTCTGAGGTGAAGGAACAGAATTCTGCGGTTTCACTGCATCTTTTTCTAATGCGCGATTCACAGGAACCGATGCGGATTTCGAGGATGAGGCGACAGCTTTCCCTTGCGTTGCTGCAATCTCATTACCGAAGCTCTCATTTCTCGGAGAGAATTCCTTGTAAATAAGGACCGCAAAACTCAAACCCACAAATATGAAGAGCAACGTCTTAATTAATTTTCTGATATCCAATTTGCATTCTCCTTACGTTTTCTATTGCAGTAATTTTGATCCTAGATATATCCTTTTTTCTCATAACGGTTCAGTCCCCTTGACGGCGCAATACTCGGCAGGGAAGTATTTTCTCTTAAAGTAGAGCGCCACATTCACCAGACCAATCAAAACAGGTACTTCCACGAGCGGTCCGATCACAGCAGCGAATGCCTGTCCAGAATTAATGCCGAACACGGAAACCGCTACTGCAATAGCAAGCTCAAAATTATTGCTTGCTGCAGTAAATGAAAGTGTTGCGGTTTTTTCATATCCGGCGTCGAGCTTTCTTCCCGTATAGAAAGACACAAGGAACATCACGATAAAGTAGATAAAAAGCGGGATTGCTATCCTTATGACATCAAGCGGCAATTGGACGATATACTGGCCTTTGAGTGAAAACATGACGATGATGGTAAAGAGTAAAGCGATCAAGGTGATGGGGCTGATTTTCGGGATGAATATTTGTTCATACCATGCATTTCCCTTTATTTTTATCAGGCTGAAGCGGGTAATGATTCCCGCGATGAACGGGATTCCCAGGTAGATAAATACGCTCTCAGCGATCTGCCCGATGGTAATATTCACAACAGCCCCTTTCAAGCCAAAAAAAGGAAGCAGAACGGTGATAAAGATATAGGCATACAATGAAAAGAAGAGCACCTGAAAGATAGAATTGAAGGCAACCAGCCCTGCAGCATATTCTCTATCACCGCAGGCAAGATCGTTCCAAACAATCACCATAGCGATGCATCTTGCCAGTCCTATCATAATCAGACCGACCATGTATTCAGGGTAATTGCCGAGGAAAATAATAGCGAGAAGGAACATTAGAATTGGCCCGATGATCCAGTTCTGGATGAGCGATAATCCGAGGACTTTCTTGTTTCTGAATACCTCACCGAGTTCCTCATACTTCACCTTTGCCAGCGGGGGATACATCATCAGGATGAGGCCGACTGCGATGGGGATATTTGTAGTGCCGGACTGGAAGGTATTCCAGAAATCAACAATCTGCGGATAGAGATATCCTGCCCCGACACCAACAGCCATCGCCAGAAATATCCACAGGGTCAGAAAACGATCAAGAAAAGACAGCCTCTTTGTAACCTCAGCCATGTTTCACCTCCCTCAATAGCGCCCTACTTTCACAGCATGCCTTTTTAGTTTTCAGAGAAATGATTTCTCCTTTCGCTTTCTTAGACATTAAAAATTCCGCCAACCTTTTATTATCTTCCTGAATAAGGCTTCCGGATATTTTTTCGAGGACAGACAGGACGAGAAACCTCCTGAATATATCCGCATCAGCAATGCTGTAATGAGTCCACTTACCCTGTTTTCTATCTTTAATAAGTCCGGCATCTTTTAGAACAGCGAGATGAAAAGACACCTTTGGCTGTATCATGTCCAGGGCTGCCACGATATCGCATACACATAGTTCTCCGTGTTCAAGGAGTTTCATGATCCTCAGCCTTGTTTCCTCTGACAGAGCCTTATAGACATTTATGAGGTCCTGCATCTTACAACTCAGCCTTTATCAAATCTTTCACCTTATCAAGGGCCGGCAAAGGTTTCCCTGAGTGCTTCAGTTTCCCATTGATCACAAGCGCCGGTGTCGACATAGTGACTTTCATAATCTCCCTGATATCTGTTATCTTGTCTACCTTTGCTTCGATGCCGAGTTCTTTTACCGCCTTCTTTGCAAGTTCTTCCATCATTGAACAGTTCGGACAACCCGGTCCCAGTACTCTTATTTCCATAGCTCTTTCTCCTTCTTCTCTCTGATTAATATTCTCAATATTTCTACAGATGGAACATTCAGAAGCTTCCCGGCTTCGTCCCTGAATAATCTTCAAGAAAATCCGGTAACATCTGCCGGCTGAATGTCTTTTCCGTCAATGAGCACAGAGGGGGAACCACAAAGCCCCAATGCGGCTGCTTGCATATCATTGATCCGATGGAACTTCACTTCTGCGCTTAATCCCTCCAAAGTTAATGCACGAGAGATATTTTCCCGCAAACCATTTTCGGCTCCACACGATATCGACATATAGCAGTCAATTTTCACAGAACCCTCCTATAAAATTGCATTGAACAAATATCCAACGGCTATTATGGTTACAGTCATTATCCCCACAAATACCGCAAGCAGAGGAGTCTTCAGGACCTTCCTCAGGATAATCATCTCAGGCAGTGATAATGCTGTGACAGCCATCATGAATGCCAGCACAGTTCCCATACTCAAACCTTTTTCCATGAGGGCATAAACCACCGGAATGATTCCTGCAGCATTTGAGTACAATGGGACACCGAGCAATACTGCAAGAGGCACTGCAAAGACATTCCCATTCCCTGCATAATGCGTAAGAAAGTCCTGAGGCACGTATCCGTGTATGAATCCGCCGATACCAATAGCTACGAGGATAAACAACCACACCCTTTTCAGAATATCTTTGGTATTTTCTCTTGCGTAGACGAGTCTTTCCTTAAAGGTTTGCTTGATACTCTCATATTCCTGTCCGTTATGGAATTGATAGACATATTCTTCCACCCATTTTTCAAGCTTCAGTTTCCCGATTATTAATCCCCCGAAAATCGCAACCAGAAGTCCTGCTCCCGCATAGATAGCGGCCACCTTCCAGCCAAAAAGCCCGAATAGCAAAACGACCGCCACTTCATTTACCATAGGCGAAGAGATGAGAAATGAAAAGGTCACGCCCAACGGGACTCCAGCTTCTATAAAACCAATAAATAGTGGAACTGCGGAACATGAGCAGAATGGCGTGACAATACCGAGCAGGGCTGCCAGAATATTCCCTATAAACTCTTTTTTATGGGATAATATTCGTTTCGTTTTCTCGGGAGGAAAGAAGCTTCGGATCACTGATACCACAAAGATAATGACCGAAAGTAAGAGAAATATTTTGATTGCATCATAAACGAAGAAACTAACAGCATCGGAGAGGTGAGAACCATGTTCCAATTTTAGCAAGCTATAAGTTACATATTCCGAAATAATCTTTAACATATCTGTCCTATTTTTGCTAATATATAAACAAAAGTTGATGAATGTCAAGAGACAGCCGCAAGCGAAACGAAAACCGTAATGTTTTATAGAGAATACAAAGGAAAAAAGAAAAAGAAGCCTATATGACAATCAGAATTACAAAAAGCAGTATCTATGCAAATTTGTTTATGTCATTTTTCAAGCTAGGTCTGACAGCCTTTGGCGGGCCTGCAATGATTGCATATATAAAAGAGTTGTCTGTAAATCGCAAGAAATGGCTGGACGAAGAGACTTTTAAGGACGGTGTTTCGCTCTGTCAATCTATCCCCGGCGCAACCGCAATGCAGATGGCCGCTTATGTCGGACTGAGATCAGGTGGTGTAATAGGAGGGGTATTATCATTTATAGGATTTGGCCTTCCCGCATTTGCCCTTATGTTAATGCTTTCGATTGCCTATGTTAACACCCATGAACTTCCCTTTGTCGTTTCATTGTTTAAAGGTCTCCAGGTTATCGTTGTCGCCATAATCGCAAATGCAACCTATTCCTTTGGCAAAAGCACCTTTAAGAATTACAAGGATGTATTATTGGCCCTGGCGTCATCTGCTCTCTTATGGTCAGGCATAACCCCTTTTGCAGTCATTATCGGCGCTGCCTTCGCAGGACTCGTATTTTTCATAAATACCGGCGTCCCGGCTTTGCCAGAGCACGCCGGAAAAAGTGACGAAAGAACGTTCAGAAAACTTGCGCTTCTTTTCGTGATCTTTCTTTCAGGCATTGCAGGACTTTATCTTCTGAATGCAAAAATCTTTAATCTGACTGCCATTATGCTCAAAATAGACCTCTTCGCCTTTGGAGGCGGATTTGGATCGGTGCCGTTAATGCTGCATGAGATTGTCGACGTCAGGCAATGGATAGACAGCAAGACCTTCATGGACGGAATCGCATTAGGCCAAGTTACTCCTGGCCCTATCGTTATCACGGCAACCTTTGTTGGATACCTGATGTACGGTTTCTATGGGGCTCTTGTGGCAACCGTGGCTGTCTTTACACCTTCTTTTCTTATACTGACAGGCATTATGCCCGTTTACGATAAGCTGAAAACATCCGTATATTTCTTAAGAGCGACAAAGGGAATACTCGCAACGTTTGTCGGCCTGCTCTTTTATGCCGCTCTAAAATTTGGAACAGCTGTGCCGTGGGATATCAGCAGAATATTGTTGGGTTTGACAGCATTTGCTGCGCTGATGAGAAAGATAGATATCCTTTACGTGGTGTTAATCGGCGCTGGCATCTCTGTAATCATATTCTAAAGTTGAACGGGAACGTACAAATCAATTTATTTCCCTGTTACCATATCTATCATGCATGAAGCAGACGATAATGTGCTCATAAACAGATTCAAGGACGGCGATACTTCAGCTTTCGAAGAGATCGTCCTCAAGTATCAAGACAGAATATACAACCTCTGCCGTCACATACTCGGAAATGCTCACGACGCAGAGGATGCCGCCCAGGATGTTTTCCTCAAGGCGTATCAAAATCTGGGTAAATTCAAGCCCGCTGCATCTCTTCATACATGGCTGTATCGGATTGCGGTCAATACCTGCATTGATTACAGGAGAAGACCGCTCTTCGAGTCATTATTTAAGACTTCGAAAGAGGGTGACGTCTTTGTCACAGACCCACCCGCTGATACACCCTCTCCCGAGAGACTGTATGAATCCAAACAGATTAGTAGTGCAATACAGCTTGCTCTTGGCCGGTTGTCCGAAAAGCTGAGGACGGTTATTGTCTTGAAGGAGATCGAAGGTCTTTCTTACGAGGAGATTGCGGAGGTTCTGGATGTGTCTATAGGCACCGTAAAATCAAGAATATCAAGGGCAAGGGAAGAGTTGAAAGAAGTCCTAAAAAATTTCACGGAACAAAAATGAAAGTTGTCCGTTAAATTAATCAGGAGGAAGCGATGAGATGTTCGAAGACTAAGCTTATATCGCCCTATATTGATGGCGAATTAAATGCTGAAGAAAAAGATATTTTGGAATTACACATAAATGAGTGCGGGGAGTGTGCCCGAGAGCTTGAAGAACTCGGGAAAATACGTGAGCTCTTTGCAGGAGCTGAAACTTTTAAATCTCCATATGGATTTTCAACGAAAGTTCTGGCAAATATCAGAGAAAAGGAAACCGGAAGATTCCGAGGGTTCGTCCACATCCTTACAAAATCAGCCGAGGGTTTTGCCGTGCTCGTATTAATTATCGTCGGAGTAATTTTGGGCAGTTTTTTATCGAGCTCCCTTTTATCTGAGAAAAGGAATGGAACTGCCTATCTTTCACTTGACGTATTTAGGTCTGCACCTCCTGATTCGGTGGGTGGTGTTTATCTTGCCATGACGGAGGTAAAGAATGAGAAATAGTATTTTAAAATTCGCCCTTGGTGCCTCCTTGATCTTGAATATCTCTATCCTTGTCACCGCCGGATATATGTACTACAAACAGAGCGATTACTGGGTTTCTCCGTTCGGAGCAAAGATGAAGAAGGACAGATTCTTGTTTGAAGAACTTTCCCTGAGGCCTGAGCAGTTAAAGTCCATGAAAGAAAAGGCTAAAGGTTTTCGGGCGGAGATAGATAGGAGGAGGAAGGAGATAGCAGAAAAAAGGGTGGCATTGCTTAATCTGATGCGTGAAGATATCACCGATAAAAAGGCCATCGACATGGCAATTTCTGATATAAGCAGGATGCAGGAAGACATGCAGCGGCTGGTAGCCTCACATATTCTCGAAGAGAAGGGAACTCTTGATAAAGACCAGCAGAAAAAATTTATTGATCTGATTGAAACTGCAATGACAAAGGAAGGCGGATAGAAATGGTTCACAAGTGCACGGCCAAATCATTTGCAGCGGCCTTATTGAGTCTTATCAGCAAATCAGTAGTGAAGAAGTGAAATGAAATTTCCCGGTAAAAGGAAGACAATATGGGTTGCCGTTGGCCTTCTGGTCATAATGATATTGGGCTATCGTTTGTTCTGGTATCGTCCGCCGGTGGCCGTGATTGCGGTCAAGAAAGCAGAGATTCAAGGCAAAGTGCATGGCCCGGGCACAGTGCAATCCAAGGTGGGTGTAACGGTGAGCGCCAAGATAACGGGTATTTTGGAGAAGCTTTACGCCGACCAAGGGGATACAGTAAAAAGAGGTCAACTTCTGGCCGAACTGGACATATCAGAGCTTAAGGCCAGAGCTGAGTCCGCCCGGTCAGCAGAGTATCGCGCCCGGCATGACCTCAATCGGGCCAAGGCTGATTTACTCAAAGCAGAAGCCAATTTAATATTGGCACAAAGTAACTACGAACGGGATTCGCAGTTATTGAAACCAGGCTATATATCACAGCAAGCCTTTGACACCACAAAAGCGGCTCTCAAGGTAGCGGAAAGTGAAGTCAATTCATCGCGAGCCTCAGTAGATGCTTTGCAGGCACAAGTCGCCCAGGCAGAATCAGAAACTCATGCAGCTGAGGCGGTATTTGCCTACACCCGTATAGTGGCGCCAATGGATGGCTTAATCACCGTGCGTAAATCTGAAATCGGCGATACGGTAGCTCCAGGCACGCCTGTCTTTCAAATGGTGAATTATCAAATATGGGCTGCCTCATGGATCGATGAAACCAAAGTTGCTCAATTACAGGAGGGACAGAAGGCGTCAATCAAATTGCGCTCTGGCAGGGTCTTTCGGGGCGAAGTTGTTCGTCTCAACAAGGAGGCGGATACCGTGACCCGAGAATTAGAAGTCGACGTAAAGTTTGAAACACTGCCTAAGCCGCTGGTCATCGGGGAAGAAACCGAAGTCGATATCGATACAGGCCGCCAGACCGCCCCTGCTGTCCCTTTATCCGCTGTCATTGAACGAAATGGCTCTAAGGGGGTACTGGTGGTGTCCAAGGACTTGGCGAATTTCCGTCCTGTTACGTTGGGATTGCAGGATGAGCAGCGTGCTGCAGTCGTCGATGGTCTCAAGGAAGGTGAGATGGTAATAATAAATCCCGCCGGAATTGAACCGGGGAAAAAAGTGCGAGCGGAAGCAAATAAAGATGCAGCAAGGAATTGAAGATCAATGGACTTAGCAATTTACGACCTGAAGCTTCATAGAGGCCGTTTTATTGCGACAGTCCTTGGCGTGGGCCTGTTGTTTACCATCGTACTTGCAATGAACGGCCTTTACCGGGGCAATATCGCCGAAGGTCTCGCACTCATCAAGGCTACAAACCCCGACCTATGGGTTGTTGAGAGATATCGAGGCGGACCTTTTAACGAACAGTCAACATTACCCGAATTTTACCATTACAGTGTTAAGGCGGTTCCGGGCGTGGAAAAGGCGAGCCCTTTTATCTACTATTCCGTAGAAAGAATCGTGGGCGGCAAGAGTAGGCATTTCAGTATCATCGGCTATGATGTCTTCAGCGGGCTGGGCGGTCCTCAGAAGGTATACGCTGGAAGAAATATAGAGCAGGCCCATTATGAAATGGTCGCTCATCCAAAATTAGGCGTGCGTCTCGGCGACAGAATTCCCCTTGGCCTTCATACCTATACGGTCATCGGCTTGACAAAGGAGGCCGTCTCTTCAGACGGCGAACCCCTCGTTTACTTGTCTCTACCGGATGCGCAGGAAGTACTTTATCTGAGGGACAGCGAAGAAGTGCGCGACCAGCGTGAAAGGCTGCGTCGAACCCTTTCTGAACAGAGCTATCTATCGCCAGGCCAGGCAGAAAAGTTACGTCCGAAATTAGAGCCGGACACGCATATCATTAATGCAGTCCTGGTCCGGCTGAAACCTGGAGCAAACCGCACTGATGTCGCAAACAGGATTGAGAAATGGCTCTATCTGTCCGCATTCACCACTGAAGAAGAGCTTCAGTTGATGCTGAAAGGACGGTTGGCCAGCATGACCAAACAGCTTTTGCTTTTCAGAACGCTCCTTCTGATCATCTCTGTAGTCATTGTCTCTTTGGTCGTCTATACATTCACTATGGAAAAAATCCGCAGTATTGCGGTAATGAAACTCATTGGCGCACCGAATGATGTAATAATTCGTATGGTACTGGAACAGTCTCTCTTATTGACAGTGGGTGCATTCTTGTTCGGACTGGCTTTGATCCACAACACTTACCAGCTATTCCCCAGGACAATTTTGCTGGTTTCCGGGGATGATCAACTTACTTTTGTCATAGCACTAGCAGGCGGCATACTCGCCAGTATTCTCGGCCTCTGGGAAGCATTGAGAACCGAACCGGCTATGGCATTAGGCGGGTAATCATGGAAATACTCAGAGTCGAAGGCCTGTCCAAGATTTTCGGTTCTGGCCGCTTGGAAGTCCGGGCTCTCGAAGATATCAATCTGTCAGTTTCAGAGGGTGATCTTGTAGCACTGTTGGGACCAAGCGGGTCCGGCAAAACCACATTGCTTCTATGTATCAGTCTGATTTTGGATCCCACAGGCGGCAAAATCGATTTTGACGGTCAAACTATCTTTCAGAAAAACGGCTGGACAGGAGTGGACATACGACGAGTACGACGGGAAAAGATAGGCTTTATTTTTCAGTCTCATAACCTGATCCCCTTTCTTACGGCTAAGCAAAATGTGCTTTTCCCTTTAAGTCTTATAGGCCTCGGAAAAGAATCAGCTGAAAGCCGGGCGATGGAGCTTCTAAAATACATGGAAATTGCGGAACGGGCAGACTATTTGCCGGCGCGTCTTTCCGGAGGCGAGCAGCAGCGTGTGGCTATTGCCCGCGCCTTGGCCAACAACGCGAAGCTGATATTGGCCGACGAACCTACCGCTTCGCTTGATACGGGCAGGGGCATGCGGGTCATGGAGTTGTTAAGAAAGATCGCAAATGAAAACCGTTCTGCTGTAATAGTTGTAACCCACGATGTCAGGATGATAGAGGGGTTTGATCACGTTTATCAGTTAAAGGACGGTCACATCGTCGGAGAAAAGATGAGCTCAACGCTAAAATAAATCAGAGAAAGAATTTCCCACGGGATTTAGTCGACATGCAAGACCACTGAATAACTATTGAATACGACCCAAACCCGATCACATTCTTTTAGGCCCATCTGACGGGCGCTTTCCGTCGTAACGACCGAGCACAGTTCGGTCCCGTCCGAGATGCGCACAACATACTCTGTGGTAATCGCGCCTCCATTGATGCGGGATATAGTTCCGTCGAATCGGTTCTCCGCCGTAGATTCTGGTTCCTTATCGCTCTTCTGCAAGATTACCCAGGGCGCTTTCACCTCTGCCGTAATCAAGGACCCAGGTTTGAGGCCGAGTCGTGCCAGGCTGTCATTGGTAATTATTGTTGTCACTACATCTCCGCTTAGAGTGATCATCTCCACTTTAGCTTGAATATCTCCCGTTTCAATGGAACTGATTTTACCGAAAAAGCTGTTCCGGGCACTTGTTCTTCGATGTGATTCCTTTTCGACAAAGTGTTTTGCCACCTGCTGCATATCAGCAGCTGAAAAATCCACATAGGAAGCCGTCATATTCAGCGTCGAATGTCCCAATATCCTTTGCACTACAGGCAATGGCATATTGCTCTGCATCAACTCCACAGCCCTGGACCTCCGTATGCTCTCTGGAGAACCCATCGCAGGGGAAAAGCCCGAGTCCAGCGCCCGTTCGTAAAATTTGCGCCGAACATGACCGGGATCCACTTTGAAAAGGCTGCCCAGATATTTTTTGAAAGTTGGGTCCTTTAATAGAGTCCTAATTTCCTCAGAGATCACCTCCGGCATTTGTACTTCCCGCTGTGGCTTACCGTTTCTCTTTTCTGTTCTCCCCAAAAACACCGAGTGATGTTTGAAATCAATATCCTGAAAGGGATGGAGGGTTAACACTTCGTTCAGCTTGGCTCCAGTATATCGGATCAAAAGGAAGATCAGCAGGATACGCCTGCGGGACAAACGGACATCACCGCGCGGTGAACTGTCCGCCCAGCTTCGAAATGCCTGCTCCAGGCGGCTCATCTGTACTGCATCAAGACAATGGGCTTTGTCCGGCATCGAGACGATGCGTCCATGACTTGTTCGCTCAGTTATCGAGGGCTGCGACATTAGTCTTTTCCCGCTAAACATAACTTAATATTATAACAGTGACGATCAAGAGACTTTCTATCTGGTTCATCCAAAACAATGCCGTGCCGAATTTCCTGCATTATGCTTGACATCAAATATGTTATATGATAACATTTATTAACACGATAACGCAATTATTCGTGTTTATAGAAATGACATAATCCAAGGAGGTATGTTATGTATTTTCCGACTGCCGGAATCGAAGTCGCCCCCTGGATCCCTCCCCTTGTTGCACTCGTTGTCTCTTTTTTCACTTCCATGGGCGGGGTTTCAGGCGCTTTCCTTTTGCTGCCGTTTCAGATGAGTGTTTTGAACTTCACGAGCCCTTCTGTAAGCGGCACAAATTTCGTCTTTAATATCGTTGCCATTCCGAGCGGTGTCTATCGGTTCATCAAGGAAGGCAGGATGGCGTGGCCGCTGACATGGGTTGTCATCGCAGGCACATTGCCCGGTGTGTTTATAGGGTACTATCTGAGAGTTTTGTACCTTCCCGACCCGAGGGCATTCAAACTCTTTGTTGGATGTGTTCTTCTTTATATCGGCACCCGGCTCTTTTATGAGATGACGGGTAAGGCGAAAGCCGGCAAATCGAAAATGAAAGAGCTTGAAGAGAAGTTCAAGGAAAGAACGAAACAAATTAAGGACCAGCAAAAAAGCAGAGTGGCCTCCGGACTGCCCCCAGAGGCTGTCGTCAAAACGGTCTCGGTCAGTTTAAATAGAATAGAATACGAGTTCTGGGGCGAAAGATTTTCGTATAGCACAATAGCGATGTTATTTCTTGCCTTTGTTGTAGGCATCATCGGCGGTACGTACGGCATTGGAGGAGGGGCTATTATAGCGCCGTTCTGCGTCGCAGTCTTCCATCTTCCGGTTTATACAATTGCTGGCGCTGCCTTAATGGGGACATTAATAACTTCAGTAGCCGGCGTAATATTCTACGCTGTCATTCCTGCGAAGGGCGGAATGGTCACTTCACCTGACTGGCTTCTGGGCTTTCTCTTTGGTATAGGAGGATTTGTAGGCATATACCTCGGTGCCAGATTTCAGAAATTTGTGCCCCAAAAGGTCATCAAGCTTATGCTGGGTACAATTATTGTTTTCCTGGCGATCAAATATATTTCACAGTATTTTATGAAATAGGAGGCGACAAATGAACGGACAGGTTTGCCCGATAGCAAAAATGGAGAAACTGCTTGTTGCGACAGACGGTTCCGAATTCAGCAAAAGCGCAGTCAGAGAGGCTATAAGCCTTGCGAATATATGTTCGAGTAAACTCATAGCGGTGTCAGTTGTTAGAACGAATACGGAATATGAATCTCTCATGCCACAGGTCGTTGAAAAAGACGAAAAAGAAATGGCGGCACATCTCGAATCAATTAAGAATATGGCCTCCAAGGAAGGCGTTGACTGCGAAACAATCCTGCATCTGAGCGAAGATCCCTATCAGGATATTGTCAGTGATGCAGAAAAGAGGCAAGTCAATATGATAATACTTAGCTCGCATGGCAGGACAGGACTTAAGAGACTTATGATGGGAAGCGTCACTGCCAAGGTCATAGGACATGCACCTTGTAATGTCCTGATAGTTCCTTTGGATGCAAAAGTAGATTGCAAGAAGATCCTCGCGGCAACCGACGGCTCTGATTACAGTGAAATAGCATCCCGTGAGGCTATAAGCATGGCGAAGCTTTCCGGCGGCAGCCTTCTTACTCTTTCAGTTGCAAAAAGGGATGAAAACATTCCAGTTGCAGAGGAGAGTGTCAAAATAGTAAAAGAGCTTGCTGAAAGAGAAGGCGTGCAAGTTGTGGCTTCAACTCTAAAAGGTGAACCTTATGAAGTAATAGTGAAGACTGCAGAGCAATATAATGCGGGTCTCATAGTTGTTGGGAGCCACGGTAGGACCGGTATAGAAAGATTGCTTATGGGAAGTGTGACTGAAAGGATCATCGGCCATTCCAAATCACCGGTTTTGGTGGTCAGAAAACCTCACTAAGTGTACGGGATAGGAGTCGGAGATAAGTAATGTTTCCTTAAGGACAATTCTTCTTGTTTTTCTCAAGATCGGCGCCTTTGCGTTCGGGGGTGTCTATTCCATGCTTGCTTTTTTTGAAAAAGAGCTGGTTGACAAACGCAAGTGGCTCACGCGTGATGAATATATCGAAAGTATATCGAAAGTATAGCCATAGGTCAAATGACCCCTCGCCCGCCCATTATAAATACTGGCATCTGTATCGGATATAACCTCAGAAAACTAAAAGGCGCGCTCGCTACCACATTCGGGCAATCTTTGCCGGGTACAGTTCTAGCCATCCTATTAGCAGTTTTTTATATAAGAACAAAAGGCAATGTCCTTATAGTCTCAACCATGAAAGGTATTGGAGCGGCTGTGGTCGGGCTGATCCTGTCTATTGTTTATAAAATGGCAAGAGAAATCATCAAGGATTACAAAGCAGCCTTATTTGCCTTAATCGCTTTTCTGGCTCTATCTGTATTCAAACTTAACCCAATTGGGCTCATTCTGGCATCGGGCTTCACAGGTTTGATTGTATATGGATCAACAACGCTTTCCCAAATCCTTACTTTCTATATTAGAGAAGCATGGTAAGAAGTGCTTCACCGATCTACCCGAATGGCAGTCACATTTGCAAGAGTTGCAGATCGTCAATCACCGGCATATCAGGATAGCCACAGAGGGTGCCCTTCTGAGCAGCGCACTCCATCACGGCCTCCCTAAAAGCCTGGTGGTTGTCAGTGATGATGCAGGGCAGTTCCATATCCTGAATCACGGCCTTTGCTGGATTCATGCTGAACGTACCATCAACAAGCTAATACCCATAGATGAGGAAAAAGCCAAAATTCTTGAAAATGTCCGGGAACAAATCTGGGATTTTTACACCCAGCTAAAGGATTACAAAGAATCTCCCGGTAAGGATTTCAAGGCTCAACTGGAAAAGCGTTTCGATGAAATCTTTACCCAGAAAACAGATTATCAAATGCTCAATCTGGCCCTGAAGCGCCTCTACGAGAATAAGGATGATATGCTCCTCGTCTTAGACAGACCCGAAATCCCTTTGCATAATAACCTGAGCGAAAATGATATCCGTGAATATGTCAAAAGGAGGAAAATCAGCGGGTCTACTCGTAGTGATGCAGGC
>Ga0172375_10007334_pt1 | contig 15141 bp, 15 predicted proteins | sample LakKiv1m_FD_114537 | JGI IMG/M metagenome (GOLD analysis project Ga0172375, IMG submission 114537) | Freshwater microbial communities from Kabuno Bay, South-Kivu, Congo - kab_092012_11.1m | ecosystem: Environmental > Aquatic > Freshwater > Lake | place: Democratic Republic of the Congo... | reverse complement strand
CGGATTATGCCTATATCTACGGGCTGCCTTTTGAATATTATGCGAAGTTCGGTATAAGAAAATACGGTTTTCACGGCACCAGCCACGAGTATGTGGCGCATGAGGCGGCCAAAATTTTAAAAAAGCCGTTAGATAAAATAAAAATCATCACTTGTCACCTGGGCAACGGCTGCAGTATTGCCGCCGTGGATAAAGGCGAGTCCATTGATACCAGCATGGGTTTTACGCCGCTGGAGGGGCTGGTGATGGGGACGCGCTGCGGGGATATCGACCCGGCGCTGGTTACCTATATTATGCACAAAAAGAAACTTAATATCGCGCAGATGGAGGATATTTTAAATAAAGCCTCCGGACTCAAAGGCGTCTCCGGGATAAGCAATGATATGCGTTTGATTGAGAAAAAGGCGGTTGCCGGCCATAAGCGGGCGCGCCTGGCAATGGAGATTTTCGCCTATCGCATAAAAAAATATATCGGCGCCTACACCGCGGTGATGGGCGGATGCGATACAATAGTTTTCACCGCCGGCATCGGAGAGCATCAGGAAAGTATGCGCAGGCGCGTTTGTCAGGGATTGTTTTCTAACTTTAAAAAAGCGCCGCGGGTTTTAGTCATCCCTACCAACGAAGAGCTGATGATTGCGCGGCAGGCCTATAAGCTGATTAAAAAATAACTACTATGAATTTCCGGCGGTTAGCGGCAGGATTATTTATTGTTTGTTTTTTATCAAGCGGCGATATTTTTGCGCAGGAGGCGGCAATGAAAAAAGCGGTGATGATTATTGCTCCGGAGAATTTCCGGGACGAAGAATTCTTTGAGCCCAAAGAGATTCTGGAGAAAAGCGCAGTAGAAGTAAAGGTTGCCTCTACGACATTGGATTTCGCCACGGGTAAACTCGGGGCAAAGGTAAAACCGGATATGCTGCTTGGCGATATTGACGTCAAGGATTTTGACGCAATAATATTCGTAGGAGGCGTAGGCGCCAGTTGTTATTTTGACGACGCCAAGGCGCATAAGCTGGTAAAAGACGCGCTTAAAGGCAACCGTATAGTCGCGGCAATCTGCATTGCGCCGGTAATACTGGCGCGGGCAGGTGTTTTAAACGGCAAGCGCGCCACGGTTTTTTCCTCGGAGGAGAGCCAGCTCAAGGCCGCCGGCGCCAAATACAGCGCCAGGCCCGTGGAGAGAGACGGCCAGATTATTACCGCCGCCGGGCCATTTGCCGCAGCTGAATTCGGACACGAAATAGCAAAAGCCTTAGGAGCAGAATGATGTTCAGGACAATTTTAAAATCCAAGATACACCGGGTGAGGATTACAGAGGCCAACCTTCATTACGAGGGCAGTATTACCATTGATGAAAAGTTAATGGCAGCGGCTGATTTATTTGAAGGCGAAAAGGTGGAGGTCTTTAACGTAAATAACGGCTCGCGCCTGGCGACATACTGCATTAAGGGAAAGGCCAACAGCGGCGTAGTCTGCCTGAACGGCCCGGCAGCGCGCGGAGCCTGCGTCGGGGATGAGGTAATCATAGTCAGTTACGTGCTTGCCGACAGCAAGGAGGCTGCAGCGATAAAGCCAAAAATAATCAAAGTTGACGAAAGAAATGGCATTAGGGATTAAGGTGTTCGGTGATCCGGTATTGCGCAAGAAGGCCCAGCCGGTTAAGAATATAACCTCTGCGCACCGCGATATCTTATCACAAATGAGCCGGCTGATGTACGATTCTTCCGGCATAGGATTGGCTGCTCCTCAGGTGGGCATCAGCGAATGTATGATTGTTGCGGATGCCGGCAGCGGACTTTACAAGCTTATAAACCCAAGAGTCGTAAAAAGGCAGGGCAGGCAGTGCATAGAAGAGGGCTGCTTGAGCGTGCCGGGGGTATGCATCAAGGTGAAGCGCGCGAAAGCGGTCGTAGTCGAAGCGCTGGATGAGGACGGCAAGCCTATTACCGTAGAAGCAAAAGATCTTTTAGCCTGTGTATTGCAGCATGAAATAGACCATCTCAAAGGCAAGCTTATTATTGATTACGCTTCTTTTATAGACAAATTAAAAATTAAGAAAAGATTAAGTCAGTTAAAGGCAGTTACCCACCCGTTTTTCCCGCCTGACGCAGAAAAAAGCCGATGAAACGCAGATTGCCGGTTTGGTTTAAGCAGGATATTCCCGGTCAGCCGGTGAAAGAATTGTTACATTTATGCTCTGAAGCCGGGGTGCATACGGTTTGCGTTGAGGCCGCCTGCCCGAATTTAAGCGCTTGTTTTAAGAGAAAAGAGCTTACCTTTATGATTTTAGGGGGGATTTGTTCCCGCAGCTGCAGTTTTTGCGCGGTAAAAAAATCAGGCGGCGCAAAGATCGGCACTGATAAAAATGAGCCCGGTAGGGTAGCGGATTTAGTTAAGAAACTGGGATTGGATTATGTTGTGATTACCTGCGTCTGCAGGGATGACCTTCCGGACGCAGGGGCGCAACTTTTCGCCCGGACGATTAAAGCGATAAAAGAGGCAAAGAGAAACGTAAAAGTAGAGATATTAATCCCTGATTTCCGCGGCGAAACCCGGAATTTAAAATGCGCCTTAGACGCGCAGCCGGATGTCTTAGCGCATAATTTAGAGACCGTGCCGCGGCTTTATTCCGCCTTGCGCCCGCAGGCGGATTATCGCAGGTCTTTGCAGGTGTTAAGGGATGCAAAAAAAATAAAATTGGAAATTCCCACCAAATCTTCTATAATGTTGGGGCTGGGCGAGAAAAAAGAAGAGTTGATTTCGGCGATGCGGGATTTAAGGCAGGCCGGATGCGACCTCCTGACACTCGGGCAGTATCTGGCGCCTTCGCCGCGGCATTATCCGGTAAAGAGATTTGTCGAGCCGCAGGAATTCCGGGAGTATTCGGCAATCGGCCTGAAGATGGGTTTTAAGTCGGTGTTGGCCGGGCCAAAAGTAAGAAGTTCATATCAGGCACAAGAGGCATACCGATGTATGAATTAATAATTATCGGGGGAGGGCCCGCAGGGTTGACCGCCGCGCTTTACGCCGGAAGGTCGCGCCTGAAGATTCTCTTGTTGGAGAAGATGAGTCTCGGCGGCCGGTTGCTGATGAGTGAAACAATAGAAAACTTTCCGGGGTCTGCCGGCGGGGTATCTACACAGGAATTAACCGGCCGTATGCACGAACAGATAAAGCCGCTGGGGATAGAGATTAAAAATGAAGAGGTTGTGGATATGGATTGCGCGGCGAAAACAATAAAGACAGACGCCGGTTCCTATAATGCCAAAGCCGTAATTATCGCCAGCGGAGCGCGTCCGCGCAAACTCGATATCCCGGGCGAAGAAAAATTTACCGGCAGGGGTGTTTCTTACTGCGCCACCTGCGATGCGCCGTTATATAAAGAAAAAAATGTCGTCGTCGTCGGCGGCGGGGACGCCGTGGCGGAAGAAGCATTGTATTTGGCGCGCTTTGCCAAAAAGGTAACTATTATACACAGAAGAAACCAGATGCGCGCATCTAAGATATTGCAGGAGCGCATAAACGGCAATAAAAAGATAAATTTTCTTTTGGAGAGCGTAATCACGCAGATTGACGGTCCGGCTAAGGTAGGGTCCGTAAAAATAAAAAACGTAAACAGCGCGCAGGAAAAAGATTTTATTTGCGACGGCGTCTTTGTCTTTATCGGCAACGAGCCGGAGACCGGTTTTGTCAAAGATAAATTGAAAGTTGACGAAAAAGGATTTATAATTACCGATGAATTAATGGTCACTTCGCAGGAAGGGATTTTTGCCTGCGGGGACTGCCGGAAGAAAAGTTTATATCAGGTGATTACCGCCTGCGGCGACGGGGCAGTGGCCGCAGATTCGGCTTACAAATACCTCGCGGCCAAGGATAAATGATGAATAAAATCCCCACGCAAAATAAAAAATTAAAGGATTGGGTCCTGAAGTGCGCGCACCTTTGCGAACCCGAGAAAATAGTCTGGATAGACGGCTCAGAGGGGCAGAGGCGGCAGGTGGAAGAAGAGGCGATTGAGACGGGAGAATTGATAAGGCTTAATCAAGAGAAGCTCCCTCGCTGCTTCCTGCATCGCACCGCCGTAGACGATGTGGCGCGCACAGAGCACCTTACTTATATATGTACCAAGAGGAAGCGCGACGCCGGGCCCACCAACAACTGGATACCCCCGCATGCCGCCTATAAAAAGGCAAAGACAATCTTTAAGGGTGCAATGCGCGGCAGGACGATGTATGTTATTCCTTATTCAATGGGGCCGGTAGGTTCGCCTTTTAGTAAAATCGGGGTGGAGCTGACGGATTCGCTTTATGTGGTTTTAAATATGTTGATTATGACCCGCGCCGGAGAGGCAGTATTAAAAGAGCTGGATAAGGCGGGGGTCGGGTTTACAAAATGCCTTCACTCCAAGGCAAAGCTGGATATTAATAAAAGGCTGATACTGCATTTTCCCGAAGACAATACCATCTGGAGCGTCGGTTCCGGTTACGGGGGCAATGTGCTTTTGGGTAAAAAGTGCCTGTCGCTGCGTATCGCCTCTTTTCTTGCGTGCAAGGAGCATTGGCTGGCCGAGCATATGCTGATTATGGGTATTGAAGAGCCCAATGGCCACGTGGAATATATTGCCGCAGCCTTCCCCAGCGCCTGCGGTAAAACTAACCTGGCAATGTTAGTGCCGCCTGCCGGGCTTAAACGCAAAGGTTACCGGATTTTCACCGTCGGCGATGATATTGCCTGGATGCGCATTGATTCCGACGGCGCCCTCTGGGCGATTAACCCGGAGACCGGTTTCTTCGGAGTCGCCCCCGGCACAAATTCAATCTCTAACCCTAATATGGTGGAGACGATAAAAAAAGACACCATTTACACTAATGTGCTTTTAAAGCCCGACGGCACAGTCTGGTGGGAGGGCGCTGACGGCAAAGCGCCGGAGAAAGGCATTGACTGGCAGGGCAGGCCGTGGCAAGCGGGCAGCAAAGACAGTTATGGCAAACCTATTTTAGGCGCGCACCCCAACAGCCGCTTTACCGCGCCCATTATAAACTGTCCTTCGGCGTCATTTCGTTTAGAGCAGCACCACGGGGTCCCGATATCCGCCATCATCTTTGGCGGCCGCAGGCAGCACTTGACGCCGTTAGTTTACGAGGCATTCAACTGGCAGCATGGGGTATTCGTCGGCGCAACCATGGCCTCTGAACGCACCGCAGCGCAGGTAGGCGCCGTTGGAGAAGTGCGGCGCGACCCTATGGCCATGCTTCCTTTTTGCGGTTACAATATGGGCGATTATTTCCGGCATTGGCTTAACATAGGTAAGAGTATGCACAGGCCCCCAAAGATTTTTCACGTTAACTGGTTCAGGGCCGACAATAAAGGTAAATTTTTATGGCCGGGCTTCGGGGAAAATCTGCGCGTATTAGAATGGATATTAAACCGCTGCAACGGCAAGGTGGGCGCATTAGAGACGCCCGTCGGATATATTCCTTATGATTCGGACATTGACTTGACCGGTTTGGAGATGCCGCGGGAAGCTCTAAAAAAAATACTTGCCGTAAATAAAGAGGATTGGGCCGGGGAATTAAAAGACACCAAGAACTTTTTTAAAAAGTTCAAAAAAAACCTGCCGCAGGAATTATGGTTTGAATACGAGGAGTTATCGCGCCGCCTAAAAACCGATGGATAAGAACGTCGTTCTTAAAACGGATTTCAGGGGCCTGAAATTGTTCAGGCGCGGCAAGGTCAGGGATGTTTATGACTTGGGCGATAAGCTCCTCATCATTTCCACCGACAGGATATCCTGCTTTGACGTAGTTTTACCATCCGCCATACCCGGCAAAGGCAGGGTACTCACCGCTTTATCATGTTTCTGGTTTGATTTCATCAGGGATATCACTCCGCATCATTTACTTACCGCAGAGACGGACAAATACCCCGCGCAATTAAAAAAATACGTTCAAATTTTACGCGGCCGTTCAATGATAGTCGTAAAGACAAAGCCGCTGCCGGTGGAGTGTGTGGTAAGGGGGTATTTATCCGGTTCAGGGTGGAAAGAATATCAAGAGAAACAGTCTGTATGCGGAATAAAATTACCCGCCGGCCTTAAAGAGTCGGATAAACTCCCCGAGGCTTTATTCACTCCTTCTACCAAGGCAAACGTCGGCCACGATATGAATGTTGAGCAGGGATACGTCGAAAAGGCGGTAGGCAAAAATATCGCCGATGAATTACGCCGCCTAAGCATTGCAATCTACAAAAAGGCAGCCGCCTACGCGCTGGAGCGCGGCATTATCATTGCCGACACGAAGTTCGAATTCGGGATGGATAAGGATAAAATTATTTTGATTGATGAAGTGCTCACCCCCGATTCATCCCGTTTTTGGCCAAAGGATGAATATACGCCGGGAAGGCCGTGCCCGAGTTTTGACAAGCAGTTTGTCAGGGATTATCTGGAAACGTTGCGCTGGGATAAAACTCCGCCGGGGCCGGAGTTGCCGGAAGACGTTATCGCTAAAACCACCCGGAAATATCTCGATGCCTACAAGAGATTAACCGGCAAGGAATTATCCTCTTAAGATGAAGATATTTAAACAGGTATTGGGGATGGTCTTAAGGCTGGCGGCAAGCGTGGTTTTACTGATTTTGCTTTTTAAGTTTCAAAAGGTAGATGTCGGCAGGCTTATAGAAAATATCCGGCTGGCTGACCGGGGGTTTTTAATCGCGGCGTTTTTAGTCAATCTTGCCGCCTATTCTCTCTGCCTTTGGCGCTGGAGGATGCTATTGAAGGCGCTTGACATCCATTTGCCTTTAAAAAGGATAATCATTTCTTTTTCCGGCGGGATATTTTTTAGTTCCCTGCTTCCTTCCACAATAGGGGGGGATGTGGTGCGCACCGTCGATTTAGCCGCGCATACAAAAAGGGCAAAAGAGGTGCTTACCACTGTCTTTTTGGACCGGCTCAGCGGCTGTGTGGGGATGGCTATCGTGGCGATAGCAGCGCTCATCTTTGGCTGGAGGTTTATCCACGACAGGAGCGTGCTATTTACCGTCGCGGCAATAACGGCAATTATGTTTTTTGTTTTATTCGTATTGTTCAATAATTTTCTTTTTTCCAAAATCAATAAATTTTTGCACTCCCCTAATGCCGGCAGGTTCCGGAAGGCATTAAAGGGCCTGCACGAGGAAATATATTATTTTAAGCGCAACAAAAAGATTATGTTTAAGAACCTTTTTTTATCCGTCTTTATCCAGCTTGGCGGGCCGCTGTCTTTTTATGTCACCGCGCTTTCCCTGGGTCAAAAGATAAACCCGATTTATTTTCTTATATTCCTGCCGATTATCGGGGCGATTACGTTGCTGCCCATCTCTATCGGGGGCCTTGGCCTGCGGGAGAATATCACCGTTTTTTTCTTTACTAAAATCGGGATGTCCGCCGAGTTAGCCGCGGCGATGTCCTTTATCAATTCCATCATCATCCTGATTTTAGCGGCCATCGGAGGCGTTATTTATGTCCTTACGCTTCATCATAGACGGATACAACCTGCTCAAACACCCGCTGGTAGCGCCGGAAACTAAAAAAGCCAAAGACCCCGGCGCCGCAATCGTCAATCTTATAAAATTCAATAACCTCTCCGGAAGTGCCAATAATAACGTCATAATCGTATTCGACGGTTACTCGGGCGGAGAAACCGTTTGCTGCCGCGCGCAAAACTTTCAGGTTGTTTTTTCCGAAGAACAATCCGCCGACGATAGAATCAGGCAGATACTGGAGAAGTCAGGCGGTAAAAATACGCTCGTGGTCTCGGACGACAACCAAGTACGGCTCTGCGCGCGCCTGTTTAAGGCGCGGGATTTGCCTATTAAAGAGTTTATCCGGCATAAAGAGGCTAAATTAAGAAAATCCGCCTCCGCCGCCTTGAAGCCGGAGGTCACCTATGCCCAGATGCATAAGATAAATACGGAATTAAGGAAACTCTGGTTGGGTGAATAAATTTTCACTTGACATAACCCAAGATTTATGATAGAGTTAGCGATAATCATTTATCTTTTTATATAAAGGGTCGACAATAACAAAAAGGAGGAGGTGCAGATGAGCAGTTGGCAGGTAGTTTTATTGGAACCAGCCAGGACAGTGCTGGCGCAAATCGGCCAGTTCCTGGTGAACGTGCTTTTAGTGATTATCATACTGATTATCGGCTGGATTATTTCCAAGATGATCAGGACGTTCGTCACTAAGGGCCTAAGGATGATAAAACTTGACGAACTCTCAGAACGCATCGAATTGGACAGTCTGCTGGAAAAAGGAGGGATTGGCTATTCCCTTTCTGAACTATTAGGAGTGGTTGCTTATTGGCTGGCGCTTTTGATTTCGTTTATGGTTGCTGTCAATTCCATAGGCCTAAGCGTTGCCGCCGATTTGCTGGAAAAGATCGTAGCCTATGTGCCAAAGGTTGTATCGGCGATGTTCATCCTGGTGTTGGGTATGTTTATCGCCACCCTATTGCGCAACATAACCCAGACTACAGCCAGTAATGCCGGCTTAAGACAGGGTAAGCTTTTGAGCAAATTGGTGGTGATAGTGGTCAATGCCTTCGCGATTCTGGTAGCGTTGGAACAATTGGGAGTAGGCAGGCTTGTTACCCAATTGACGCTGAATATATTGTTGGGCTCCGTAGGGTTAGCTTTGGCTTTGGCTTTCGGATTGGGCTGTAAGGATATCGCCGCAAAAATAATGGTGGAGTTTCTGGAAAAGACAAAGTCAAAGAAGTAAAGGCATCTGCATATAATAAAAAAGGGCAGCGCGCAATAAAGCGTTGCCCTTTTTATATTCTTAAAACTACTTTTTTGCCTTTCCCTGGTTGGCGACTTCACCGATGGCCTTCTTGATTTTTTCCGGGTCGCCGAGATAGTAATGTTTTAGGGGTTTTAAGTCGGCTTTAAGTTCGTAGACCAGAGGTATACCGGTGGGGATATTCAGCGCGACTATTTCTTTGTCAGATACGTTATCCAGATATTTCACCAGCGCACGCAGGCTGTTGCCGTGGGCGGCGATAAGGACTCTTTTACCGGATTTTATCGCCGGGGCGATATCGCTGTGCCAATATGGAAGAAAGCGCGTCACTGTATCCTTCAGACACTCTGTTGCCGGGATATCTTTTGGGTTAAGTTCTTTGTAGCGCCGGTCATGCCCGGGCCAGCGTTCGTCGCTTTTATCCAGGGCGGGGGGCTGCACATCGTAGCTTCTGCGCCAGATCAACACTTGTTCGTCTCCGTATTCTTTAGCCACTTCCGCCTTATTAAGCCCTTGCAGCGTCCCGTAATGCCTCTCGTTAAGGCGCCAGGAGCGGTAAACCGGTATCCACATCAGGTCCATTTCATCCATAGCAATCCAGAGGGTGCGGATGGCCCTTTTTAATACGGAGGTAAAGGCGACATCAAAGGCGAAGCCTTCTTTTTTTAATACCTGTCCCGACTCATGGGCTTCTTGAATCCCCCTTTCAGAAAGGTCGACGTCGGTCCATCCGGTAAAACGGTTTTCCTTATTCCAAGCGCTTTCGCCGTGCCGCAATAATACTAATTTGATGTTTCCCATTTTGATGTTTCCCATGTTTTTGTCACTCCTTTTGGTATTCATTCTAACATTATTATGCCTTTTTGCAATATGAGATATATGTTATAATAAGATTTTATAATTATCAATATCTTTTGGCAGCTTATGCGCAAGGGTAATAAAAAAAGAACCAGAATAATAATGGTGCAGGGGACCGGCTCTTATGTAGGTAAGAGCGTTATCGTCAGCGCCTTATGCAGGATTTTTAAGCAGGACGGTTTGCGCGTCGCGCCTTTTAAGGCCCAGAATATGGCGCTTAACTCTTTTGTAACCAGGGATGGCGGCGAGATAGGCAGGGCGCAGGCGACCCAAGCGGAGGCCTGCGGGATTGAGCCGGCCGTGGATATGAATCCCATTCTTTTGAAGCCCTCCGGAGACGTAAAGGCGCAGGTAATCCTTAGGGGCAGGCCGATCGGCAATATGAGCGGGAGGGAGTATTACCGGCACCGGGCGCGCCTTCTTAAGGCGATCAGGGAATCATTCGAGCGGTTAAAAAATGACTATGAGGTTATAGTGATAGAGGGGGCCGGCAGCCCCGCCGAGGTCAATCTGCGAAAAAACGATTTAGTCAATATGAAAATGGCGGAGATTGCCGACTGTCCGGTTGTTCTTGCCGGAGATATAAATGCCGGAGGCGTTTTTGCGTCGCTGGTGGGAACGCTGGAGCTGCTCACCCCCGCAGAACGCAGGCGGGTAAAAGGGTTCATCATCAACAAATTCCGCGGTGATATCGGTATTTTAAAACCGGGCCTTGACTTTTTAGAGAAAAAGACCGGCAGGCCGGTCCTGGGCGTTATCCCTTATTCCTATGATATCGGCATTCCGGAGGAGGACTCCATCGCCAGGGAAAGGTATTCTCTGTTCGATAAAGAGCCGAAGCAGGAGAAGATAAATATCGAAGTCTTGTATTTGCCCCACATCTCCAATTTTACCGATTTCGATCCCCTGGAGAAAGAGGCGGGGATACATCTGCGTTATATCGTCCCGGGAGCGCGGCTTGGCAAGCCCGACGTAATCATTATTCCGGGGAGCAAAAATACGATTGACGACTTATTATATCTAAAAAAAAGCGGGTTGGCAGAGGCAGTTATCGATAAGGTCAATTCAGGGATCGCCCTGGTAGGCATCTGCGGCGGCTACCAGATGTTAGGCAAAAAGATAAGTGATCCCGCCGGAATGGAGAGCCGGCGTAAGAGCGTGACAGGGCTGGGGCTTCTTCCTTTGGAGACTGTTATTCTGAAAGTAAAGCTGACTCATCAAGTCCAGGCGCAGGATTTACTTTTTAATAGCGGCGCAATCAATGGTTATGAGATACATATGGGAAGTACCCGCATTTTGGGACCTTTAGAGCCGGTTTTTAAGATAACTTCGCGTTCAGGGAAGCCGGTCGATATAGCTGACGGCGCCGTATCCAAAAACGGCAGAATTTGGGGCAGTTATCTTCACGGCCTTTTCGAAAACGACGCTTTCCGGCGCAGGTTTCTGGGTTCCTTGTCGAAGAATAAGGCCGGCAAAGACTTGTCCGCCGGTTCTTATCTCCAGGCCAAAGAGAAGGATTACGACAGGCTTGCGGATCTGGCAAGAAAGAGCCTGGACCTGCGTAAAATATATGCCCTGTTAGTGTAACTGTATTTAGTTCCCAGCATTCCTGAAGAGCGTCAGACAGATCTTAAAAAGCTGGGTTTGAATGAGCGCCAGATTGAAGCGTTGCGGTTGATGGTGAATGAAAAAATATCTTTTTCTAATAAATTATACCGTAAACACTTTAATGTAAGTAATCAAACTTTCGTTAGAGATATGAATCTAATGAATGAAATTGGACAGGTTCAATCTATCGGTAAGGGGTGCGCCTTAAGATACGTATCCAATTGGATATTTCAGACGTTGGACGATTGGCTAAAGAGGATAGATAAACAAAAACTCAATATGAACTACTGGTAGACATCGGATTATCACTTTTCACACTTCAATGATCGTGAACCTTAACGTTGAGGTGTGGAATTATTATCCGATTTCATTTGAGGAGATTAGCGTTGCTGTTTCCTTGTTTTTGAAAGAAGAGAAGAAAGCTGTCGCTCAAGGGGACGCGAAGGGAGCATCGTGATGACAAAAAAATGCAAAAAATGTAAGGTTCCACTGGAAGGGTTCTTGTATCGGCTAATCGCGGCAAAACTGTTCGGCGTGCGTCCGTCACTCAAAGATCCCGAGCTGTGCAATAAGTACGAGGGGAAAAATTAAGTGATATGTCCCCAGAATTACAGAATTACCCGGAATTACCCAGAATTGAAGCCCATGCGGGATTATAAAGACTGGTTGGTGTTTACGGACGAGGGTATTGCTAAGATTAAAGAGTGGCGGGAGACACTGAAAGAAGAATGAGGAATGGATGCCCGCTTTCGCGGGCATGACAAAAGCATGCGCTGGGACGCATTTTAAAACTGTCATTCCCGCGCAAGCGGGAATCCAAAAAAGCATGAAATCGTATTTCGTTTATATATTGGCAAACAAAAGGAACGGGACGCTTTATATTGGCGTTACGAATGATTTGGTCAGAAGAGTCTATGAGCATAAACAGGGCATGGTGGAAGGATTCACGAAGAAATACAGCGTCAAGCAATTGGTATTTTTTGAAGAGACGAACGACGTTGAGAGTGCGATAACCAGAGAGAAGCGATTGAAGAAGTGGAATCGCCGGTGGAAGATCGAATTGATCGAGAAGCAGAATCCGGATTGGAAAGATTTGTATAACGAAATTGCTGGTTAGTGGATCCCCGCTTTCGCGGGGATGACACTCTGGAAAAGGGAGCAAAATGGCAGAAAGAGAGCGAAACGACGCCCCATTCGACTTCGTTCAGGGGCGTCCTGAGCAAGGCGGAGCCGCGTCGAAGGACGCCAATACAGACAAATCCGAGGGCCCGCTTCGACGAAGCGACAAGCAGGGTCATGGAAAGCGTATACTTTTGCGCACCTTCGGATGTCAGATGAACGTCCGCGATTCGGAGGTTGTCTGCGGGCTTTTGGATAAGGCAGGATACCGTATGACTGAGGATGAGGATGGCGCTGATGTCATTATCTTCAATACCTGCTCCGTGCGCCAGCACGCGGAGGACAGGGTCTGGAGCGCGATAGGTAATCTTACGAGGGTGCGTAAGCGTAAGGCAACGGTAAACGAACGACGAGCGACGAACGACGAACGACGAACGACGAATAACGAACAGCCAATTATTGGCATTGTCGGATGTATGGCCAATTGTTACCGCGATGAGATATTCAGGCGCGCCCCGGCGGTAGACTTTGTAGTCGGCACGCGCGATATCGCGAAAATCCCGCAGATTATCGACAATTTAGGCGGGAAAAAGGGGACAGTCCCCTTTGGGGACAGTCCCCTTTTCCTGCGCAAGCTCTGGGAGACCGATGCAGAAGCGCGCCCGGAGGAAATTTATCATACCGGTTTCCATCTGGATAAAGAGCATGCCCTTGTGGTGATAAGCGAAGGATGTGAGAATTTCTGCACTTATTGCGTTGTCCCTTATGTGCGTGGAAACTTGAGGCATAGGAATTATGAAGATATCCTGAGAGAAATTAGAGAAGCTGTTGACAGGGGAATAACCAAGGTTACGTTGTTGGGGCAAAATGTGAATGCGTATGGAAAAATGGGGACAGTCCCCAAAAAGCGGGGACAGTCCCCATTTTTTATTGAATTATTAGAAAAGGTTAATGCGATTAAGGGATTAAAAGAATTCAGCTTTATCACTTCGCACCCCAAAGATACATCCGTGGAATTGTTCAGGGCGATGGCCGATTGCGCCAAGCTTAAAAAATGCCTTCATCTCCCGGTGCAGTCGGGCTCTGATAAGATACTTAAAGCCATGAACCGCGGCTATAGCCGGAAATTCTACTTGGATTTAGCCGATAATTATCGTAAGATTGTCAAGAATGGAGTTTTGACTACCGACATCATCGTGGGGTTCCCCGGCGAGAGCGAAAAGGACTTTCAGGAGACGTACGATTTGATAAATGAAGTTAAATTTAACGCCGCTTATATCTTCAAGTATTCCCCCAGGCCGCATACCGCGGCAGCGGGTTTGAGCGACGATGTTCCGAAAGAGGAGAAGGAAAGGCGGCATCGGTTGATACTGGAACTGCAGAAGAAGATATCGCGAGGAAAGAAAGAATGAAAAGGCACAAGTTAAGACAATACAGTTTAATATGTTTTATACTGGTGCACTGGTGCACTGGTGCACTGGTGCTCCCTTCTTATGCTATGGATTTAGATAACATAAAAGTCGATATCTTAGAGGGAGACTATCAGTCTGCAATCAGCGAAGGCGAAAAGATAATGGCGGATACGCAGTATTCCCCCGATTTGGATGAATTATATTATCTCCTCGGTATAAGTTACCTGAAGCAGGGCAACTACCTGCGCGCATCCGATATCTTCGAGATAATCATCAAGGAGTTTAAAAACAGCAGGTTCAAGCAGGAGGCCGAGATCGGCCTGGGGGATTCCTATTTTCTTATGGGCGAATACGCTAAGGCAGAGGGTTTTTATAAGGATTTTCTCGGAAGTGGTTACGCAGGCAGTTTCAAGCCACAGGCGCTTTACAAAACAGCCTTGTGTGCAGTGAAATTGGGCAAGACAGACGAGGCAAAAGAGTATTTGGAAAAACTAAACCGCGAATACCCTTCTAATATCGATACCGCCGTCGATAAAGACCTAAGCGGCACAGGCGGCCGGCTCTATTACGCGGTGCAGGTGGGCGCTTTTTCAAACCCTGAAAATGCCGGGGGCCTTTTAGGGGAATTAACCCGCCGGGGGTATCCGGCGTATATCGAAGAAACCGGCTCTACGGGCGGCGGGATATCTTACCGGGTAAGAGTAGGCAGGGCGGCTCTGCGGCAGGAGGCCGAAACTGTAGAGCAGGCGCTTTCCTTAGACGGATACCCTGCAAAGATTGTCTCTTCGGAAAAATAAGAGTATGGATTTATTCAACCGTTACATCCAGAGGCGGGATTTTGTCTTTGTCTGCCTTATTTTTTTCTTCGCGCTCTTCTTCAGGGTGCTCTATTTCAAGGACTATGTTTTAACCCAGGTCTACCCGGTGATGTCTTTTTCGGACGCATATTTTTATTACCTTAGGGCCAATGATATCTTAAGCGGTGATTTTTTTAACGCGAAAGTATTCCTAAGTTGGCCGCTCTACAGCTATTTCCTGGCTTTGTTACTGAAGCTCTCCGGCAGCAGTATTTTTAGCGTATATCATTTACAGCTTGTCCTGGGGGCGTCGCAGTGCCTGCTGGTTTATTTTATCGCCAGGAAGATATTCAATGAATATGCGGGTTTCCTGGCGGGCTTAATTTGCGCCTTTTACGGCTGGTTTATATTTTATGACGGCCTGCTGATTTATACCTCTCTTTCCTTATTTTTGAACTCCGCGTTGTTATTGTACCTGTTGCTTATACAGGATAACCCGAACCGGAAAAACCTCTTTTTTGCCGGTATTATTTCGGGCCTCTGCGCCATCACCCAGGGCAAT
>Ga0172375_10007333_pt1 | contig 15142 bp, 16 predicted proteins | sample LakKiv1m_FD_114537 | JGI IMG/M metagenome (GOLD analysis project Ga0172375, IMG submission 114537) | Freshwater microbial communities from Kabuno Bay, South-Kivu, Congo - kab_092012_11.1m | ecosystem: Environmental > Aquatic > Freshwater > Lake | place: Democratic Republic of the Congo... | reverse complement strand
TGACAAGAGGGTTGTCTCATCCGGAGAAGGTCAGTTATTCATTAACTCTGCGAAAAGCTCGAAGATGGCACTGCTTCTTTGGTGCAAAAGTAGCACCTGCAAAATTCTTGTTGTTTTTATCGACGAAGCGACGTTCCCGTAAGGAACTCCCCCTTGTCGCTTTCAGAAGTAAACAAAGATAGAATTTTACCCTTTGGATGCTACTTTTGCACTTCACAAAGGTAAAGTATTACCCAAAGCAGTATAATTTAAAAACAATCAGAGTTTGTTCTTCTTATGCTTGTTCGGGTACAAAAAATATTAGCGGATAGAGGAATAGCTTCCAGAAGAAAATGTGAAGAGTTGGTTAAGTTAGGGAAGGTAAAAGTTAATGGACAGATGATTAAACTGGGAGATAAGGCTGATCCAGAAAAAGATAAAATTACGGTTGAAGGAAGAATAGTAAAGGTTCTCCCCAGAAAGGTCTATCTGATGATAAACAAACCCTGGGGAATCATCACTACCGTAAGCGAAGGTCACGGAATGAAAACTATCCTGGACCTCGTGCCTGCTCGAGAGAGAATCTTTCCAGTAGGGCGGTTAGACCGCTACTCTGACGGACTTCTACTGCTAACTAACGATGGAGAACTAACTCATAAACTAACTCATCCCTCATTTGGAGTAAGTAAAGTGTATGTGGTTAAACTTAACCGCCTCCTTCAAAAAGAAGATGTAGATAAAATCTTAGATATGGAGATCGATGACCGCAAAGTTCAAGTAGAAAAAATAAAGGTACTCGGACCTAACCGCTTAGAAATCCAAATTCATGAAGGAAGAAAACATATCGTACGCAGAATATTCGAAGAATTAGGTTATTTGGTAACTAAACTCACCAGGATCCAGTTTGGTCCCTTAAAGTTAGAAGAACTGAAAGTAGGACAGTGGCGCTACCTCGATGAAAAGGAGGTAGAACAACTGAAGAAAGTTTTAAAACCTACGAATAAAACTGGTTAACATATGGATCAACCAACTATTGAGAAGTACATTAAAGCAGGAAAAATTGCTGGAGAAGCTCTCCAGTACGGCCAATCTTTAATTAAATCTGGCGCTAAGGTTCGTGAAGTGTTAGAAAAAGTCGAAGAAAAAATTGTTCAAATGGGTGGCCAGCCGGCCTTTCCTGCGCAAATCTCTCTAAACGAGTTCGCTGCACATTCATGTTCCGACCTGCAAGATGCCACCATCTTAAGCGACCAAGTAGTTAAGTTAGATCTTGGAGTACATATTGACGGTTGTATTGCCGATACCGCTTTAACCATAGATTTGTCTGGAAAATACACTGACCTCGTTAAAGCTAGCAGAGAAGCTTTAAATAACGCTTTGAAAATTGCTGTTCCCGGAACCCCCTTAGGAGAAATAGGTAAAGTTATCCAAGAAACAATATCTTCTTACGGCTTTTCCCCGATAAAAAATCTTTCCGGGCATGGCTTAGGAAAATTTGAGATACATTCTTCTCCCTCCATCCCCAATTACGATAATGGCAATAAGAACGTCTTAAAAGAAGGAATGGTAATTGCCATTGAACCCTTTGCGTCTACTGGTTCGGGCATGGTGCAAGAAAGTTCTCCCGCCACGGTCTTTACCCTAACCAAAGATTCAGGGGTGCGTGATCCAATTACTAGAAACATACTAAAAGAAATCAAAACTTACCAAGGTTTGCCTTTCGCTAAACGCTGGCTGGAAGTAAAGTTTGGAAATAAAACTAACTTTGCGTTAAGACAACTAGATGCTGCAGAATGCCTTTATGCTCATCCTCCCCTGTTCGACACGGCCCGGGGCATGGTCAGTCAGATGGAACATTCAGTTATTGTAATGGAAAAGCCTATCGTGTTTACTCGGATATAATCACGAAGGGATTACTTAACCTCAAGAAGAGAGAAAAGCTTAAAAGTCTAAAGAATATCCTTTTCGTATGACGAATAAAGATCCAAACATACTTAACCCCTTAAATTCTTTAATAGAAAAATTAGAAGCGATTACTGAACACTTAATTTTTATGGATTTAGTAGCGGAGAATGTTCGTCAGGAATTACCGCTAACTGCGAAGAACAGTAAAAAGGTTAGAAGAATCATTCGCGGAGGATTTACTAGCCCCACTAATAGAAATTTACGTAAGCTTAACGCTCTTGTTCACGAAGTAGAAGGATTAATAGACTTTTATGGACAATACGGTGGAAGGATTACTCCTCATTCCTTATACCATCAACTAATAGAGTCATGGAAAAAAGAAAAGGCCAGAACGGCAAGAGTTTACCTCGGAGAAATTGACCGTTACCTTAGTTTTAACCAAGAAGGAAAAATTATCAAAGCCATAGCCGAAGAAAAATATGATTTTATAACTAAAGAAAACCTCAAAGACTTGCGAGATAAAATCGCGGGATTCATGGCTCTCATTAACGCATTGAAAAACAATGTGGAACATCTTAAGTCCAAATACGTCTATTTAGGAATAGATAAGACTGTGTTTTAGGATATTACTTAACTTCGATCTTTGTTCCTCTTAAGTACAACTTGTCTATTCCCTCTTCAGGATCGGGTCTAGTTTCATATCTTTTCTCCGGTATCTCTTGAGAACATTGCTCGTCCAGAGAGAGCACGCTTTTACGTCTCCCTTCCTCTCGAACCAAATAGTTAAGAACATCATTTAAAGTTGAAAACTCTCGAGTTTGACGCGGATGATAATCTTTAGAAGAATTGGGATTTAAACAATAGCGTTGATATCGCCTAGAATAAAACAAGCTCATCTCTTTGGTCATATAGAAAGTAGATCTGCTACGAGTTTAAAAGTATTTAGGGTCTAAAAACCATGAATTAAGAGGTGAGCCAGTATCGTTTGAGCCAAGGTATGCCAAAATAAGATACTAAGGCCACCACAATTAAAACGATCCAAAAGAAGATCCAGGAAGTAACCCGAAAAGCTACCAAAAGCATGTTTAAAATCAAGACCAGTCCAAAGAATATCCCCATCATCTTCAATTTATTTTCTGGTTTCATAATTTCTTCAGCCTCTTTACTACCTCATTAACACTCAACAGTTCTTGTTTACCCGAACGCATATCACGCAATAGCAGTTTCTTTTGCTTTAACTCGTCACCTCCTAAAATCAAAGCATAAGGTATACTTAAAGTGTTGACATACTCTAAATTCTTACCCATCCCTTTACCGTTAAGGTCCATATCTACGGAAATACCTTTACTGCGCAATTGTTGGATTATCTTCAGTGATTCTTTCACGGTCTGAATTGGAATTAAGTACGCTCGAGCAGGGGTCTTTTCCGTGAAGTCTTGTTTAGCTCGAATTACATCTAATATGGTGGATAAACCAAAAGCAATTCCTACTGCCGAAATTTCTCTGCCCCCACCAGCAAATTTGCCGATCATCTCATCGTATCTGCCCCCGCCGGCGATGGAAGAAGTCACTGGACTATTCAAAGCAAATACTTCAAACACTGTTCCAGTATAATAACCCAACCCTCGAGCTAGAGAAACTTCAAACTCGGCACACTTAATTTTCATCTGTTTAAGGTAAGCAAACAACTCTTCTAATTCTTTAATCCCTTCCAATGCTTCCGGATTGGTCAATTTATTCTTCAACTCTTTTAGGGTAACTTTTTCTTTAACTATTTCAAACAAAGAAATAATTTCTTCTGAAGAGTATCCTTTTTGTTGCAGTTCTTCTGTGACCCCCTTAATCCCAATCTTCTCTAGTTTATCTAAAGCAATAATCGCGGGTTCCTTACCCTTAATCTCGCACTGATCCAAGATGCCGTTAAGTAATTTACGATTGTTAATCTTTATGACTACTTCTATTCCCAATTTTTTAAAAGTGGATCCTACCAAGGCCATCTGTTCTGCTTCTGCCAGCATGGACTTTACCCCTACCGTGTCGATATCACATTGCCAGAACTGACGATAACGACCAAGTTTAATCGGACCGTCTCTAAACACGGGGCCCATCTCATAACGTTTGAAAGGTAACTTTAAGGTTGGATTCATGGCCACATAACGACTAAGTGGCACGGTTAAATCAAAACGTAAAGCTAAATCTCTGTTACCTTGATCTTTAAGTTTGAAAGCTTCTTTAAGGGCATCAGACTCTTCTCCCGCTCCACCTTTAGCCATCAGAGTTTCCAGACGTTCGATGATGGGCGTTTCTAAAGGTACAAAACCATAGAGTTCGAAAACTTCTCGAAGAGTGTTAAGTAATTTGTTCATGACAATTTTTTCTTCGGGGGGGATGTCCCTTACCCCTTTAGCTAGCTGCATTTCCATCTTAGTTACCTTTTATTTTCTTTGAGTTTATTAAGCTTTTCTTGAGCTAAACGAAGAGACAATTCAACTGCTTCATCCGCCGTCTCGACTAAGTATTGGGGATATTTTGAATCAACCTTAAAAAACAACTTTTCCAAAATACCATCACTTATTCCCTTGATTAAAATTAAAGGAATCTTGTAGCGGTAGGCAATGGCTAATTCGGCTAAAGTTCCAGCGTCTCCTGGAAAGACAATAATCACATCACTACTAAGAATTCCAGCAAAGAGATAATCTCCCACGTTAATGGGCGTGCAAACTTCAACAGTGGTGAAATCTACGGAAGAGCCTCTTTCTGGTCCGGGAGTGGCAAGAGTAATTCCGCCAGATTCAAAAGCTCCTCGGCTGGCTGCTTCAGCCACTCCAGAACATCCTCCTGTAACTAAAACTGCTCCTTCTTGAGCCAATTTTTGACCTAAAGAATAAGAAAAAGAAAAAAATAATTCTTTCTTTTCTTCGGGTAGATTCATTTCTTCTGGTCCAATAATCCCTATTTGTAATTTTCTCATTTTATCTCACTCCATATTCTAATAAAAATCTCCGGGGATTTCTCCTAAGCAGATCTATTGGTTCTCGATTAACCCCATTCAACAGAGAACAAATTTCCCGGGCTCTTTCCTGGCCACCAAATTTTTTAGCCAGATAGGCCTCACTGTAATCTCCTTTATCGACGGCTTTGGTCAGAAGATAACGTAAAGAAAGAATAGCAGGCTTACGATTAGACTTATTCTCGTCGACCAAACCATTGACAAATTGTCCGCAATAGAGTCTCTTCGTATTAGGCAAAGTTGATCCTTCTCTAAAGCGGTATCCTTCTTTTCCTTTAGGAACATTGGCGCTGGCCATCAAACAAACCACTTCTGTGGGTACAGAATATTCTATTAAGAGAGTGTTCAAGGTCTGACCGCTAGCTAAGATGTCGTCCAGTATCAATTCAGGAGAATTTTTTGGTTTTTGTTCCAGGAAACAAGATGGTCTTCCTTCAAAATATTCACGATTAACTTTAATTATTTCCTGAAGACTTCCAGAATATCCTGACTTTTTCAGAAACAAATAGCTTAGAACGCCCCCTCCGTCTAAAACCGTTAGCTTATCGGTTACCGGAAGAATCTCAACCAGAGATTGAGCTAATTCTTCGGCCTTGAAGACAAAAGTTGGTGAATTGTTCTCGGACAAGGTCTTTAACAAATCGGAAGGACAATTCATGCCCAAAGAGGTGACGTCATCAAAAACAAATAACGTTCCAATTTCCGAATATTCTCTACCAAAGGGAACTTTAACAGAACCTTTTCTTAGTGATTCACTCAAATATTTGTCACTATATCTTGGCTGACCAATGACGACAATCAGCACTATCTCGTGCTTTAACCTCAATGTTTTTTTCTTGTTTTGTCATTTTTCTTTATCTCCACGTTTTAAGCTCGCCAGCTTATAGTCTTATTTTATGGTTGAATAGAATGCTCTAGATAAAAGTCTAGAGCTTAGCAATGATAATGAACAGAAACAAAACCATCTAACATTAAATCTCTAAAAGAAAAGAGAGCGGGTGAGGGGAGTTGAACCCCCTTCTGAGGTTGACTGCAGAAATTTCCACAGACCTCCATACTGACCGTTATACGACACCCGCCATAAGCGTTAGAAATAGCATTAACTGCACTTGATTTAAAAAACTTCTTATTAGAGTTGGAACTAGAGAAATTGAGATTACTCTCGATGACGACAATCAACTCTGTTAATCATAATAGCTAGAAATATAGCAACTATTTAAATGTTTTCTTTTTAGTACTGGAGAATAATAAAATTTATAAACTGCTTGTCGTGGTAATAATAAACGATGAGCCGATTACTCCAAGAAGTTGATATTTTAGACCGGGAGAGGATTAAAAAAGCTTATGAGATTAATCCTCATCCCTCTTTAGAACGTACTGCTGACAATTTTTTATTAAATATGGCTTTTAGGGTTTATACTGAATACTGCTTATGTTCTCCAGGTATAAGTCACGAGTTGTATCAAGGAAGATTCTTTAAAGAATTCTTAGACCAAGAAACCCATTATGCTTTAGAAAGAGCAGGATTTAAGTGGTTACCTTCAGAAGATTTTAATCTTAAGACTGGATCTCCGATAGTTCCTGGAAGATTTGAAGGTCTAACCTCTGAACAATATCACGAAGTGAGAGAACAAGTTATTGATGCTTGGGTAAAATATTCAATTGATTATTTCACGGAATTTAAAAAAGGATTCCCAAACAGGAATATTAGAACTTCTCTTAAAGATTTGATTCAATAACTAGATCATCAACACTTTCTGTTTTCTTTTAACCCGAACTTTTAATTTCTGGCTATAACCGATAAAATCTCCCCCCACTTGAATAGGAAAAGGAACATCGCTAGTAATCGTTACTTCCTTACCAGAGAAAGAAAACAGGGGAGGATAATCTAAATGTAAAGGTACCAGTAACAATAAGGACCATACCCTTAAGAATTTGTTGAATAGACGTGCTCCTTTATTAACTACACCTTGAGCATAGACTAGTCCATCGTTAGGGTTGGTGTGAAGCATGGAACGCAAACCGTAACCATAATATGGAACTTTGCCCAGGATAAGGTTAACACAGTTCTCCCAGTTAATCTTTTTTCCGTCCACGGTGATGTTTAAATCGTAGTCTGCTCTGGTTCTGGTTACTCCCTTAACACAAGCACTGAAGTAATCAGAAAATCCACGAACGGTTCTCTTTTTGACCAAACGCATAACTTCAGCATCTACGCCGATTGCCAGAAAGGTGGTTTCCTTCTTCCCCTTATCCCACTCGATCTCTAAGATGTCTAATTCTGCTTCTTTGAAATTAAATTTAGATTTAAGATAAACAAAACCTTTCCCTTTATAAAAATAAGAATAAAAGGCGTTACCTGCACCCAAGGGGAAGAATCCTAAAACCTTATTCTTAAAAGAAGGATAATTTAAGGCACTTTCAAATGAGCCATCTCCGCCCGCGATAATTATCTGCTTATGTTTATGGACCTCTTTTTTAACTTCGTCGTACATCCCCGCGTCGGGAGAAATGTAAACCAATTCAGCTTTTCTTTTCTTGGCAAATAATCCCAACAACTTACGACGATACATATCATGATATCCTCGTGCCTTTTTATTTGCTAAGATTAATAGATTATCCGTATCTACTCTAATACCCATCTCTTTCTTCTCCCGAATCGCTTGTCGGCATTTAAATAGATAATTAATCATAGAAAAGAGAGCCAGAAGTACAGCTATCCACGTAATGAGGAAAATGAAAGAATCTAACCCTTCAATCACTCCGGTATTTTCATAGCCATCATAGATTAAGTGATCTTTCCAAAGCAAGAGAAAGATTAATCCGAACTGGAATACTGTCTTGATTTTCCCAAAAATATCTGCGGAGATGATCGCATCATAACGAGCTCCAATGGTTCGTATCCCGTTGATTACAAAGTCTCGCAAGATAAAGATAAGTAAAGGTAAAAGAGCAAACTCCCCTCGGGCTAAAAAGATGACCAAGAGACAAATTACTACAATTTTGTCTGAAAGAGGATCTAAAAAAGAGCCCGCTTCAGTAACTTCATTCCTTCTTCTGGCAATATACCCATCAAGAAAATCGCTTACCGCAATGAAGATAAACAAGACTACGGCCAGCAAAGAGTAGGCCCAGGTCTCTTGATAAATGGCATAGATAACTATGGGCAATAAAGCTATTCTTAACCTAGTGATAGTATTAGCAAGACCCATATCTTGACCTATTTAAGGGGGAGGAATAAAAAGGTTTTGGAAGAAATCTCAGGTTCTTTTATTTAGAGGATTATATCCATATTTAACAACAAAAAAGATAAAAGTTAAAATTAAAGAATAAATAATTATTTCTCCGTAAGTTATCTGTCTTGTTTTAATATTATCCCTAAGATTAAACTTAAAAAGGCGACCAATCCCACTAAAAATAAGAAGGTATAGAAAAAAGATAAACCTTTGAAAATAAATAGTTTAGTTCTCATTAGATATTCTTGCAAGACTAAAACTTTATTCCATCATCCCGTTAGGGGGCATGCCCATGGAAGGAGCAGCTTTTCCCCCTAAAATAACGTCATCGATCCTTAAGATCATTTCCGCTACTTCTGCTGCAGAGCTGAGAGCTTGAGTCTTGATCTTTAATGGTTCGATCACTCCCGACTTCCAAGCGTCCATCACTTCTCCACTAAACACGTCAATACCGGCCCATTTATGTCCTCGTTCATGCTCCAAACGTAATTTAGCTAAAACGTCTAAAGGGTCCAAGCCAGCATTCTCGGTCAAAGTACGAGGGATAATCTCTAAAGCTTCAGCGAAAGCTTGCACTGCTAACTGTTCTCTTCCTTGCAATGTTTTAGCATAACCCTTTATCTCTTTAGCCAGTTCCATCTCTGCTGCTCCCGCTCCCGCCACCACTTTTCCTTCTCTTAAAGAAGCAGCAAGATCACCTACAGCATCAGTAACGGCACGTTTAATCTCCTCAGCGACATGCTCAGTTCCGCCACGAATAAGTAAGGTCATAGCTTGTGGATTTTTACACTTCTCTACGAAAATCATTTCATCATCGTTCAAGTGAGCTTCTCGTACCAAACCAGCAAATCCAAGATCTTCTGAACTTAACTCTTTCCAGCTGCTGATGATTTTTGCTCCTGTTGCTCGAGCCAGTTTTTCTATATCACTTTTAGTTACTCTGCGTACAGCGAGTATTTTCTCTTTAGCTAAAAAATGCTGAGCCAGATCATCAATCCCTTTCTGACAGAATAAAGTAGTAGCTCCAGAAGATTTAATCTTGTTAACCATCTCTCTTAAAGTTCTCTCTTCTTGTTCTAAGAATAAGTTCAGTTGGTTCGGATCAGTTATTTGGATCTTAGCATCGATTTCCGTATTCTTTATCTCTAACGCTGCATCTAACAGGGCCACTTTAGCGTTCTCTATCTTCTTAGGCATAGCCGGATGCACCACTTCTTTGTCCAAAACTATACCTTCCACCAGCTCACTATTGTCTGTGCTCTGTCCCACTTGGCGTTCGATTTTGATATCGTTAATGTCTACGATGATTCTATCTTGAACTTGTTGAGCAATCCCTTTTACTGCCTTAACAATTAATCGGGAAAGAACTTCTTTGTTGGCTTCTGCTCCTTTCCCAGTCATAGCCGTTTCCGCAATTTGAAGGAGGGTTTTCTCGTCATGTAAAGACAGAGGTTCAGCCATTCTTTGCAATATTTTCTGTGCTTCCACTTCCGCTAGCCGATATCCTTTAGCTAAAACAGTAGGATGAATATTTTGATCCAGAAGGTCTTCTGCTTTCTTAAGCAATTCTCCGGCGATAACTACTGCCGTTGTAGTGCCATCACCTACAGCTTCTTCTTGGGTCTTGGCTACTTCCACTACCATCTTAGCAGCAGGATGTTCAATCTGCATTTCTTTGAGAATGGTTACTCCATCATTGGTAACAATGACGTCGCCCATAGAATCAACTATCATCTTGTCCATACCTTTAGGACCAAGAGTAGTCCTTACCGTCTGGGCCACAGCTTTAGCTGCTGCAATATTATTTCTTTGCGCATCCTTACCGGTAGTTCTTTTGGTGTCTTCCGGTAAGATGAAGATAGGTTGAATGTTACTGTTGTTGTTCATATTTAATCTGCCTCATATTTTGATTTTAATTGACGTACTTTTTCTCCGAGATCGCTGTCCATCCATTCTCGAGCCTTAGTCACGGTTTTGACTCTGCCATGAACCATATGCGAAAAGTAATACTCGGAGAACTTTTCTGCAACAAAGCGCGGTGCTACTTCCCTTTCTAATTCTCCGCCTTTAGATCGAACATATTTCCCTTCGCAAGTTAAGAAGTATTGGGCTTCGCGAAAATATTTGGGAGTAAGCTCTAATCGTTGGCTAGCCATAGTTTCCGCCGGATCGGTGTAACCGGATATAATCTGCAAAAGTGAATGGTCTTGTTGATATCCTTCTAATACTGCTTCCATTCCGGCGATAATTCTTTCTCTGTGAACCATTTAATCCCCCTTAAAGATAATTACTTCAGGATAAGCTATTTTTATAAAGATTATGGAAGAAAAAGGGATCTTACCTTTACAGCATAATAATCTTTATTAAGCCACTTCTATCAATTAAGATTAAATCTAAGAGAGGTTGATATTCCATGTCTAGCATCGTTTTTTTAGGTACATCCGGTGGAAATGCTGTTAGTAAGCAGATCCAATCCGCAGGAGGAATCATTGTTCAGGTAGAAGAATTACAGTTCCATCTAGATCCCGGGCCGGGTGCTTTAAGTAAAGCTAAAGAGTATGGAATTAATTTAAACCGCACTACTGCAGTTCTAGTTTCTCATAATCATATCAATCATTGCAGCGAGCTTAACCCGGTTATTGATGCCATGACTTATTGTGGGATGGACCATCGAGGAATGGTTCTGGCTAGTAAATCCGTCGTTCTGGGCAATGAAGAAATGTCTCCTGCTTTAACTAAACACCATGCGATTATGCCAGAAAAGGTTATTCCGATGGAAAAGAATCATAAAGTGGGAATAGATATGGTAGAGATTCATGCTCTTTCTGCTGAACATCCTGACCCTAGCGCTATCGGGTTCAAATTTCTTTGTCCGAAATTCGTTTTAAGTTATACCGGAGATACTAAAGTAACATCTCAGTTACTGCAAGAGCTAAGCGGTACGGACATTTTAATTCTAAACGTTCCTTATCCAGGAAACAAGGGAGAAGGAATGAACCTAGACACTGAATCGGCTATAAAGATTGTCGATGTAGTTAAACCGAAAGTAGCGGTACTGACTCATTTCGGGTTTGAGATGTATAAAGCGGGAATTTTAGAAGAAGCTAGAGAAATACAAAGGGCGACGGGCATTCCTACTGTAGCTGCAAAAGATGGCTTGTTGATTTATCCAGAAAGTTATACTAATAAGAGTCCGGTGAAGGGATTTTAAATCAGACTAATCAACCACACTACCGCCAACCCCATAAAACATCCGGCAGAAATGAAAGGCATGGCCGGATAGAACTTATCTTTCTTCGCCATAAATAACAGTCCAGCTAATCCTCCTAAAGCGAAGAGGGGGATGATTAAAGCTTGCCATAATCCCATTTCCTTTAACACCACTCCGGCAAACAGTAAAGGAAATCCAATATCTCCTCCACCAAGTAAAGCAATTCTTCCTGCTACTTCGGGTAATTTATGCTTTGTCTTAACTTTCTTCTTCAGAGAATAAGGAATCAACAAACCAGCAAAAACTTTTGATTTAGTTTGTGATTGAGCTAAAGTAATCATGTGCTTAGATTTCCATACGGCATAAGCATCGTAAAGCGCAACCATAATTAATAATACACTAATTGACCATAAATTAAATATGGGCACGAAAATTGCCGCTAACCCTCCGTAAGTAAAGATCTCGGTGAAATTCTGCACCCAAAAATTAGGCCAGAATATCTTCCATAGAGCTAGAGCTAGAGCCAGGAATAAAGCAATTCTTAAAGTGATGAAAGCATTGAAAGCCACACTCAAGGTAAGAAAGACTGCGGCAAAAAACCATATCTTCCAGACCCAATCTAGTTTGTACTTAATTAAAAGCAGCATCAACACCGTTCCAATAATCACGGTAATCATAATGGGCAGATAAGAATATTGTTCGTTTACTTCCGGCCTTTCTCCTAACGGAAGTGCTTTAAATTGAGTAGTACCGAGAGTTACACTTTTATCAACATCGATATACTTATACAAGATAGCGATTCCTAAAAACTGAGCCAGTAAGAAGATAGTTAGAAGTAAAAGGGTAATATCCAAACGATGTTTCATATTCTTATAGCTATAAATTAATGATTTATATAGTTAACGAAAAATGAAATTCCCAATCGCCCCAAGGGGTGGGGTATCACAAACAAATCAAAATCCTACTCCAGAAAAACTCTGTTGCACCTTTTTTACTTCTCTTCCTCTTGATGCGAATTCTTTGAACAGAGGGATTTTCACCGGCACTGCAAACTTCGTAAAAATACTTGTTACGAGAGCTTCTCCTTTATCAAGAGCAGCAATATTACGATTATCCTGACTTAAATCCTGAGGAGAAGATTCAATCACGGCTTGCCTCTCAGAATTCATCTCTAAGCCCAGAATGATTTTAGTGTTCATATTAGCAAGAATAGTTTTAGGAATTTCTGAAGGCAACTGAGTAATAGCAATCAAACCCACTTTAAACTTTCTTCCTTCGCGAGCAATAGTATCAAAGATGTTGCTTCCTTGCTCTAAGACGTTCTTGCCCAAGACACGAGGAGCTTCTTCTAACAGAACAGAGATAACCGGTTTTTCTTCTAGGACCCCAGAACGTTTGTAATATTTGTATTTATCTAAAATCTCAGTAGTGATCATACTCCCAATCAGAATCTCTATCGCTCCGGAAAAATAACTGGTATCGATAATCACAATCTTACCATGTTCTAAGTCTTGACAGATCTGGCTAATGGTATGCTCACCGGCAATATCATCAAAGACACCTTGACAATACATCTTACCATTATCAATATCTAATCCTAACAAAGAAATCATTTTTCTTTTAACGACGGCCACAGTGTCTTCATGAAACATTATTCCTTCAATCTTCTTCTCAGCCAGTAGATTGTAAATCCACGTTTCTTTGAACTTTTTGTAGTAAGCATAAAGCATCTGCCGTTGGGGGTCACTCAAACTAACTGCTCCCTGAAAATGTTCTGGTTTTAATTGCAGAATATTAATCTTCAAAGAGTTCGCTCCTACCGGAGGAGCATGAGGGGTGAAGTAACTTACTTTGTGATGTTGAGGATGATCTTTTAGTCCTAAACCTACTCTGCCGTAATATTCGTCATGAGGATCGAGCACCAAGATTCCCGCATAATCTTTCCCTACCAAGTCCCATAAAATGCAGGACATCAAGTTAGACTTACCTTTTCCAGTAGAAGCTGGAATCAATACGTGATGAGAAAGTACTTCTTTCCCAGGCAAGAACAATTCTGTGTCAATCTCTTGACTCCCGCTTCTCAGCTTGCCTAAGAAAAGAGGGTTTTGAGGAGTGGTAATAAAGAAAAGATCTTCTTTAGTTATTGCTCGGATCTTGGTGAAGAAAGTAGGCAGCTTTTTACAGTTATAACTCTGTTTAGTCCTGCTGATGTTTAGAATGGGCTTTAAATAAGCCAACTGGTAGTTACGTAAAGATTCGTCCATGATTTGGTAGTTGCCCTCTTCTAAATTGATTCCAGAAACCATCTCTAAGTTCTGAAGAGAAATCTGGCTGCCATAAGTCAGATCATACACTTGCAAAAGAATCGATTCGGTTTTATCTTCTATCAAGAGAAGTTCTCCTATTTCTACAGATTGGTCAGATTTTACTCGCATGACAATCTTACTAAAATCTCCGCTTACCACCTGACCTTTAATCATGAATTTAAAAGAAAAGGGAGTGGTTTTTAAGAATTTGGGTGATTAAGTAGAATATTAACTAAAAACAAAAATCTTTATAAATAAACTCTCATCTCAGATTAAAATATGGCAGAAGGAACAGTTTTACATTACAGACAAGGAAGACACCATCAGAACACTAGACAAAACATCATTAAAGTAGCTGAAGATGCTGAAGGAGCTCAGAAGATGGTCGGCAAGAGTGCTACGTGGACCACTTCCTCCGGCAAAATTATTAAGGGTAAAATCACCCAACTGCACGGAAAGAAGGGAAATGTCAGAGTATTGTTCACCGAGAACCCTCTTCCCGGACAAGCCTTAGGCAAGAAAGTTAAATTAGAATAAATATTTCTTTTTTAAATTAGCTTTTAAGAAGAATAAAGGGTTTCTATCTCTGTATATATTGCCCCTAAATCCGGTCCAACCTTATTCTGAATCTTATTAATAACATGAGTTATCCCCGCAGTCCAAGCAGTGTAAGGGACGGGATCAACTCTACTCGGCACTTTAGCAATACATTCCGTCTCGATCAAATGTTCAAGAGCGTGAACTTTATCCATAATATTAGAAACCTTGTTCCTCTTTGCTTCAGGAACATTACGATGCAATGAACGCAATCCTCGCCATAAATGGTTAACTTCTTTCTTGAGTTTTTCCAAATCGTCTAATGCCGGCTTTCTTTCCCTTTTGTTTAACTTTTCTACTATAGGTACACAACGAGGAAGAAGATCATTGTAAATCTTGTCTACCAACGGACGAGCTAAATCACGAACTCTACCTTTTTCTTTCTTTTTATTCTCTGCATCTTCTTCTTCTTTCGCTTTGGTCTTGAAAGCGGTCCAACGGTCACCAACCCATTTGCGCGTATCTGCTCCTCTTTCTGCCCATTCTGCTTCTTTAGCCTTTCGCTCCTCTTTAGTAGGTCGAGTGGTCATAAATAATCTTACTAAGAAATAAATTATAGCTACTCCGACGAAGAACAAAGAATAATCAATAAAGTCATTTACTGTACCTAACACCGGGCTCCATTCCATCACCATCAGAACAACCTCGCTACATGATATTTCATTGCACTAAGGATCCAAAACAGCAATACGCATAATACTAACTTTAAGAAATAAGTGCCACGAGTGTTTGGACCACGGATAGGCCACACCCACATAAAGTAAGCTATTCCAATTACTGGCGCCCCAATCAGCAATAAAGCTACGGCCGTTGCCCACCCGGTACCTACGGCAAGAATCACCGACGGAGGCAAGAATATGGCTACCATCACCGCTAAGATTCCGGAAACAATCAGGGC
>Ga0172375_10007332_pt1 | contig 15143 bp, 14 predicted proteins | sample LakKiv1m_FD_114537 | JGI IMG/M metagenome (GOLD analysis project Ga0172375, IMG submission 114537) | Freshwater microbial communities from Kabuno Bay, South-Kivu, Congo - kab_092012_11.1m | ecosystem: Environmental > Aquatic > Freshwater > Lake | place: Democratic Republic of the Congo... | reverse complement strand
GGATTTGTAATAACAACATCTGCTTTCGGAAGATTTTTCATCATTCGGTTTTTTGCAGCTTGATACTGAAGTTTTTTAATCCTCGATTTAATCTGCGGATCGCCTTCAGTCTGCTTTACTTCTTCTTTTACCTCCTCCTTAGACATCATCATATCCTTGTGGAATTTGTATCTCTGAAAAGCAAAATCAGCGCCGGCTAATATTGAAAACAACAGTGCAGTTTTCCATAGAAGAGAGAAAGCAGATTCGAGCATGAAAGCTACTATATCATTTACTGGTAATCCTTCTAGTGTTGTTGCCGATGATACTAAATCGCTGAGCACCAGGTATGTAAACCCGCCAATCACAATAAACTTTAGCATGGCTTTCAACAATTCTGTAAGTGAACGTGTTGAAAGCAGATTCTTTACACCTTTAAACGGATTTAATTTATCAAACTTCGGCATTAGCGCCTCGCTGCTGAATTTTAACCCTACCTGAGCAAAATTTGATATCAATGCAACAATCAAAATACCGCCTAAAATTGGAGCTAACGTGATTATAAAAAATAAATACCAATCTTTAGCAAGATTTTGAACGATTGATCTGTTGATTTCAAGGACATCAAGCGAGTTAAAAATAGAAGTTGAAAAATAAGCTATTCGGCTGCCCATAAATGTTTGGAAAAAATAGATCAAAAGCAATCCGGTTGTAAAGACTACGAGTGAATTTATTTCAACACTCTTTGCAACCTGCCCGCGATTTCGTGCGTCACTAAGCTTTTTGCTGGTCGGTTGTTCGGATTTTTCTTGAGCGCTATTGTCAGCCATTTTAACTCCCCATTGCCTGAATTAGTGACATTAAACGACCTTCATAATCCTGCAAAAGATTTTTTATTACATAAACATATATTGGAGTAATGAACGCAAGTAGGAAAAGACCGAGTGCAATTTTAAGCGGCTGTGTAACAAAAAATATTTGTATTTGTGGAATAAGCTTTGTTAAAATTCCTTCGGCAATATGAATTAAAAAAAATGAAACCATAATGGGGGAGGCAATTTTAACAGCAATTACAAATACCGAACCGGTGTATTGAACTATTAAATCAACCAAAGCTCTTGAAAAAATAAATTTCCCGATAGGTATAACGGAGAATGAATATTTTAATCCGCTGATTATGTAATGATGTCCATCAATAAGAAAAAAAACTAAAATAGCTCCGTAATAAAGAAACTCGCCGACTATATTATTATTTGTTTCTTCCATCGGGTTGAATGCTTCAGCGAGGTTCAAACCCATATCGAAGCCGATCAACGTACCTGCAAACGATACTCCCCAAAATACTATTTGAAGCATGAACCCAATTGTTAAGCCGGTAATTGCCTCTTTAATAGAATAAACAAATATCATCCAGCTTGTTGGCACTGCTTCAAAACTATCGAATTGAATTGTGAGAAATAAAATATAGGCGATAAGTATCGATAGAAAAATCTTATTCAATATTGGAAATGCTTTGTTTCCGAATATCGGCGAAGCGATGAGCGCAGACGAAATCCGGATGAAGATAAGCAGCACAATTACAAAATCTTTTAACCATTCTGTGTTCATTTAATCACAGTGTTATAGATAGTAAAAAATCTTAGAGTGATCGAAACGAGCTTATCAATTATCCAGGGGAGTAATAAAATTATGGTTAAGGCAGTTATAAGAATTTTGGGAACGAATGTCAGAGTCATTTCCTGAATGGAAGTTGCGGCTTGAAAGATCGAGATAATTATTCCTATAACTAGCGATACACTTAAGATAGGAAGCAGAATAATAAATGAGTTATAAAATGCTTCCTTTAAAACTTGAACAACTAATTCTTCAGTCATGTTATGCAAAGCTCCTTACTAATGAACCAATAATTAGATTCCATCCATCAACAAGAATGAATAATAAAATTTTGAAAGGCAGCGAGACAAGCATTGGAGGCAGCATCATCATACCCATTGACATCAGTATGCTCGAAATGATCATATCGACCATTAAGAATGGAATGAAAAGGAAAAATCCAATAATAAAACCAGTACGTAATTCGCTGATAACATAAGCCGGTATGACAATATATGTAGGCAGATCATTTCTGTTTGCTGGTCTTTTCATATTTGCAAGATTGATAAACAACCCAAGATCTTCATCGCGTACACTCTTGAACATGAAATCTCTGATGGGCTGAATGCCTTTATCGTATGCTTCTTCAACTGATATGCTTCCGTCCATTAGCGGTTTTAATGCTTGATCATTTACCACGCTCCAGGTGGGTGCCATGATAAAGAAAGTGATAAACAATGCCACGCCTGCTAATAGCTGTCCGGGCGGCATTTGCTGCGTTCCAAGCGCAGTTTTAAGAAAATGAAAAACGATTATTATTCGGAGATACGCGGTAGTCATTATCATTATTGAAGGTGCAAGCGCAAGTATAGTCATCAATAATAAAATTTGAAGAGTGACTGAAACATCCTGCCCATTTTCAGATGTGCCGACATCAATGTTTACTTTCGGAATCGGGAAACTTAATCCTTGTGTTTGCTGAGAAATCGAGCTGTCACTTAGAATAAAAATAAATGCGAGAAATAATAGAAAGGATTTTAATTTCATTTGCCAGTCAGGTTTTTTTTGAACAATTCTGCGAAGGAGCTTAGTGGATTTGTATTTGTTTCTTCCATTTTCATCTCTTCTTCTGCTTGAAATTCTTTTAGCAGAGTAATATTGTTTTCACTTACGCCGAGTACAAGTAATTTGTCATTTATGCGAACTACTGATATAAATTTTTTTGGCATTAATATTTGAGAACTGATTACTTTAATATTTAACTGGCTGCTTCCATTTTTTTTGAAAGAATATTTTTTAACAAAATAAAGCACGCCAAAAAGTAAACCGCAAATAATAAAAAGAGGGAGAAGAAGTTTTAGAAAATCTAGAAAAGACATTAAATCATGCCCTTCAACTTACTTGCGACGTCAACAAGATTTATGATTCGTATTCCAAAGTGTTTATCAATGACAACAACCTCTCCCTCTGCTATCTTTTTATTATTAACGAAAATATCAACAGGTTCACTGGCAAGTTTATCGAGTTCGATTACATATCCTCGCTCAAGTTCCAGAATATCTTTTATCTGCATCTGAGTTCTGCCAAGTTCGATATACACATTCAGTTGAAGGTCTTTTAAAAAATTAAACTTTTCTGCAGACGGATTTCCTTGCAAACCTGTTTCATCATAGTTTGGAAATACAGGCTCTTCCGCTTGAACATTTACTTCATTAGTGTCTTTTCTTTTGTTAAAGTCGTTAATTAGATTCTGATCCGAAGCGGTTGAGTTTGGAATATTATTGGAAATTGTATCTTGCATTTGATATCACCTATTCAAATTATATTTGAGGGAAAAAGATTTCTAGTAATTTTTACGGCTTTATGATTATTCACCGAGCCTTGACGACCATAAAAAAATATTTTGTCGTTTATCTTTACAGCGTGCTCTTCATGAATTTTATTTTTAAGAATAATAACATCTCCTACATTCAAGTTCAGTAAATCTTCCATCGTTATCTCCGAATGTCCGAGTTCAACTTTGATAGGCATCTGAGTTTGATAAAGCTGTCGTGTGATTATTTCCTGTGCACTTGTGCCCTGCCTTTTTGAGGGTCTTATTGAAGACATTTTTTTGGATGACATTTTCTCGAGGATTGGATCGAATGCGAATGTTGCAAAGCATAAATTCATTAAGTAGGTTTTATCACCGAAAGTTAATTCGAATGAGATCAGCAGCACTGATTCATTTGTCGAGGTCAATTGAACAAAGTCAATATCCGGCTCGAATTTTTCGAAAACAAAATCCATTTGATCAATTATCTGCCAGGTTTTTTTAAGATCAAGACTTACCCTATCGATAATTACGCTTAAAACTTTCTGTTCAATCGGGGTAATGATTTTTGTTTGCTTGGTACCGAGTCCATTTCCTCCAAGAAGCCTATCAACAAGTGTGAAAGCAAGATCGCTGTTTAGTTCGAGTATGCCTTTTATATCAGTACCTTTAATATGAAATGTGTAAAGACAAGCCGGGTTGGGTACGGATAAAATATATTCGGAATAATAAATCTGATCGACTGTAGTGACTTTAATATTCACAATCGTCTGAAGTTTTGTAACAAGAAAAGAGCTTAAACTTTCTGCAAAGTTTTCATGAATATTGCGGATGGTGCGTAGTTGATTTTTAGAAATTCTATTCGGAAGTCTAAAATCAAACGGAATTGGATCGTTTTCCTGAATATGTTCAGGAACTCTTTCTCCGCCGGAATGCATAAGCAGATCAATTTCTTGTTGGGACAGAAGTTCAGACATATTATTGAATTATAAATTTGGAGAAATAAACATTATTGATTTTTGCATCCGGTATCTGTTTTTTTAGTTTGCCTGTGAGCTCCGTTTTGATAGAATCGCGGTAAGTCATTTGACTGAGCTGGTCAACTGTCTTTGAAGAGAGCACGCTTATGATAATATCTTTAACAACGATTTGTTTGCTTTCAAGATTTTTTTTCGTGTCCTCTTTCTCGCAGTCTAGACCAATGCTTGTGAGCAGCAGCATTTTTCCATTAGTATTTGCAGGGTTTACAATCACATCATCAACGTTGTAAATAAAATTACCACTGCTTTCGCTGGAATTATTCTCGGCTGTTGAATCAGAAGGTTGCTCTTTCACCGTTGAATTTTTTTCGACCGAAGACCGATTAATCGAGCCCTGTGTATTATTCACTAAGAAATTTGCCGTGATGAAATAAACTAAAACAAGTTGTACCACGAAAACCGGTAAGCCAATAATTAATAATTTTGGTTTTTTCAAACTTCCTTTTTCATTCGAGGGAGTTGGATTTGTTACGATATCATTTTTATCTTTTGCCATAGTGAAAGTCTTATAGACAAGCAATGTGCCATTGAAAAAAAGTGAATACGGTACTACTTTAAAACAAAAGGAAAAGAACCCTGGTTATTATTGAACAGGTGGTTAAAATGCAGGGAGCCTGCGCTAAAGGCTCCCGCTAGTGAGGATGAGAAGGGATGTTATCTAACTAAATTAGTGATTTCCTGAAGCAATGAATCCGAAACTGTAACAACTCGAGCGCTTGCTTGAAATCCTCTTTGAGATACAATCATTCTTGTGAATTCTTCTGAAAGATCTACGTTTGATTGTTCAAGAGCACCGGATTGTATTGTGGTTCCGGTTGTTTCGCCGGCCGCGCCTATCAAGGGATCGCCTGTGTTTGCAGATACCGTAAACATATTTTCACCAACGCTGATCAACGCATTAAGATTTGGAAATGCAGCTACAAGGATTTGAGCGAGTGGACGAGACTGTCCGTTCGTAAATACTCCTACGATATAACCATATTGATCAATGTTTATATTAGAAAGCGTTGCAGCAGCAGAACCATTTTGTGAAAGAGCAGATACAACCGAGCCGGAAGATGTTTGTGTAATGCCTTCAAACTCAGCTCCCAAATCTAAAACTATATTCTGTGGGCTTGCACCGCCGGTTGGGGTAAATGTTAATACCGGCGGATTCGGGGAAACAGTATTTATTGAACCATCAGGATTAAATGTGATTGTACCGCTGTTACCGGTTAATGTCCCATCCGAGCTTGGAACAGTTGCATTCCAGTTCCAGTTGTTATTTGAAGTTTTGGTAAACTTAATCGAGAGAGTATGCGCAGTTCCAAGTGAATCAAATATTGTAACTGAACCAGTAACAATGGTAGGGTCACGATTTGCATCAACTGTTGAAGCAAGTGAAGTTGAATTAGCCGATTGGGTTACATTCGTTGGATCAAAATCGAAGTTGATTCCCAAAGATGCATCAACTATTGGAATTGAAGCAGGCGGGTTTCCACCGATTGTTAGCATCTCTCCTGTTGAAGGATCAAATACTACTGATGCAGTTGTGGGACCAATAACCGGGTTACCATCAGAATCATTTAATTGATAAACCATGTCATAAGTATCGGCAGCGGTTTTTGTATATGTTACATCGAAAGTATATGAGTTGCCGTTTTCATCGTAAATTGTATTTGAATCAGTAGCTGATTCACCTACTAGTAAAGCTGAATTAATATTGCCGGTTTCAACATAATCCTCAGAACGTGTGATGCTTGAAGCACTGTTAAGATTGCCGCCCCACGAAATATTTGTGGTTGAAACCGCGGGTAATCTGAGATTGGAATCAATAATAATATCTTCAAGATAGTTGCCCGGAGGAACAGTTCCATCTGATGAAGCAACTTTACCTTGAACAATTGCGCCATTTTGCGAGTTGACTAATTTACCATTTGCATCAAATGCGAAAGCTCCGGCTCGTGAATAAAATCTTTCACCATTATTTTCAAGAATGAATAAACCCCTGCCTTGCAATGCAAGATCAGTTGTGATGCCGGTACCTTCAAAAGTTCCCTGTGTCCAATTGCGGTCAACAGAGTTAAGTTTCATACCCAAACCTATTTGAAATGTATTGGTACCACCAGATGTATCGGAAGGATTCGATCCGTAGCGTACAACCTTATTAAAAGTATCACTAAATGTAACTCTGGATCCTTTATAACCGATCGTGTTTACATTTGCAATGTTGTTGCTTATTACGTCCATCATTGCTTGATGGTTTCGCAAACCAGATACACCAGAGAACAATGAATTAAGAAGAGACATTCTAACCTCCGTAGAGTTATTTGAAAAAATGTTCGACGTCTGTCAATCGGTCGAACAGGGCGTCCATGAAGGTCCCGCCCGTGATTATTTAATTAATTACTAAGCTGCAAAAACTACGCTGTCAATATTTGTAAAAACGTTTTCCGTTCCTTCGCCAATTGGCATTGCTGTCACAACTGTTCTATTGGGAACGTTAACAATAAACGCTGTGGAGTTCATCATCACCAATGAATCCTTGGCTCCTTTTGATTCTGCTTTGTCAACTGCAGTGTTTATCTTCTGCATTTCATCATCATTTAGATGAATTTGTCTTTCCTCTAATCTTTTAAGAGCGTGATAAGAAAATTTTATCTTGTCGAGCTCTTTGTTAAAGATAGAGGCAAAGCTGTCACCGGTTTGCTCAAGATTACCGGCTGCTGAAGAATCGAAATCGCCAATCGGTATAAACGGGACATTGATGCCATTTACTTCTAACATTTTTTACTCCTGAGTTGGATCATAAAGTTCTAATATATCCGCAAGGTTATATTCTGCGCCATTGACTACAAGCACAGTTCCAGTTTCAGTAAACCTGACACCTTCAATTAAACCAAGCACAAATTTATCAGCACTTACACTCAGATCATTTCCATCAATGGCTTCAACTTCAAAAGTGTAATTGCCTTCCGGAACCGTGTTGCCATCATTATCGGTAAAATCCCAATTTAGTTTATTCTCACCGGCTGCCCCTGGCGCATCTTCGATCGTTTTAACGAGCGCCCCTCCCTCATTATAAATTTTAACAGTAACATTTACTGCATTCGAGCCTAAATTATATCCAAGAGTTTGTTGTTCCTGTCCGGAATATTTAAAGTCATTTCTGGATAACTTTACATCCCTTCCAATTAACGTAGCAGCAAGCGTATTGTTGATAGACTGGGTTAAATAATAATTCGCATCTATACTGAAGTTTAATGTATCGTTAATATTTGTCAGCTGTTCAAGTGAGCTGAACTGAGCAAGCTGAGCAGCGAATTGACTGCCATCCATAGGGTCCAGTGGATCCTGATATTTAAGTTGTGTGATAAGCATGTTCAAAAAATCGTCTTTGCCCATTACCGAGCTTGGTGCATCTTGAATTAAATTTGGATCGGAACCAAAGCCATATACGCCATCAATCATTTCATACCTCTATGCTAAATATTCGTAAGTGTTGTAGCCTAAATTTTTTGTTTTTGCTTTCTCATCGCCGGATTCAAGTTTCTTTGAATTTCCTGCAGGCTGATTTCTTTTTTTATTTCCATTTAAGTTTTGATTTTTCTGCTCCGAACTGGCAAGTGAAACAGTCAGAGCGTTTAATTGCACCCCCGTCTGTTGAAGGGATTGTTTTAATGATTCCACATTACTCTGCACAAATTTCTGAACTGATTCGTTCTCCACTTCAATTTTAGCGGTAACTTTCGAATCGACTGTATCAATGAGGATCTTAAGACTGCCAAGTTCTTCAGGCACTAATTTCATAAACACTGATTTTTTATCACCCGCCTCGACCATTTGATAAATTTCTTTTATCAACTCAGTCTGGCGAATTGTTTTATACTGGACGCTGTCTCCATTGAAAAGAGACTGCTTTATTTCGAACGATTCAGCCGTTTGGTTATGGATTACTTTATAAGAAGAATTATTTTCTTTAGGATTTTCATGATTTGTAAAATGATTTTCTTCCGGTTTATTCTCTGTTTTTTTCAATTCCTGTTTTTGAAAGTCTTTAGTAACAGATGGAGATTTTAACTCTACAGAAGGCTTAGAGGATTGCTTATTACCTCTCAATAAATTTGCGCTATCAAATTTCTTTATTTCTTCCAGCGGAATTAAAAATGGATTGAACTTTTCTTTCACTTCCTCTTTGGCAGGAATGACCGTCTGTTCAATTTTTATTTTAATGTGAATGTCATTTGGCTTAGACTGAACTTGCTCTTCCTGGATATCAGTAATATGATCAAGCGGCTTCATTTCTTGTGTAAAACTATTTTCACTATTTACAGTTTTTGGGGAAAACTCTTTATTGTTTTTCAAGGGGGAGAGTTCAAGCGGTTGCCTAGTTTTAGTAATTAACTCACTATCTGAATTTGATCCCGGTTCAATAATTTTTTCTTGATTTGAATTTTGAAATATTTTTATCGGATCATCTTTCACTTCATCATTACTTTTTGCTATTAACTTAGACTTTAAAGTGATGGTGTCGCTTACTGATTTTTTTAGAGCAGGCTGTATGTCATTTTCAATCTCGTCGCTTTTTGAAAATGGAGGTTCCTTTAAATGAAAATCGAACGATTTATTTTTTACATTCAATTTAAAATCATGAGCTATTTTTTCTGCTGGTTCAGTTGAAATAATTTCTTCCTCAGTGGTACTGGTTAAATTTTGTTTTTGTATCTGAGTTATGATTTCTTCATCTTCATTGAATATGTTTTTCGCAGTTTTTTCAAGTCGTTCTGTTTTAGTATTACTTTTACTTAAAAGAAAGTCCGGGTCATCATTCATTTTAGAAAATTGATCAGTGTCAATTTTAGTTCCGAATCCATTTTTAGTTTTAAGCGAAGCAGTTAAATCGGATTTCGGTTCAGTCTTTTCGATTAACGTATCAAGTGAAAATTTATCGACCGTCTGCTCGATAGAAAAATCAATGCTTTCAGAATGATTGACTTTTTGATCTGCATGCAGCTCAATTGAATGAGCTTCTATTACTTTGGCATCAGAATTATCAGTCAGTTGAATTTTCGGCGGGTCGTTGTGGAATTCAACTTTTGTTTTTAATCCACTTATTTTTGGGTAACTGTTTTGATTATTCGCTCTGATGTTTGTATCTGATTTTTCATAATTGAGAGATTCTTCTTTTGAAGCAGTTTCGGTTAGTGTTGAATTTATTATTTCGGCTTCTGGTAAATTATTAGTTGTCTGATCATTGTCCGTTTTGAGTTGTTGAGTAATAATTCTTTCTTGATTTAGTTCCGTTTTAGGATTGATCTTAGTCTGATTTTCTATTATCGGAATTTTCGTAATTCTATTCTGAAAAATTTTCTCTTCTAAATTCTCATCGATTGATAAATCATACTTAATTGGCGAATCAATTTTAATTTTAGAGTTTGCATTTGATTGTTCAAGTTTATTTGCAGAAATTTTTTCTGTTAAGACTGATTGTGTAGTGCTATTTACTTCCAATTCACTTGAAACAGTATTAGTATTATGATTCGTAAATGATGTGCTTGTCTCCGGCGCTGCGTTTGATTTTAAACTGAACGTTAAATTATTTTTTATTTCATCGTGTAATAGACCTTTTTTCTCAGATGTAATCGTAACTCTATTCTTATTCTCTAAAATTTCCGAAAACGTATTTGACCCCTCCATTATTTTTGAGCCATTTTCAATACTGATTTTATTAATTGAACCTAACTTTTGCGTATCATCAGCAGTGGTTGTCTTAATATCGATTAACGTATCCAAATCCAAATTGAGATTTTTATTCGGTGTCACCGATTCGTTTGTAAGAAGTTCTTTACTGACTGGAATCTTGATATTTTTTGAAACTTCTTTGTTGGGTAAATCTAGATATTCAGTATCTAATTCTGCTTTGCCCGAATTTAAAGTACTCTTCGAACTACTCTTCAAATTACTATTCTCAACTTCTTCATTTGTATTTGTTCTATTAGAAACAAACTGATTTATTGACGAGGCTCCTTTCTGAGTATTTTCTTTCAGATAGCTCGAGGAGTCCAATATTGCTGCATCATTTAAGCTGGTCTGCTTTGATGAGAGCGGCTTGATTTGTTGAATTGTACTATTATTATCCTTTGCTTTTGTCGGATTCTCAATTTCACTTCTAACTTCAAAAATATTTTCCGAATCGTTTTTTAGTTGAACAGTTTTGAGATTTATTGTTTTTGTTTTTATGTGTAAATCATCCTCAGTTTTAGCTGATTTTAAATCTATGAATGCATCAATCTCACTTTCCCCTAATAATAAAGTGGATTCAATCGGCAAATTATATTGCTGTTCCGTTTTGTAATTGGCTGCTGAATCCATTCGATTCATGTTTTCCGTAATTGAAGATGGAGCTTTATTAAGAAACTTTACGGGAGCTTCGTTAATTTCTATTGCCGGTTCAGATTTAGTTAAAAAATTATTTTGAATATCTGACTTGAAAAGTGGAATTAAATTTGTCTCTTTCAAACTTTGAACGCTGGAAGTTTGAGTTGTTCTGATTGGATTTTCTATCGAAACACCTTTTTTTGAAAGATCAACATTGGATATTTCGTGATCAATAATTTTTGCTGCTAAAGGCTTTATCCCGTTGGTTAAATCTGTTTCGTGTTGAACGTTCAGTTTATTTTGAATATTATCTTCACGATTTTGCTTTGTGAATATCACGCTAGATTCGTCTGTCGATTTTAAAATCGTATTTTTATTTCCAGTGCTATTTTTATCAACAATGAAAGCCGGATTTGTTTTAGTTTTTACGGTTTGTTCTGTTTCTCGTACGAAGATAGATTCAACTTTAACATCTTCCATCAGTTCTTTTATACTAATAATACTTTTGACTGCTTGTGTGGATTCTTTTGACTGATCGCTAATAATACTTTTGACTGCTTGTGTGGATTCTTTTGACTGATCGCTAATAATATTTTTAACTTTAATTTCCGGATTATTATGCGGCTGCAAATCCTTCGCACTCGTATCAAAAACATTTAAATCTTTATTGGGATTATTAATAATCCTCAGTGTATCCCTTACTTTTATTTTTGGAGCGGAATAGGACAGCTGTTCAAATTGGACTGCAGATTTATTTTCATTCAGTTTAAATGAAGACAGATTAATATTTGCTTCTTTCTTTTCGGCATTTGAGACATTTGAAACAGCTTGCTTAGTGCTCTGAAACTCAATATGGTTAAGCTTCTTTAAGTTCAAATGCGATGAAGTAATTTTTGGCAAAGATTCAGTTTTCTCTTTTTTAACTGGAAGCGGCTGATTATTGTCTATTTGTTTTGGCAAAATATCGCTCGTTAATTTGTCGCTTAATAGATTGTTATCAGAAGCAGTTTGAAATTTATCTACTACATTCGCAATCGGCTTTGTAATTGAACGAGCGTTTTCAAAAACAGAATTATTCAAGTAAATATTTCCGTTCATGGGAATAAGTAAATTATTACTTACGGTTAATTGATCAGAAGAACTGATAAATGGCTGATGGATATTGCCTGAAATATCAGACGTGGTGTTGTCGATTGCAGGTAATTGCAAATTTAAATTAGACCCACCAATGCTGCTGACAGCATTCTGTTTCAAAGGCGATGATTCGGTGGAATGATTTTCAACATCAATAAAAATATCAACCCCATTCTTTTTTATTAGAATTGAAAAATCGTTTTTCTTAAGAAGCTCGTCGTGTACGAGATTCTCAACATCTGATAATAAATTTGATGAATGTTTAAGCGTTACTGAACTATCCTTAGTGTTAAAAATGATTTTCGATTTAGGTCTTGAATTATCACTTAAACTTTGCAGAATCACTTTGAGTCCCGCAATAAAATTTGACTCAGACATTGGCAAAACTTCAAGCGCGGGTGGTTGTTTTTCGGAATTGAGAAATGCTGCATTCTCTAAAACGGAGTCACTTATTAACGGGTTTAAAATTGTTAATAAAGTATCATCTTTTTTAGAATTTTTCTGACTTAGTAAAAGCGACACATCCAAAAGAAGGTTTGCATTAGGTTTATCTTCCGGCAGTCCTTCAACAGTTATAGCTTCTGTCTCCTTAGCTTCCAAATCATTTTTTTCTACTTGAAAAATATTTGAAAATAGATAAGAGAAATTTTTCAATCCCTGAGGAATTTTTTCTTTAGTCGAAGAGCTTGAATTTAGTTCTGGAATGAACATTGAATTTATCTGCATCATTGATAGCTAATTATCCTATTTACAGTTTCGGGACTTAATTCTGCGAGAACTTTTGCGGCAGTTTTCTTTTTCATAGTATAAAGAATATCTCTTGCCACATTATCGGAGTAATTCTGTATTATTTTAGCTGCCTTTTTTGGCTCCATCGATTCATAGATAGAAGTGATCTTTTTTATCCAATTGGAATATTCGGCATCCTGCTTTTTATTTATTTCGTTAGGTTTGAATAATTCAGAGACGGATTCAGTAGTATCAGCGATATTCGGTTTGGTCTCATTTATTAAATCGGTGATAGTCTTGATGCTGTCTAATAGAGTTGAATCTTTTTGCAATGCAGATAGTCTGCTTGTGTCAGAATTATTTTCATAAAATGATAGGAGTGAATCAAGCTTGTTTCTGGAATGAGAATCAACAAAATATGTAGTGTCGTTATCATTTGTTGTCTTTAGAGAATCAGCAGGTGTTTTAGTTGAATCTTGTGAGTCGGAATGCAATTGGCGGGGGGAGAAATTAAATTCAAAAATATTTTCAAAGATTGAATTAAAATAAATAAGTCCGCCTGTAATCATGATAAATGCAAGTACAAAAGGGAGGATATAAAATAATTTTACTTTCATTTATTATTCCTCAGAAATTTTTGGACTGCAATTTCGTCAAGGGCTTTAGTTTCTGCCTGAGTAGATTCTAATTGGAAATTTTCGAGATGAATGCTCTCGAGATTTGATAATATTTTTTTTTCTTTTGATTTCTGCAATACCTCAACAAGTTTTTCAGTCCGCTGTTTATTTAGGTTTTCAATTTCCGAGTCAACCGATTCAATCTTTTTTTGCATTGAATTTTTATAACCGCTCTTGAAAATCAATTCTGAGGCACAAACCCGTTTTCTCATATTTTCGTTTCGCAAAGAATTTATCTCGGCAATCAAGTTTGTTCTTAGTTCTTTCTGCTGCCGAATGAACAGGTCGATCTGCGCTAATTCTTTCTGAGACTTTTTCTCAAAATTTTCTTTTATCTTTTTGATTGAAGAATATCTGAAATTAAATTTTGCCATGTTGCTTAAGCCTGCAATTCTATTATCTCATTTAATTTTTGAACTGTTGAATCAAAGACCGATTTGTCAAACATATCTTGTTTAAGAAATTGCCTGAGCTTTCCAATTTTTGATAATGCATGATCAATTTGCGGATTGCTGCCGCGCACATAAGCGCCAATATTGATCAAGTCTTCTGCTTCTTTATAAGTTGATAGAATTTCATTAAAAATAATCGCTCTCTTCCTATGATCATCTGAGACAATATCAGGCATAACACGGCTTACGCTTTGCAATGGATCAACGGCAGGGAATTGTCCGGAGTTTGCATTTTTCCGCGACAGAACAATATGCCCATCCAGAATAGATCTGACCGCATCAGCGATCGGTTCAGTCATGTCATCACCGTCCACTAAAACATTATAAAGTCCTGTGATAGAGCCGGAATCTGTAGTTCCAGCCCTCTCTAATAATTTTGGCAGAATTGCAAATACGGAGGGGGTGTATCCTTTGGTTGTCGGGGGTTCGCCAACTGTCAATCCGATTTCTCTTTGAGCCATCGCAAAACGTGTAACTGAATCCATCATCAGTAAAACGTCGAGACCAAGATCGCGGAAATATTCGGCAATAGTTGTTGCAATATAGGCTCCCTTAATTCTTACTAATGCCGGCTTATCGCTTGTTGCAACAATAACAACCGATCGGCGCAATCCTTCTTCGCCTAAATCCTTTTCAATAAATTCGCGTACTTCTCTTCCTCGTTCACCGATCAGAGCGATCACATTTACATCTGCATTTGTATTTCGGGCGATCATTCCCAGCGTAACACTTTTGCCCACACCGCTTCCAGCAAAAATTCCTATTCTTTGTCCCTTGCCGACAGTCAGCAGCCCATCAATAGAACGAACACCGGTTTGAAGGGGAGTGGATATTCTTTTTCTCTCCAATGGATTTGGCGGCTCTCTGAAAATTGTTCTATAAGATGAAACGTCCAGCGCGCCTAATTTATCAATTGGTTTTCCCAAACCATCGAGTACTCTTCCGAGAAGATTTTTACCAACACCGATTGTAAAACTTTTTCCGCTGGCAATAATCTCGCACTTGGGAGAAATTTCCTGTACTTCACCCAAAGCGATTGATAATACTTTCCCATCTTTAAATCCCACTACCTCACAATCGCAAACTGCATCGCCATTTCGATCAACAATAGAGCAAACTTCGCCGAGTGAAACGTTTGGGCCAATAGACACTATCACAAGCCCTATCACATCGAGCACTTTACCGTTCAATTTAATTAATTCGGCTTGGTTTATCAGCTTAGAATATTTGGCTTCGTATGTTTCTATTAAATTCATTTCAAAAAGAATTCCGATTTGGGTTTGAGTCTAATTTTCTTTTAAGCTCAGTTAGTTGAGAAGAAATCCTGCCGTCAGCGCTTCCGATCTCGCTTTCGACAAAGCAGCCCCCT